>Ga0065721_10003981_pt1 | contig 49470 bp, 36 predicted proteins | sample Mesricmetagenome_FD_59108 | JGI IMG/M metagenome (GOLD analysis project Ga0065721, IMG submission 59108) | Mesophilic microbial community from rice straw/compost enrichment Sample: eDNA_1 v2 (version 2) | ecosystem: Engineered > Solid waste > Grass > Composting > Bioreactor | place: USA: Davis...
CCAGCCACACCAGGGCGATCATGGCCAGCGTCAGCCAGGACGAGATCCAGAAATAGTCCAGCGACGAGAGCAGATAAGCCTGTCCGACCATTTGCTGGTTGAGCGCCGCGAGCGCGGTGCCATCGGACATGCCGAGCGAATGCATTTGTGTCAGCGCCTGCTGCATGGGGGCGTCGTAGACGCTCGAGCTGCTGGCAAGATGGGACTGATGGAACGCCTCGCGACGGTCCCAGAAGGTCGTCGTGATGGAGGTGGCGAAGCTCGCCGCGATGGTACGCAGGAAAATGGCCAGACCCGATGCCGCCGGCACGCGCTGCGGCTCGATGCCATCGAGCATGATGGTGAGAATGGCGACGAAGAACGTGCCCATCGCCAGGCCCTGGATCAGCTGCGGAATGATGAAGTCGATGACCGCGGCCTCGGCGGTCAGCTGCGCTCGCATGTAATAAGAAACCGCAAAGGCGACGAACGCCATCGAGGTGAGCCAGCGTGCGTCGTACCTCGCCAGGAAGCGTGCCGCGAGCGGCGAGATGACCACCGCGACCAGGCCGCCGGGCGCGGCCAGCAAGCCCGCCCAGGTGGCCGTGTAGCCGAGTTGCGTCTGCATCCACAGCGGCAGCAACACGATATTGCCGAAGAACACGGCGTAGCCCAGGCACATCGGAATCAGCGCGAACGTGAAGTTGCGATGTTTGAACAGCGACAGGTCGACGATGGGATGCCGGTCGGTCAGCTCCCAGATCAGCCAGGCCGCGAACGCGATCACCGAGACGATGGTGAGCGTGATGATGAACGGCGAGGAGAACCAATCCTCGTCCTTGCCCTTGTCCAGCATGATCTGCAGCGCGCCGACCCACACCACCAGCAGCGACAGCCCGATCGTGTCGACGGGCAGCTTGCGCGTCGGCGTCTCGCGATTGCGCAAATAGAACCAGGACACGGCGACGGTGAATATGCCGACCGGAATGTTGATATAGAAGATCCAGGGCCAGGTGGCGTTGTCCGAGATCCAGCCGCCGAGCATCGGGCCCATGATGGGCGCGACCAGCGTGGTCATGGACCAGAGCGCGAGCGCCAGCCCTTTCTTGTTCGGCGGAAACAGCATCAGCATGAGCGCCTGCGAGCCCGGGACCATCGGGCCGGACACGGCGCCCTGCAGGACGCGGAAGAACACCAGCGATTCCAGATTCCAGGCGACGCCGCACAGGAAGGAGGCGACGGTGAACGCCAGCACCGCGAAAAGGAACGTCCGCACGATGCCGAAGCGCTGCATGAGCCAGCCGGTGAGCGGCACGCTGATGCCGTTGGCGACGGCGAATGAAGTGATGACCCACGTGCCTTGATCCGCCGACGCGCCGAGATTGCCGGCGATGGTCGGAATGGAAACATTGGCGATGGTCGTGTCCAGCACCTGCATGAAGGTGCCGAGCGCCAGCGCCAGCGAGGTCACGGCAAGTGCGCCGCCTTTCATGGGCGGGGGCGCGAAGTCATTCGCAGCGTTGGTGCTCACGCGATGTTCCTGCGGGTTGCTGTGCCGATGTGCCCGCTATTTACCGGCTGGCCTGGTGCGCATCGCCGGACCCGGCCGATGCGACGACTCCGCCGCGAGTGTTTCGAGGGCTGCTGCTTGCGACCGAGCCAACAGCCGTCGCGTTCTGACGAATGATCTCGGCGATGCGCTGTTCGATGCCCGTATCTTCACCGGCGCTCTTGCGTACCGGTTGCGGCGTGTTGCGCACCTGCGTGGCAACCAGCGGGCCCGACGTGTCGCGCACTTCGATCTTGGCGTGCGTCGACAGGCCGACGCGCAGCGGATTCTGCTTCAGCTGCTCCGGATCGATCGTGATCCGAACCGGGACGCGCTGGACGATCTTGATCCAGTTGCCCGACGCGTTCTGGGCCGGCAGCAATGCGAAGGCACTGCCGCTGCCGGCCGCGAGACCGGCGACGGTGCCCCGGTACTCGACATCCTTGCCGTAGATGTCGGCATGCACGCTGACGGGCTGACCCACGCGCACGCTTCGGAGCTGGCTCTCCTTGAAGTTGGCATCGATCCAAACGTCATCCAGCGGCACGACGGCCAGCAGCGGCTGGCCCGCGTTCACATGCTGACCCACCTGGACGCCGCGCTTGGCGATCGTGCCGGCCACGGGCGATCGAATCGTGGTACGTCGCAGCGCCAGCGAGGCGTCGCGCAGCTTGGCAGCGGCCGCCAGCACATCGGGATGGTCTTCGATCGTCGTGCCTTGGATCTGCGCGAGCGTGGCCTCGAGCTCCTGCTGCGCGGCTTGCAACGATGCGCGCGTCTGCGCAATCGTGTCCTGCGCGTGAGCCAGCTCTTCGCCCGACACGGCGCCATCGGCAACCAGCGCCTGACGACGAGCGTAATCGTTCTGGGATTTCTTCAGATCGGTCTGACGCTGGGCGATCTGGGCGCGCAATTGATCGGCCTGCGCGTGCAGCGCGCGAACCTGTCGAACGGTACGCGCCAGATCCGCTTCGGCAGCGGACACCGCGATGTTTGCATCGGCCGGATCCAGCTCGACCAGCACCTGGCCGCGCTCGACGCTTTGTGTGTCATCGACGTACACACCCAGCACGGCCCCGGGCACTTCGCTGGTGATCTGCACGATGTCGCTCGCGACGTAGGCGTCATCGGTGCTTTCGTAAAAGCGCGCGACCGTCCAATAGTAGGTCGCATACCCGATGGCGGCGATCGCGACGACCGCGCCGAGGATCAGCAGAGCCCGCCGGCGGGTGCCGTTGGGCTTGCCGTTATCGTTGCTGTTGCCGTTACCGTTGGCGGCAGGAGCAGTGGTATCGCTCATAGGAATTCCGTTTGAAAGTAACGATCAGCTGGCGGCGCTGAAGTTGCCGCCGACGGCCAGCAGCAGCGACACGCGCGCGAGCGCTTGTTGATGAAGGATGTCGATGAACGTGGTGCGTGCGTTCAGCACCTGGGTTTCGGTCGTCAGCACTGACAGGTAATTCGCCAGTCCCGCTTCGTAGCGCTTCTGCGCCAGCCGATACGCCTCTTCGGCGGCGGTGAGCGTCGAGCGCGCCTGCTCCAACTGCTGCGCGCTGTAGTTCACCTGGCTCAGCTGATCGGCGACCTGCTGAACCGCCGACAGCACTGCGCCGTTGTAGGCGCTGACGGCTTCGTCCTGCAGCGCCGTGGCTGCGTTGAATTCCGACTTCAGGCGATGCGACTCGAACAGCGGCAGGCTGATCGCCGGGCCGATGCCGTAAGTGCGATTGTTCGCCTGAAGCAGATTGTCCAGACCGATGGCCTGGAAGCCGGCGAACGCGCTCAGATTCACGTTCGGATAGAACGCCGCACGAGCCGCGGCTCGCTGCGATGTAGCCGCTTCGACTCGCGCGCGAGCGGCGAGGATGTCGGGGCGGCGGCCCAGCAAATCGGCCGGCAGCTCGCTGGGAATCGACAGCGCGGCTTCGAGATTCAGCGAGGGCTTGCCGATGCGCTCGTAAGCGTCCGCGCCCGAACCGATCAACGCAGCCAGGCGATGCACGGCCACTTCGCGGGCCGCTTCGGCCTGCAGTCGCGCAAGCTCGGCTTGTGGTACGGCCGACTCGGCTTCGCGCAGCTCAACGGTCGTATCCAGTCCGGCAGCGATGCGCTTGCGGGTGATTTCCAGGATCCGCTTTCTCTGCACCACCGACTGCTCCGCGATGTCCGCGCGCGCGATGGCGCGATTCAGATCGAGATACGTTTGTGACAATGCCACGGTGGTCGCCAGCCGCGCGGCTTCCGAATCGAGCCGCGTGGCCTCCTCCGTCGATCTGGCCTGGTCGATGAGCGCGGCCTGCTTGCCCCAGAAGTCCAGATCCCAGGACAGATTCACCAGCAACTGACCGGACCAGAAGGTGCCGCCACCGAACGGCGGCGGATAGATGAATTGCTCGGGCCAGTGGACGCGCTGTTCCTGACCGTCCAGTGTCACGCCGGGCGTACGCTGTGCCGTGGCCAGCTCCACCTGCGATTGAGCCGCGCGCAGGCGAGCCAATGTTTGCTGCAGATTGGGATTGTGTTCGAGCGCGGTCGTGACGAGCTGATCGAACTGCGGATCGCCGTATTGTTCCCACCAGCGATCCTTGACGACGGGCGCTTTCGTCGTGCCCAGGCCGACGCTCTGGTCGGCGATCGTTTGCAACTGTGGCTCGGTTTTCGGCGGAGTCACGCAGCCGCCGAGTACCGTGACGATTCCGAGCAGCAACGCACCGGTGCGGAAAGCTGCCGTGTTCATGACGCTTTCTCCTTGTCCGAGGTCGCCGCGGAATGGGGCATCAGCTCTTCCAGCCGGCCGATCAGACGTCTCAACATCGATTGCAACATCTTGACTTCATCGCGTGTGAAACCATCCAACGCGGTATTCAACGCGTCACAGGCGGTGGGAACCAGCGTGTCGAGTACCTTGGCACCGGTCGGGGTGAGCGAAAGCTCGACGACGCGTCGGTCATCGGCACTGCGGCGGCGCTCGATGAATTTGCGCGCTTCGAGCTGGTCGATCAGGCGCGTCATCGCGCCGCTGTCGTGATGCAAGTCCCGACAGATGTCCGCGATGGTGACCGCGAGCCCGTCCCGCAGATACATCAGCACCACCCACTGCTGCAGGGTGAAACCCTGCTGCTCGAATAAAGCTTCGATGCGTTCCTGCATCAGGCGCTGCGAGCGCTTGACCAGGTAGCCGATGCTGTCGCGCAGGTGGAACGAGTCGGGCCGGTAGTGGGATCGGGGCATTGGTTGCCTCGGCAATAACTGCCTAGGCAGGCAATTATAGGGAGGGCCCCTGGCTCAACAAGGAGGAAATTTCGTGTTTTCAGGAACTAGTCAGCGGAATCCCGGGCACGAAAGACGGCGGCGGCAGCCAGGTCGGTGCGCGGCGGCCGGCCCAGCCAGCGGGCGGGCAGGGACAGCGCGCCGATCAGCGACATGACCAATGCGGCGGCGTGAGGGATTGCCTGAATGAGCAGCACCGCGACCCACAGCGAGACATCCGGGGCTTTCAATTCTTCGGGAATGCCGACCACCAACCCGGGGGCGATCGTGTATTGACCGCTCAGCCCGATGGCCGCGAGCACCAGAACGATCATCCAGGCTGTTTCGGCGCGCGCGGCCGCGAGCCCTGCGAGAAGCGCGTGCGGTTGCTTGCCCTTGGGCGTGCGGTAAAAGGGTTGATTGCGTGTCAGCAACCCTTGCACGACGGCGACGCTGACCGCATGTGACAAAGCGAGGCCCGCCAGCGCCGCAGCCAGGGTCTGACGAATGTTGGCGCCGACGCGGGAGGAATACAGGTGCGCCAGCTTGGCCAGCTTGAATGCGAACAGCGCGAGCGGCAGCGCCGAGAACATCATCAACGGCGGATCGAAGCGATGCGGCGCGACGATCATCGCGGCCGACCACGCCACAGCGAACAAATTGAAAACCAGGTTCAGGCCATCCATCATCCAGGGCAGCCAGCCGGCGATGAAATGGTATCGCTGTCCCTTGGTGAGCCGCGGGTCGGGCCTGAGCAGCACGTCCGCATGCGCGCGCAGAATCTGCACCGCGCCGTATGCCCAGCGGAAGCGTTGTTTCTTGTAATCGGTGAAGGTCTCGGGCATCAGTCCGCGCCCGAATGTCACCGGCAGATACTGCGCTTCGTAACCGTGCTCGAACAAACGCAAGCCCAGTTCCGCATCTTCGGTGATACACCACTCGGCCCAGCCACCCACACGCTGCAGCGCCGAGTGTCTGACCAATGTCATGGTGCCGTGTTGAATGATGGCGTTGCGCTCGTTGCGAACGACCATGCCGATGTGAAAGAAGCCGCGGTACTCGGCGTAGCACATCGCCTTGAATGCAGTCTCCCCGGCGTCACGATAATCCTGAGGCGACTGCATGATGGCGAGCTTCTCGTCCGCGAAGGCGGGCACGAGCGTGCGCAACCAGTGCGGATCGACTTTGTAGTCACTGTCGATCACCGCGATGACCCGAGCGTCTGCAGCCGTGTGTTGGAGCGCGTAGTTGAGCGCGCCGGCCTTGAAGCCCTGGAGCGGGGCGACGTGAAAGAACTTGAAGCGCTCGCCGAGCTGCCGGCAATGCTGCTGCACCGGCTGCCAAGTGGCGGGCTCGGGCGTGTTGTTGTCGATGACGATGACTTCGTAGTCGGGATAATCCAGAGCGGCCAGTGCGTCGAGCGTTTCAATGAGCATCTGCGGCGGCTCGTTGTGGGCCGGCACATGGATCGACACTTTGGGCAGCGCCTGCATATCGAGTGCCGCCAGGTCGAACGGTCGTTTGCGCGGCTTGCCCCAGCGCGCCTCCGCCCATTCCAAGGCTTCCGTGAGCAGAACCGCAATCACGCCGAGCATTCCCAGGATCAGCACTGTGCCGATCAGGACGCTGGATACGGTGAGATAGCGCCGCGAATAATCGTAGATGATCCACACCAACGTCGTGGCGACGCCATACACGACCACGGCCAGCAAACTTCGCCCGCGTGTTCCGAGCGCGAGGCTGTGCACGTACAGGATGGCGAGGATCAGGGTCGCAATCCCGACGGACACGGCGGCGAGCGTTTGCCACTGCGGGATGCGCACGATGGGCTCGACGAACGCGAACTTCGGCTGGCGATACACGTCATAGACGCCCCAGTACGCTTCGACCGCGCCTTGATAGCGTGCCTTCCAGGGCTGATCGAACGCTTCCATCAGGTAGTAGACGTAGCCTTCCTGCCTCGCGAGCTCCAGGAAGCGTCGAAGAAACATTGCCTGATTGCTGGTCGACGCGACCGCGCCGCCGCGAGTGCGTCCGTCGGAGGGCCAGCCAACCTCGGCGATCACGATGGGCTTGTCGGGATAGGCGCTGCGCAGTTGCTCCATGCACGAGATCAGGTATTCGATGGCCTGATCCACCGGGATGCCTTCCCAATAGGGCAACAGATGCACCGCGAGATAGTCGACGTGCTCCACCAGCTCGGGATGTTTCAGCCAGACGTGCCAGGGCTCGGCGGTGCTCACTGGTTGCGTCACCGCTGCACGCACGCGATCCAACTGCTCGGCCAATTGCGCAACGGTGAGATCGCCGCGCAGGATGGCTTCGTTGCCAACGATCAGGCGAATCACGTTGGCATGCTCGTTGGCCAGCTCGATGGCCGCGGCCACTTCCTGATCGTTGGTGGCGAGCCGGCGATCGAGCCAGGCACCGACGGTGACTTTCAGATCGCGCCGGGCGGCGAGCTCGGGAATGCGTCCAAGGCTCTTCAGCGTGGAATAGGAGCGAACGGCCGTCACCTTGCCGGCCAACAATCGCAGGTCGCCGTCGATCTGTGCCTCGGTGGGCAGCTCCTGGACGAAGGGATCCTGGCCCGCCTGGAACGGCGAGAACGCCATGCCCTGCACGCGCGCAGGCCAGGGCGGCTCGGCGGTGGGGCGGTTCAGGTAGGCCCACAGCCCGAACGTGAGCGCCGCGAACACGGCCGCTACCAGAAAAGCCGACCACTTCATTGTGACTCGATTGACGACGTGGGGGCGAATAGCGGGTTGAGGGCAACGTTCAGGGCAACGAACCTGCGACATGTTAACTTAGCCGGCGCGGCGCACGGCCGAAGTCGGCACGCGCGCCTCCGAAGGAGTCTTCAGGCTATGTATTGGCACATTGGTAAGTGGTTCTTTCCGCGACGATTTTCGATGCGCAACTGGTTGCGGGTCGGGCTCGGCCTGACACTGCTGGCGGGCGCCGCCACGGCTTCCGCGCAACAGGCCAGGGAGGACGCTGCGAAGTGGGAGATCACTCCGTTCTACGGCTACATGGGAGGCGGGCGCTTCGAGGATTCGACGACCAACACCGACCGGGACCTGGATGAGGACAACAGCTTCGGCATCATCATCGATGCGGCTGCGGACAACTGGCGTCATTACGAGCTGATGTACGTCAAGCAGAGCACCATGCTCGAGGGGACCGCGCCGATGGATCTGGACGTGGAGTATCTGCAGATCGGCGGCACCGTCATGTACCAGGACGCCCAGACCGTCATTCCTTATTTCGGCATGACCTTGGGCGCGGCGCGCCTGAGCCCGAGCGGGCCGGGTCTCGACGATGAGACCAAGTTTGCGTTCTCGCTGGGCGGCGGCGTCAAGGTGCCGGTCACGGATCATTTCGGCGTGCGCTTCGATGCTCGCGCGTTCCTCACGTCGCTCAGCAGCAGCGGCAGCATTTTCTGTGCGTCCGACGAAGGCGTCGGCACTTGCGCGATTCGCGCGAAGTCCAGCACCTTCGTGCAGTACCAGGCGGCACTCGGCGTCACCTTTCGCTTTTGATCGCGACAATCGCTCAGCGGTCGCGATGCTGCAGGTCGAAAACATCAGCAAGTCTTTCGGAGGAACGCCGCCGCGCCAGGTGCTCGGTGGCGTTTCGCTGCAGCTCGCGCCGGGTGAGTACGTCGCCGTCATGGGCGAGTCGGGCACTGGCAAATCCACGCTGCTGAATCTGATCGCCGGACTCGATACGCCCGATGCCGGCCGGATCTCGCTGGATGGACAGGACATCGGCGCGCTCGACGATGACGCTCGCACGCGGCTGCGTCGGGCGCGCATGGGCTTCGTGTTTCAAGCGTTTCATTTGCTGCCGCACTTGAGCGTCGAGCGCAACGTGGCGTTGCCGCTGGCACTCAATGGCCAGCGAGGACGCGAGGCCACCGATCGGGTGCACGAGCTGCTGAACGCGGTTGGCATGTTGGAACGGGCCAATGCTGCGCCTTCGCAACTTTCCGGCGGCGAGATGCAGCGTGTGGCCGTCGCTCGCGCGCTGGCGCATCGCCCGGCGCTGGTGCTGGCCGATGAGCCCACCGGCAATCTCGATTCGGAGTCGGCCGCCGAAGTGCTCGAGTTGCTGGCCGCTCAGCTCAAACGTGACAACGCCGCCGGCATTCTGGTGACTCACTCGGAGCTGGCGGCCAGCACCACCGACCGCATCCTGCAACTTTCCCGGCAAGGATTGGCGCCACGCGCTGCCGCTTCGTCACATCCAACGTGATCGCGCCGCTGCTCATCGAGGCCGCGATCACCGGGCCGATGCGGCGCTCGCCGGGACGTACGCTGCTCGCTGTGCTCGCCATCGCACTGGGCGTTGCGCTCGGGCTGGCCATCTATCTGATCAATCGCTCCGCGGCCGACGAGATTTCATTGGCGGCGCGCAGCTTGTACGGGCTCGCCGATCTCGTCGTCGAAGGCGGCGCGGATGGGTTCGATGAGAATCTATATCCGCGCATCGCGCGCGTTCCTGGAGTCGCCGTTGCCAGTCCGGTGGTGGAGGTCGAGGCGAGAATCGTCGGCCGTCGTGGGCCGTTGACGTTGCTGGGGATGGATGGCTTCAAGTCGAAGCTGCTGCAGCCCGCATTCGCCGCGGCGATGGTTGGAGGCGGCACCGAGGATGAGAGATCCGGCAGCACGTCCGAGGAAGCGGAGCCAGAGAATCAGTTCAATGATCGTTCTATCCTGCTGAGCGCGAGTGCGGCCCGCGAGTTGCAGCTCGGACGCGGTGATGTCGTCGAGTTCCAGGTGGGCGTGAAGCGCGAACGTCTGCGTGTGTCTGGTGTGCTCCCGCCAGCGGCGTTGCAGGATTTTGCAGGGGTGGTCGATATCGCGACCGCTCAATGGGTGTTCGAACGGCTCGGCAAGTTGTCGCGGATCAACCTGCGGCTGGCGACGGGTTCAAGTCCAGAGCGGGTGAAGGCAGCGCTCGCGAACATGCTCCCGTCGACCGTTCGAGTCACGACGCCGGGTGAAGCAACGGACGACGCTCTGCGCCTGTCGCGCGCGTATCGTTCCAACCTGACGGCGCTCGCGCTGGTCGCGTTGTTCACCGGCGGCTTCTTTGTGTACTCGACGCAGTCGTTGGCGGCGCTTCGCCGGCGTCGTGAGTTCGCGGTCATGCATGCGATCGGGGTGACTCGTACCGAGCAGTTGATGCTGATGCTTTCTGGCAGCGTCATCGTCGGGGTACTTGGCGCAGCGATTGGCATCGTGCTCGGTGTGATGATCGCGAGAGTCGGCTTGAGTGCGCTCGGTGCGGATCTCGGCGCCGGATACTTTCGCGGGCTCGCGCCGGGGCTGAATGTTCATATGGTCGAAGTTGCTGTGTTCTCTTTGCTCGGCATTGGAGTCGCCATTGCCGGTGCATTACGACCGGCCCTCGACGCGGCTCGCGTGCCGACAGCCAGCGCGCTGAAGGCGGGCGATATCACCAGCGGGGAAGTGCGTGCGCATGGCTGGACGGTGTTGACGCTCGGCGTGCTTGCGGCGATCACCGTGAGTTTGCCACCGATCGCGGGCTTGCCGTTGCCGGGCTTCGTGGCCATTGCGCTATTCCTCATTGGTTGCGTGGTCGCGATGCCTTCCGTCGTTCGCTTCGTGTTGCGTCACGCGCCGCGCTGGCCCCGCATTCCTTATGAGATTGCCATCGCACAGATCGCCGGCACGGCGCGGTATGCGACCTTGAGTGTTTCTTCCATCATCGTCAGCTTCAGCTTGATGGCGTCGATGGCCATCATGGTCACGTCGTTCCGGGACTCGCTCGATCAATGGACGCAGAAAGTGCTGCCGGCCGATCTGTACGTGCGCGTGGGATATGTCGGTCAGTCGTCGTATCTGGACGAGTGGCTGGCGCGATCGATGGCGGCAGTGCCGGGTGTCGAGCATGCGGAGTACAGCCGCCTGGCTCGCGTGCAGCTGTCGGCCGATCGCCCGGCCCTGGCGCTGATTGCCCGATCCATGAATCGCGATCATCCCGATCAGACGTTGTGGATGATGAGCAGCGCGAGCAATGACATTCCGGCTGGCGCCGTGCCGGTGTGGATCAGCGAAGCCGCGTCGGATCTGTTTGCCATCGAAGCGGGTGAAGAGATCAGGTTCGAGCTGGCGGGCAAGCAAGTCGTGGCCTCGGTGCGAGGAGTGTGGCGCGACTATGAGCATCAGAACGGTGCCATCGTGATGGCGCGCGATGAGTATGTAGCTCTAACGGGCGACCACGCCGTCAACACGGTCTGGTTCTGGCTCGCCGAAGGCGCGGACCTCGCCAAGGTCGGCAACGCGATTCGCGATCTGCTGCCGCCAGGCGTGGACTACGACATGCGCACACCGGGCGAGTTGCGCGAGCTGTCGCTCGCGGCGTTCGATCGGACGTTTGCGATTACGTATCTGTTGGAACTGGTGGCCGTGACGATCGGTTTGTTCGGCATCGCTGCGGGTATCAGCGCGCAGGTTCTGGCTCGGCGCAGCGAGTTCGGCGCTCTCAGGCACCTCGGCTTCACGCGCGGGCAGGTTGCGACGATGCTGGCGATCGAAGGTTCGGTGCTGGGCGCGCTTGGCGTGATCGTTGGATTGATTGCGGGCACGGTCATCAGCCTGATCCTGATCTATGTGGTGAACCGACAATCGTTTCACTGGAGCATGGATTTGAGCGCGCCTGTTGGCTTGCTCTCCGGGCTCAGCGTTGCGCTGATCGCCGCGGCAGCGCTGATCGCGGTCGTCAGCGGCCGGCAGGCGATGGGGGGAGATGTCGTGCGCGCGGTCAGAGAGGATTGGTGATGCGCCTGACGCGTGCGCTGTATTCGTTTGCTGTGGCGATGCTGGTGACACTCGGCGCTCGCGCCGATGCGGTGTATCCGGCCGTCGTGCCCGGCTATGAAATCCAGTTTCCCCGCGACGAGGGCAGTCATCCTCAGTTCAAGACCGAGTGGTGGTATGTCACCGGCTGGCTGGAAGGCGCGTCGAACCAGCCCATCGGTTTTCAGCTGACCTTCTTTCGCTCGCGTACCGGCATCGATGACGACAATCCCTCGCGATTCGCTTTGCGCCAGGTCTTGTTCGCGCACCTGGCCGTCAGCGATCCGAAGCGCGGCGCTTTGTTGCATCACGAGAAGTCCGCCCGTCCCGGCTTCGGTCTGGCCGAAGCTGCCGAAGGCTCGCTCGATGTTCATATCGACGACTGGCGGCTGCGCCGGGACGGTGACGCTTACCTCGCCGTGGCCAGGACCGACGACCTGCAACTGGACTTGAGGTTGGAGCCACGAGCTGCGCCATTGCTCCAGGGCGATGAGGGTTTCAGTCAAAAAGGCCCGAACCCGAGCTCCGCCAGTTACTACTACAGTCTGCCTCAGCTCGCGGTCACCGGGCGCGTTTCTCTCGATGGCAAAGAACAATCGGTCCGCGGCGTTGCGTGGTTCGATCACGAGTGGTCCGGCGCCATCGTCGACGAGCGCGCGGAAGGTTGGGATTGGGTCGGCCTGAATCTCGACGATGGCGGCGCACTGATGATGTTTCAAATGCGCGGCCCCGAAGAGAGCGAGCTGTGGGCGGCCGCCAAGTGGCGGGCCGCCGGTGCCAGCGAGGGCGTTCCATACAAACCAGAAGCGGTGCAGTGGAAGCCCGTACGATACTGGCGCTCCTCGCGCACGGGCGTTCGCTATCCGGTCGAGTGGCAAGTCACAGTCGGTGATCGCGTGATCACCTTGAAGCCGCTCATGGACGATCAGGAGAACGACGCCAGCGGCAGCACCGGCACCATCTATTGGGAAGGTGCCGTTCGTGCCTTCGAAGGCGACAAGCCCATCGGTCGCGGCTATCTGGAGCTCACGGGTTACGCAAAGAAGATACGGTTGTGAGCGCCGTCATTTGACCAGCTGACGGCGCGCGACGATGACGCCGTCCTCGTCTGCATACAACCAGTCGCCGGGACGAAACGCCACGCCGCCGAAGCGAACCACGATGTCGCGCTGACCTTCGCCGCGCTTGTCGGTCTTCATGGGATGAGTGCCGAGCGCCTTGACGCCGATGGGCATGTCGGCCATCGCCGCGGAGTCGCGGATGCAGCCGTACACGACGATACCTGCCCAGCCATTGTCGACGGCCTTCTGAGCGAGCACATCGCCGACCACGGCGCGACGCATCGAGCCGCCCGCATCGATCACGAGGACGCGACCGTTGCCGGCTTCAGCGGTCAGCTCGCGGACCAGCGAGTTGTCTTCGAAGCATTTGATGGTGGCGATCGGGCCGCCGAACTGGAGGTGCCCGCCGAAGTCGCCGAACAACGGTTCACAGATGTCCAGCTCGTCGCTGAATTGATCGCACAGGTCGGCGGTTTTGATGTCCACGGCGCAGCCTCGTCAGGGTAAGACGAGGCAGTTTGCCGCAGACCCGAGGGTCCGCGCGAGTGCTACTTCTTTTTGCCCAGCAGGCGCGAGAGCAGCGAGTTGCTCTGTGGCAGCTTGCGAACGCCGCTCTCGGATAGCTCGACTTCGCGCGCCTCTTCCAGCAACTCCTCGGCGAGGCTTTTCTTGAGTTGCTTGTGCTTGCCTGTATTGACGCCGCGGGTCAGCTCGGAGCGTTTGGTGGCGGGGCTCGCGGCTTTGGCGGCAACTCGGCTGTCCAGCGCTTTGTGAACGCCAGTGGAATTCAGCTTGAACGCACCGGTCGCATTGGGCTTGAAGGCGCCCGTCGCGCCGGGCTTGAACGTGCCGGTGGCGGAGGTCAGTGCGCCCGTCGCATTCGGACGGAACGCGCCCGTGGCGTTCGGGCGGAACGCACCCGTGGCGGACGGATCGACTTCCATGGTGACGGTCGGCACGATCGGCGCGCGATTGGCGCGGGCGTTGTTCAGCTCGACCACGTTGTTCTTCGGCTCTTCGGGTTCGGCGCGACGCGGTTGTGGCGCGTCTTTGAAGCGCGTCTGTTCGGCGACGCTGATGCGCAGCACCGACGGCGATGCGAAGAATGTTTTCAGATAGCCAGCCACGGCTTCAGCGGACACTGCTTCCTTGAAGAAGCCGAGCCGCAGCGAGTGCACGATCTTGCCGCTGCCCGCGGTCGCGACCGAATACAAACGATAGGCCTCGAAGATGTCGAGGTGCGGCATCGTGTCCAGATTCACCGGCTGCTCGGACGCGGCGAGCTGAATCGCAAACCACTTCTCCTGCGCGTTGTCGTTCAGCTCTTCGCTGGTCAATGCGCGAATGGTCTGCGTGCTGTCGAGATTCGGATGCGCATGCGAGCTGTCGCGCACCAGGGCTGGCGGAACCTGCTTCGGCGCTGGCGCTCTGTTGACGACGGGCGGCGCAGCCGGTTTTGCCGGCGGCTCAGCTTTCCTGGCCGCAGGTGGCGTAGCCCTGGCGCCAGCGGGTTTCGGCGCAGCGGCCGCGGGCTTGGCCGCAGCTGCTTTGTTTGTTACAGCCGCTGGTGAGGCAGCGGCAGCCGTGGCCTTGGCTGGCGGCTCATCGTAGAGATCGAGCTCGAAGGCATCGACATCTTCGATGTTCAGACCTTTCCCGACGTGATACGGCTCGTTCGATCCTTTCGACTGCTGTGCGGCGGCCGGCGTCGGTTCAGGATCGGAGAACGTCAGAGCGGGCACGCGCACGCTCGCGGCAGTATCGAGCTTGGGCGGCACGACGACCGGCGCGGGCGGCGTGATCGCCTTGTTTTTCGCAGGAGCAGTGGCGGGCGCCGGTGCGTTGGTCTTGATCTTGAGTTTGCTGGTATCGAGCGCGGCGAACTTGCCGCTCAGCAAACCGACGGCCAGCGGTTCTTTCGATGCGGCCGGCGTCGGCGCAGCGACCGGTGCCGGTACGGGATCGTCGTTCCAGCTCATCTCATCGAGGCCGGGCGCTTCGGTGAGCGCTTTGATCTTCGGTAACGAAGCCGACGTGACCGCGGCTTTGGTCTCTTCGTCCGGCTCCCAAGTCATTTCCACGACCTCGTCGCTCGGAGCTTTGGCGGCGGGCTTCGCGGGTTGCGCGACCTTCGCTGCAGCGGGTTTCGCAGCGGCCTTCGCAGGCGCTGCTGCGACAGGGGCAGCCTTTGGGACAGGAGCTGCGGCGACGGGAGCGGGCGGGGGCGTGTTGACCACAGCAACAGCAGGACGCGGCGCGGGCGCCGAGGCGGGCAAGTAACCGCGCGCGAAGCGACGATCCTCATCGCTCAGGCTGGTCGTGAATGCAGTCGGATACTGCTGGCGAACGACAGTGAGAACACGTTCAGCATGCGCTTCGTTGGTGAAGAAGCCGAGGCGCAGCCGGTGCCGCGTGCGTCCGTCCTCGACGCGCGCGACCTGATAAAGCTTGTAATTCTCGAGACCGGGAATGTTTCGACCCGTCGTCGACACCGGCGCGATCGAGGCGCACAGGTTGATGACGAACAGTTGCGTGCCGCTCCCTGCGTGCTGGGAGACAAGCGGTGGCTGTGAGCTTTCCGGCTCGACATAAACCTTGCTGGTATTGTCTTCCACGTTTCTTCCCCGACCCGTTGCGCCGCTGATCACCGCCCGCGTGCGGTGGACGCGCTTGCAGCTGAACGGATCATTTCGGCGGGGGAAGTGAGCGCGCTTATGCGCATCGCGCTCGTTCACGGCGGCTTCGCTGTTCTCTTTTGTGGCGAAACCGTTGCCGCATTATGTCGCGGCCCCGTGGCAACCCCGCTGTCTTAGGAAATGAATCCGTTAGACCGGAAGCTTTGCGTCCTCGCCTTTCGGCGAGTTTGCCCAGGAAATCTGCTCAATCGACTTGGAAACGATTCGATCATCGGCACGCCCAGGGCATAAGTCAAGCAGTACGGTCGCTTTCAGCAGACAAGGGGTTTGGCGACAAGTGACATGCTGCGTGCGCCTTGGGGTTATGTCTCATCCGGCCTGTTTTTCTGCGGTTTTGTTACACCGCCATACGCGTCCATGCTTCTTTGCTGGCGCTCGCCGGCTCGCCCGCCATGATTCGCGGCGCGAGCTGAGAAACGATATGAACCTGCGCCGCATCGGAAAGGCCGAGCGCGCGTAGCGCACCTTCGAGGCCTTCGATCAGCTGACGACGCTCGTTCTCCGTCGGGCAGCTGTCACGCGCCAGCGCGGCGAGCTCGTCGCCCACGCTTTCCAATGTCTCGGCGATCGAGGGCGCGAACTCGCTCAAGTCACCACGCAGGCGCGCGGCGAATCGAAACGAGTTGTATGCGCACACGTACGCGCGATGTCTGAGCTTCAGGTTCTTCAACATTCCCACCGCATGGGTCTCCCGCACGAGGTCACGGGCGAAAGTGTGAAGGGCGACACGAATTGGACGGTGTGCGCTGGATCGCAAAACGCCCTCGCACTTCGGCGTTGTATTTGCGCCTCATTACGGATCAAGCACGTACATCGAAACTATTTTTTGCTGGAAAAAATTCAAGCGCCGGCCGTTGACAATCAGCAACTCTCGTGATGCTGAGCGCGTGGCGCACGATCCGCCACGAGGACAGCGGGCGCGGCCGCGGGCCGTGCTACTTACGCGCGGCCCACATTGCGATCCGTGGGCGAGTGGAAATATTCGCTTTCTTCGGCGAACTGGCGCATCAGCTTGCGCAGCTCCTCGATCCGGCCCTCGGCGGTGCTGATGGGCTGGCATTCTTCGCATTCGGGATCCGAACAGGGTTGCCGCGAGTACAACCAGTACTGGACGGCACCCGCCAGCAGGCCATCGGCGATGTCCCAGATGTCGGCCTTGTCATCCGTGTCGGCGATCCGGTTGCCCAGGTCGACGGCCTTGCCGAAGGCTTCGCTGAAGGGGTTGTCGGGTTCCTGCATGGGGGTCACTCGAGCGTCTGGCGCCCGTTGCTCTCATTGAAGATGGCCCCATTGTAACGGCGTTGTGCCCCCCGACGAAGACTCCTCGCGCCTTGAACCCGGGGCCGCCGACTGGTCTACTGTCATAAAGCACTCGCAGATCCCGTAGTCCGCTGCAAGCGGGCGATTTCATTAGAGGTTTCACATGGCCGACGATCGTAATCAGGACCCCCAGATGGACGCCGAGGGGCTCTACCAGGAGGACAATTTCACCGACCGCAAGGTCGGTGCGATCCGTCGCCTGTCCCCGGTGCGGGCCGATGGCTCCGCCGATCCCAGCCGGCCGGTGCTGTTCATCGGCCAGGCCGAGATCATGACCAACATGGGCCCGGTGCCCATCAGCTTCGAGATCGAGGCTCAGACCCTGGCTGACGCGGTCATCGGGTTCGCGCCGGCGGCGCAGGCCGCGATCGAGCGCACGGTTCAGCAGATCCAGGAAATGCGTCGCCAGCAGGCCTCGCAGCTGGTGGTCCCGCAGGGGCCGGTGCCGGGCATTACTGGCGGCCGCGGCGGCGGCAAGATCCAGATGCCTTGACGATCCTGGGGTGCGCCGCGCCCCATGATCGTGCGTGGGGCCCGTCACGCGGGCCTTACGCTGGTGCGTTCCACCTCCCTTTGCGCACGAATCTCGCATAACTGGCTGCATTCGCAGCTGGCACGCTTTTCGCTCCATCGCCCGACATCGAGCTCGAGCCGTGGCATCGCTGCCCGGCTACAACAGAGGTCTGGATGCCGGCGATTCCGTACGATGAAATGCATGCCAGCGACGGCGAGGTGCGAGAGCACTACAGGACTTTCGCTTCCTGGCTCGCGCGTACCCCCAGCGAGCGCGTTGCTCACAAACGCGCCGAGGCCGACACGCTATTCCACCGCGTCGGCATCACCTTCACCGTCTATGGCGAGGAGGCCGGCACCGAGCGGCTGATTCCCTTCGACATCGTTCCCCGCATCATTCCGGCCAACGAATGGAAACATCTCGCTGCCGGCCTGAAACAACGCGTGCGGGCGCTCAACGCGTTCACCAACGATATCTATCACTCGCAGGAGATCCTGCGGGCCGGCCGCATTCCCGCCGAGCAGGTGCTCTGCAATGGCCAGTATCGGCCGGAGATGCAAGGCATCGATGTGCCCGGTTCGATCTATGCGCACATCGCGGGGATCGATGTGGTGCGCGCCGGCGAGGGCGAGTTCTACGTTCTCGAAGACAATCTGCGCGTGCCCTCGGGCGTGTCGTACATGCTCGAAGACCGGCGCATGATGATGCGCTTGTTTCCCGAGTTGTTCGCGCTGCATTCGGTGGCGCCGGTCGAGCACTATCCGGATTTGCTGCTGGAGAATCTGCGCAGCGTTGCGCCCTCCGGTGTGAATGATCCGACCGTCGCCCTGCTGACGCCGGGTGCTTACAACAGCGCGTATTTCGAGCACGCATTCCTGGCGCAGCAGATGGGCATCGAGCTGGTCGAGGGACAGGATCTGTTCGTCGACGACGAGTTCGTCTACATGCGCACCACGCGCGGTCCGCAGCGGGTGGATGTGATCTATCGGCGCATCGACGATGACTTCCTGGATCCGCTGGTGTTTCGGCCCGATTCGATGCTCGGCATTCCGGGGCTGCTGGCTGCCTATCGCGCCGGGCGAGTGACCATTGCGAATGCGATCGGCACGGGAGTGGCGGACGACAAGTCCATCTACCCCTACGTGCCGGAGATGGTGCGTTTCTATCTCGGCGAAGAGCCGTTGCTGTCCAACGTGCCGACGTATGTGCTACGGCGCAGAGAGGACCTGGAATACACGCTCGCGCATCTGTCGGAACTGGTGGTCAAGGAGGTGCATGGCGCGGGCGGGTACGGAATGTTGATTGGCCCCGCGGCAAGCAAGGCAGAGCTTGAGGCGTTCCGTCAGCGCATCCTGCGGTCGCCGGAACGATACATCGCGCAGCCAACGCTCGCGTTGTCGGCATGCCCGACATTCGTCGATGCGGGCATCGCGCCGAGGCACATCGATTTGAGACCGTTCGTATTGTCGGGGCGTGAAGTGACTCTGGTGCCGGGTGGGCTGACGAGAGTGGCGCTGAGAGAAGGCTCGCTGGTGGTGAACTCGTCGCAAGGCGGCGGGACGAAAGATACGTGGGTGCTGGAGCGATGACCCTGGTGCGAATGACGCCGCCGCAGATTGTCAACGAAATAACTTCTGCTGGGCGATGCGGCCCACAGGGCGCACGAGCATGCTGAGTCGCACCGCCGATCATCTCTACTGGATGGCGCGCTACACCGAGCGGGCCGAAAATCTCGCTCGCATGCTCGACGTCAACTCGCGCATGTCGCTGCTCCCACAGGGTGCGGAAATCCTCGAACAAGGCTGGATCGCGACCCTCACCATCATCGGCTTGATGGATGCCTTCCGGCAGCGGTACGACGCCGTGACCTCGTCGAATGTCATCGAGTTCATGTCCTTCGACCGCGACAATCCGATGAGCATCTACAGCTGTCTGCGCGCCGCTCGGGAGAACGCGCGTGCGGTTCGGGGCACGCTGACTTCGGAAATCTGGGAAACGTTGAACGCGACCTGGCTGGAAATGCGTGATGCCAGCTGCTGGACAGGATACTCGAATGCCGGGAACGCAGGGATGCGCAGGACCAGCCTGCGTTCTGCCACCGAGGCGGAAGTGGGCAACTTCTTCGAATGGGTGAAATACCGCTCGCACGTAGCGCGAGGCGTCATTCAAGGCACGATGCTGCGCGATGAGGCCTGGCACTTCACCTGGCTCGGCACCTATCTGGAACGCGCCGACAGCACCGCTCGCATTCTCGATGTGAAATATCACTTGCTGCTCCCTCGCGGCGAGCAGGCGGGCGGAGCGACGGATTACTACCAGTGGAGCGCGCTCCTGCACTCCGTGTCCGCCTTCGAAATCTATCGCCGCGTGTATCGTGACTTGATCACTCCGCGACGCGTCGCCGAGCTGCTCGTGCTCCGCGACGACATGCCACGCTCGTTGCGTCGCTGCATGTCGCAAGTCCACATGCACCTGGAGTCGGTACGCAACTCGCAGTCGGCGGAGACCGAGCGGCGCGCCGGTGAGTTGCAGGCGTCGCTGCACTTCGGGCGCATCGACAGCGTGTTCGAAGTGGGCCTGCACGAATACCTGGTGCGATTTCTCGGTCAGGTGCGCGATCTCGGCGATCGGGTCTCACGAGACTTCCTGGTCTCGGCCACCGACTAGGACCAGCGCATGCAACTACACATCCGACATGAAACGATCTATCGCTACGGCGAGCCGGTAAAGCGCAGCGTGCAGAACCTGCGGCTCACGCCTCGCCGCGATCCCATGCAGCGCGCGCTCAGCTGGAACATGGTGGCGCCGGGACAGTGCCGTTCACAAGTGGATGCTTACGGCAACATCGTGCATCTGCTCACGCTCGATGAGCCCCATCGCGAGATTCGCATCGTCGTGAACGGCGTGGTCGAGACCGAGGACCAATCCGCAGGGTCCCTGCCCGACGAAGGGCGCCTTTCACCACTGGCCTTTCTTGCCGAGACGCCGCTCACCCGGCCGGACGAAGCGATCGCGAGCTTCGCGCGTGCTCACCTGCAATCGGGAGGCGACCTGAGAAGCAGGCTGCTGGCGCTGGCGGAAGCGGTCTGTGAACAAGTGCGCTATGAAAAAGGCGCCACTGACGTGCATGAATCGGCGTCGCGAGCATTCGCCCGCGGGGCGGGCGTGTGCCAGGATCATTCGCACATCTACATAGCCAGCTGTCGCAGCGCCGGGATTCCAGCACGCTATGTCAGCGGTTACTTTTATGCCGGCAAAGACGGCGAAATCGCCAGCCACGCGTGGGTGGATGTTTGGGACCCGGGCCGCGAACCGGGCTGGCTGTCCATCGACGTGACTCATCGCATGCCCACCGATGGGCGGCATTGCCGGCTGGCCGTAGGTCGCGATTACCTCGATGCGTGCCCGATCCGCGGCGTCCGTCGCGGCGGCGGTGCCGAAGAAATGCAGGTCGCGGTGCGGATCGCCGCGGCAGCTCAACAGTGATGCCAATGCTTCGAAATGAAGACTATAGTTTGCGTTTCCCGGGCAGTGGCGCCCGATAACCGCGGTTGTAGCTATGACGTATTGCATAGGCATGCTGCTGGATGCCGGCCTGGTGTTCCTTTCCGACTCGCGCACCAACGCCGGCGTGGATCAGATCAGCACGTTCCGCAAAGTGACTCTGTTCCAGCGCCCGGGCGAGCGCATCATGGTGCTGCTGACGGCTGGCAATCTGGCGATCTCGCAGGCGGTCGTGAACGTCTTGCACGAGCACGAGAACGAGCCGGGNATCCAGGGCATCTGGAGCGCCAAGAACATGTANGAGGCTGCGCTCGCGGTCGGAGCAGCGCTGCGCGAGATCTACAAGCGCGANGCCGAAGCCCTCAAGGANCATCACATAGAGTTCAATGCCTCGCTGATCTTCGGCGGCCAGATCGGCATGGAAGAGCCGCGGCTGTTTTGTATCTACGCGGCAGGCAATTTCATCGAGGCCACGGCGGAAACGCCGTACTTCCAGATCGGCGAATCGAAATACGGCAAGCCGATCCTGGATCGGGTCATTTCACGCAGCACCAGCCTGGCGCAGGGCGCGAAGTGCGCGCTCATTTCGATGGACTCGACGATCCGCTCCAACCTGTCGGTCGGCGTGCCGCTCGATCTGCTGTCGATCAAGCGGGACGAGCTGAAGATCCACAGTCACGTGAACATCGATGAGGATCACGAGTACTTCCGGATGATCCGCACGCGCTGGAGCGAAAGCCTGCGACATGCGTTTCACGAAATCCCGGATCCGGAGTGGATGCGGCGCAGCTGAGCGCGCGGCTCATTGCGCCTCGACCTTCACCCAGACCGACAGCTCGTTACCGCCGGTGCTGTAGCTGCGGCTGAGAATGCCGCTGCCGGTGCTGCTGGAAGACTCGCTGACGCCGCCTAGCTGGATCCACGATCCCAGCCGGCCGACCACCTGGGTATTCAAGGACTGCGATTGAATGGCGCCGCCGGCGACGCGCTCGTCCTGCTGGGCAATCTCCAGGATGACCTGATCGCCATTCACACGCGGCGTGACCATGAAGCCGCGTTGCAGATCGCGATGCTCGATGGCGCCCGCGACGAACGGTCGTTTGCCGCCACCGACCGCGACGGCCGTCACGATCGGCACGCTGTTGCCCGTCGCGATGAATGCAGCGTTGCCTTCCAGCACCTGGACGCTGGCAATGCTCGAGTCGCTGGTCTGCAGGTTGCGCTCGCCGGCGCGCACGGTGCCCGATACGCCGCCGCGAGTGCTCAGCGTCCCAGAGGCCGATGCCTGCTCCTGTTGAATGTCCAACGCCGTGCTCCGGCGCACGGAAACCAACATTTGTCGCTGTTGTTTGTCCAACTGCGCTACTGCCGAGCGCAGCTGCGCCAGATTGCCGCTACTGGTCCGGACGAACAGCTTGTAGTCCTGGCCGCTCAGCGCACCGCCCGGTTCGAGCAGGGGCTGCAGCACCGGAATCAGGTCTTCGGCGCGTCGGTACTTCAGATCGATGACGGTGAGCGACTGCGCCCAGGCCAGCGCCGTCATCAGACAGGCGCCGATGCCAACCCAGGACCATTGCCGCCAGCGGCGAAACTGAATGTTCATGAAGCCTCGTAGAACGCACTAAGTCCCTGTATCGGGATGAGTTGGCCGGCGCTTCAGGCAATCTCCTAGGGGCAACCACGGAATAGCCGCGCGCCGGGCCGCTCAAGCCTGCGCCGATTATGCCGAATCAATGACTGTGCGGCCGTCGAACCGCGTGCTGATCGTGTTGCGGAACAATCAATGAACCTGATCCTTGGCATCGTGGTGGTGTTCGGCTGCGTGCTGGGCGGCTTTGCCGTCCACGGCGGCCAACTGGCCGCGCTGTGGCAGCCTTCCGAGCTATTGATCATTGGCGGTGCTGCGACCGGCGCGCTGATCATCGCCAACCCGTTCAGCGTCACCAGGAAGATCGCCGCCGGCATTCCCGGACTGATGAAAGGTTCGCCGTACAAGCGGGACCATTACCTGGCGCTGTTCTCGGTCATGTACGACCTGCTGTCGATCGCGCGCAAGGAAGGCATGATGGGCCTGGAGCGCGTCATCGAAGAGCCGGAGAAGAGCGAGCTGTTCAAGAAGCGGCCGTTGATCCTGGCCGATCGAGCCGCGGTCGAATTCATTCAGGACTACCTGCGCCTGATCGTCAGCGGCGACATGGACCAGCATCAGCTCGAAGCGCTGATGGACCTGGACATCGAGACCCATCATCACGGCGACGAGGAGCCGGCACAGGCGCTCAACAAGATCTCCGACTCGCTGCCCGGCTTCGGCATCGTGGCCGCGGTGCTCGGCATCGTGAACACGATGGGTTCCCTCGGCGGTCCGCCCGAAGAGATCGGTATCAAGGTCGCGGCCGCGCTGGTCGGTACCTTCCTCGGCATCCTGCTCGCTTACGGTCTGCTCGGCCCGATGAGCCTGGCGATGGAGCGGCGTGCGCGCGATCAGACGGCGTTCTACACCACCATCAAGACCTGCATCATGGGCTTCCTGCAGGGGCACCCGCCGCAGGTCGCGATCGAGTTCGGTCGTAAATCGACGCCCGCGGAGCTGCGTCCGAGCTTCAAGGATCTCGAAGCCCAGCTGCGCGGCAAGAAAGCCTGAGCGCCGGTGAACACGCGTCATGGCCAGGGGTAAGGACGGCGAGGCACTCGCGCCGATCATCATCAAGAAAGTCCGGAAGGGCGGCCAGGGTCACCATGGCGGCTCCTGGAAAGTGGCCTTTGCCGACTTCGCCACCGCCATGATGGCGTTCTTCCTGCTGATGTGGCTGATGGGCTCCACGACGCAGGAACAGAAGGGCGCGATCTCGGAATATTTCAACAATCCCTCCGCCGTGCCGGGCAGGAGCACGCAGCCTTCGCCTACGTCCATCCAAGGCCCGGGCGGTGCGAGCACCAGCATGATCCAGCTCGGCGGCGGCATGGAGCTGCACACCACCAGCAACGATGAGAATGCGCCGCCGGCCCAGGTCGTCAACGACGAGGAAGCGGAGCGGCGCGCCGAGCAGATCGACCAGGAACGCTTGAACGCGCTGATGCAGGAACTGAAGCAGGCGATCGATGCCCGCGAGGCGCTGGCGAAGTTCAAGGATCAGATCCTGCTGGACATCACGCCCGAAGGCGTGCGCATTCAGATCGTCGATCACGACCGGCGTTCGATGTTCCCGCTCGGCAGTGCGAAGCTGGAGGACTACAGCAGCAAGATCCTGTATGAGCTCGCAAACATCATCAACAACGTGCCGAACCGCATCAGCATCAGCGGCCACACCGACATCAAACCTTACGTCGCGGTCAATTACAGCAATTGGGAATTGTCGGCGGACCGCGCCAACGCGGCTCGTCGCGCGTTGCTTGCAGGTGGCTTGCCACCGGAGAAGGTAGGTCGCGTCGTGGGTCTCGCGTCGAGCGTGCTGCTCGACAGCGCCGTGCCCGACAGCCCTGTGAATCGACGCATCAGCATCATCGTGATGAACCGTCGCACCGAAGAAGCCATCATGCACGAGAACGGCACGTTGCTCAGTGTGCAGCCCCCCGGCGCAACCGAAGCAGGTTCGGCGCCGGTTGCCGAGACGGGTAATAGTGGCCTCGGCGCCGCTGGCGTTAGTTCTCCCGCCGCTGCCAGTGCTGTGCCTGTCACGGCTGCTGTCGCCGCGCCGATTGCGGCGATGATCGCGCAGTAAGCAGCTCGTTCGCCGGCGTACTCTTCGTCGGCTACAGAGCGGTGCGCGGCAGGATCAAGCACTCGCTGACTGTTCCGGGGTCTGACCTGCAGCGCTCGTTTCCGGAACAGGGTCCGCTGGGAGTGAGGCTGCCGGGCTGACTCGTTTGTCCAGCGGCAGCACGCAGCGGACCAGCAATCCCGGATGATTGTCGAGCAGCTCGATCGTCGCCCGATGCAGGCGCATGACCGCGGCGACCAGGCTCAGGCCGAGACCGCTGCCGACTTGATCGCGATCGCGTTCGAGGCGCACGAAGGGTTGCAGGATGCGGGCGCGATCGGCTTCGGGGATGCCGGGGCCGTTGTCGGCGACGGACAGCGTCAATGAATTGCCGATGGCACGCACGCTGGCCTGGACTTTGCCGCCTTCCGGCACGTACTTGATGGCGTTTTCCAGCAGGTTGACCATCGCTTGCGCGAGCAGCTGGCGGTTGCCGTGCACGGAGGCGGTCGCGTCGCCCTGATAATCCAGGCTGATGTTTCTATTGCCGGCTTCGGGTTGATAAAGCTCGACCAGTTCCTGAGCGAGCGCGGCGACGTCGACGTCTTCGGTGGGCACATCGCGGCCGCGGCCGTCGGTTTGCGCGATTTGCAACAACGTGCCCAACGTTCGCTGCACGCGATCGAGCTCGGCGAGCGTTGCGTCCATGGTCTCGCGAACGCTTTCGGGCACGTCTTCATGTTGCAGCGACTCTTCGATACGAACGCGCGCTCGATATAACGGCGCGCGCAAATCGTGAGCGGCGCTGTCGAAGGTCGTGCGCAGCGTTTCGGTCTGCTGCTCGATCGTTTCGAGCATGCGATTCACGGCCGTTGCGAGCGCATCGAACTCGTCGTGCGCGGGCTCGACCGGCAAGCGTCGTGACAGATTGCCAGCCATGATGGATTCGCAGGTCGCCGCGACCGCTTTGACGCGCCGGCGGATGCGACGGCTGTAACTCAAACCAAACAATGTGGCGAGCAGCACGCTTGCGCCGACGCCCCAGAACATTGCGGTCCGCAAGCGGGAGGCGAGGCGACTGCGATCGAGAATGTCCGTGCCGACCAGCAGCCAACGATTCCCGGGCAAACGAATGATCTGCGCACGGACCGGATGCGCCACCGCGCCGCCGGCGTCACTGGCATCGATCTCGAACTCCACCCAATCGTTATAGCGACTGACCACCTGCGGCCAGCGCGCGAGATTGCCGGCGATGGGAAAGCCGTTGTTTTCGACCAGGAGATACACGGCGCCGGAACGACCCCAGCCGTCGGAGCGACGATGCAGCGTCGCCACGAGTTGCAGCAGGCCGCCGCGCGAATAGTCATCGACGAGATTGTTGACCTCGGAGTTGATGACCGCATCGACTTCGTTGTCGAGCACGCGCGCCGTCAGGAAATACACGGCGGTCAGCACCAGCGTGACGCCGACGGCGAAAATCACGATGAACAGCGTGGCGAGCCGCGACGTGGACAATCGCATGCGCGGTCGTGGGCGCGTAGTCGGCCCGACGGCATCCGGATGGCCGGAGTCGGTCATGCGTTCGCTGCTCTGAAGAACGGTTGAGGTGGCGGCCATTGTACGACGTCTCCCGTCGCCGCCCGCCAGCACTCGTCGAGCGGCTATTCCTTCAGCACATAGCCCGCGCCGCGCACGGTATGGATCAGCGGTCGGGAGAAGCCCTTGTCGACGGCATTGCGCAGGCGGCTCATGTGCACGTCAGTGATATTGGTCTGCGGATCGAAGTGCAGGTTCCACACGCCTTCGAGCAGCATGGTGCGCGTGACCACCTGGCCGGGCCGGCGCATCAGGAATTCCAGCAGCTGAAATTCCTTGGTCGTGAGGTCGATGTTCTGGCCCGCGCGCGTGACTTTGCGCGCCAGCAGGTCCAGCTCCAGGTCCGCAACCTTGAGCCGGCTGGATTCCGCCAGGGCGGTGCCGCGGCGGCTCAGTGCTTCGATGCGTGCGAGCAGCTCGGCGAATGCGAAAGGTTTGGTGAGGTAGTCGTCGCCGCCGGCCTTCAAACCATGCACCCGGTCGTCGACGGTGCCGAGCGCGGACAGGATCAGCACCGGGGTGCGATCGTTGCGCTCGCGCAAGGTGGTGATGATGGTGAGGCCGTCGACGTGCGGCAGCTGACGGTCGGCGATGATCACGTCGTAATGACGCTGGGTGGCCTTCTCCAGGCCGTCACGGCCGTCCGAGCTGTGATCGACGCTGTAGCCGATGTCTCGCAGGCTTTTGATCAGGTATTCGGCAGCCTGCAGATCGTCTTCGATGAGCAGTAGTTTCATGCGGTGCGTGAACGTTGAGCCGGCCGGCGATGGCAAGGGAGATTGCCGGGGAACACGAGGGGAAGTGTCCGCCATCGCCGGCCTTTTTCAAACTCGGGAGCGGGCGTCCCTGCCCCGACCCTCGCCCGCCACCCGGGGCGGCGGGGTACATCCTGTACCCGTCCGGAGGCCCACGCTCGTCATCAGCCGACTCGCACCGGCACGAAGATCTGCGCGCTGTCGCGCTCGATCAGCAGCGCCACGACCTTGCCCTTGGTATTGCGTGCGGCGCTCTTGAGCTCTTCCACCGACTTCACCGGCTTGCCGTTGACGCCGAGGATGATGTCGCCGCGCTGCACGCCGGCGGCAGCCGCCGGACCGTCCGAGTCTTCGACCACCAGGTCACCGTTGGTCTCGGCCTGCTGCTTCTCCTGCTTCTGCAGCGGGCGCACCACCAGGCCGAGCTTGGCGGTCTCGTCCGATTGGGCGCTGTCGCGGTTGGCGACCTTGGTGCCTTTCTCGGCGATCTCGACCGGCTTCGCCGTCAGGCGCTTGATGCTGCCATCGCGCCACACCTCGAGATTGACGGTGCTGCCGGGCTTCTTCGAAGCGATCAGCCCCGGCAATTGCGAAGACTGCTCGATGTCGGTGCCGTCGACCTTGAGGATCACGTCGCCGGCCTTGATGCCGGCCTTCGCGCCCGGACCGTCGTCTTCGACCATGCCGACCAGCGCACCCTTGGGGCGGTCGAGGCCGAACGACTCGGCCAGCTGCGCATTCACGTCCTGGATCGAGACGCCGATGCGGCTGCGGGTGACTCTGCCGGTCGACACCAGCTGCTGCTGCACGTTGCTGGCGACGTCGATCGGGATGGCGAACGACAGACCCATGTAACCGCCGTTGCGGCTGTAGATCTGCGAGTTGATGCCGACCACTTCGCCATTCATGTTGAACAGCGGACCGCCGGAGTTGCCCGGGTTGACGGCCACGTCGGTTTGGATGAACGGCGCGTAATTGCTGCCGGGCATGGAGCGCGAGGTCGCGCTGACGATGCCGGCGGTGACGCTGTTCTCGAAGCCGAACGGCGAGCCGATCGCAATCACCCACTCGCCGGGACGCAGCTTGGAAGGATCGCCGAGCTTCACGGTCGGAAGATTCTTGGCATCGATCTTCAACACGGCCACGTCGGTGGCTTCATCGACGCCGACGACCTTCGCCGTGTATTCGCGCCGGTCGGTGGTCTTGACCGTGACTTCGTCGGCATCGCTGACCACGTGCGCGTTGGTCAGAATGTAACCATCCGGAGTGACGATGAAGCCCGAACCCTCACCGCGCGGCGGCGGCTGATTGCCTCGCGGCATCGGCTGTCCGAAGCGGCGGAAGAAATCGTAGAACGGATCATTGGGCGACATGCCCGGGAAGTCGGCAGTGGGCTGGGTCTTGCCGACCACGGCGACGTTCACGACGGCCGGGCCGTAGCGATCCACCAGGGAAGCGAAATCGGGCAGGGCGGCGGTGCGCGGCGAGGCCGTGGCAACGGCCGGCGCGGTGCTCGCGGCAGCGCCCTGGGTGGCTGGGTTGTTATCGGCGAAGCTGCCGGAGCAGCCGGCCAGCGCGATACCCAGCACCGTGGCTGCCGAGACCACGGTCGCGCGAGCTCGATTGAAGGGCGCTCGATTCTGTCTGACAAGCATGGATGGCTCCTCCCACTGTGGGTTTCCAATGCAATGCCAGTAAGACGCCCTATCGCAAGCAAAGTTTGCAGGAAACCTGCTCTATTACGAGGACTTAATGCTACCGCGTAGTTCTTCCAGCTCCTGACGTAGGGCGGCCACCTGCTGTTCCAGCGTGGCGACGCGGGCTTGCAGGGAGCTGCGCGAATCGGCCCCGGCGGCGTTCGGGTGGGGTTCAGATTCGCCCTCAGGGGCGAGCGGGAGGGTCTCCTCGCCACTGAATAAATGCGCATAGCGCGAATCGCGCCGGCCCGGCTCGCGCGGCAGCTGTTTGACAAAAGGGCCGTCGGGACGCGTGGCAAGATCCTCGAGCGCCGCGTCGACCTCGGCGCCATCGCGCAGCTCCGCCATGCGTGGCACGCGAGTGCGCAGCTCGCCGGGAGTTTGCGGGCCACGGAGCAACAGCTCACAAACGATCGCCGTCTGCACCGGCGTGAACTCGAAGGAGCCGAAGCCGGTGTTGCAGAAGCGGTGCTGATACTTGGGCACGCGGCTGCCGAAGCCCGATTTCTCCAGCACCAGATGCTTCTTCACCAGGCCCTCGACGCTCGCCTGCACGGTGCGCTCGTCCAGGCTCAGCACCGGATCGCGATTGCTCTTCTGATTGCAGGCGTTCGTCAAAGCATTCAGCGACAGCGGATATTGATCGGGCGTGGTCAGGGCCTTCTCGATCAGGCAGCCGATCAGCCGGGCTTCCAGGGCGGTCAGATGGGTGTTCATGACGGTACGACGGCCGCGCGCTTATGCAGTTTGGTTTGGGGAATATAAAGGATTGCCTGGATTCAGGGCCCGGCCCTTGAATCGCGCCTTCTTAGACCGGACTGTAACCGCGTACAATCACGGTCCATATCTCGCTTGGGCTCCTAGCCTTACTATCTTGCGCAACCTGTCCCTGCCGCTCGCAGCCACGGAGCCGGACACCGCTGTCGCGGGCCCGGCCGCTCGCCTGCGCGAAATTCCTTACAACTACACCTCGTTCTCGGATCGCGAAATCGTGATTCGCCTGCTGGGCGAGCCGCTGTGGACCACTCTGGACGAGCTGCGCAGCGAGCGTCGTACCGGGCGCTCGGCGCGCATGCTGTACGAAGTGCTCGGCGACATCTGGGTCGTGCAACGTAATCCGTATCTGCAGGACGACCTGGTCGACAACCCCAAGCGCCGCGGCCTGCTGATCGACGCCTTGCATCACCGGCTCACCGAGATCGAGCGTCGTCGCGATATTTCCGATCCGGAGCGCGATCGCAAGGTCGGCGAGCTGCTGCGAGCGGCCCGTCGCGCGGTCGAATCGTTCGCCAGCGATTTCGAACGGCTGGTGCAGCTTCGCAAGCGCGCGCGCCGTCTGCTCGAACGTCACACGCGAGACGACAACATTCGTTTCGACGCGTTCGCGCGTGTTTCGCACGTGACGGACGCGACCGACTGGCGTATCGAATATCCGTTCCTCGTGCTCTCTCCGGATACGGAAGCGGAGATTCCCGCGCTGGTACGCGACTGCATCGAGCTCGGCCTCACGATCATTCCGCGCGGCGGCGGCACTGGCTACACCGGTGGTGCGATTCCGCTCACGCCGCTCTCGGCAGTGATCAACACCGAGAAGCTGGAGCAGCTCGATGCCATCGAAACCATCGACATCCCCGGTGCGAGCACCCCGGATGCGAAGGTGCCGACGATTTTCAGCGGCGCGGGCGTCGTTACTCGTCGCGTGTCCGATGCGGCCGAGCGTGCGGGCCTGGTGTTTGCTGTCGATCCGACGTCCGCAGATGCCTCGTGCATCGGTGGCAACGTCGCGATGAATGCCGGCGGCAAGAAGGCGGTGCTGTGGGGCACGGCCGTCGACAATCTCATCTGGTGGCGGATGGTCGATCCCGATGGCAACTGGCTCGAAGTCACGCGCCTGGATCACAACCGCGGCAAGATTCACGACGTCGAAGTCGCCAAGTTCGAGCTGGTTTGGAAGGACGGTCGCGACACTCCGGATCGTGCGCGAGTGCTGCGCACGGCGCGCGTCGACATCGAAGGTCGCAAGTTCCGTAAAGCAGGGCTGGGCAAGGACGTCACCGACAAATTCCTGGGCGGCTTGCCGGGCGTGCAGAAGGAAGGTTGCGACGGCGTCATTACATCGGCGCGCTGGATTCTGCATCGCATGCCGAAGCACACGCGCACCGTGTGTCTGGAATTCTTCGGCCACGCACGTCACGCGATTCCGTCCATCGTCGAGATCAAAACATTCCTCGACAACGAGGCCCGCACGACGGGCGTGCAACTCGCCGGCTTGGAACATCTGGACGAACGCTATCTGCGCGCGGTCGGTTATGCGACCAAGTCCAAGCGCGGCGCTTTGCCGAAGATGGTGCTGCTCGGAGACATCGTCGGCGACAATGAAGATGCCGTGGCGCGTGCGACTTCCGAAGTCGTGCGCATCTCCAACAGCCGTGCGGGTGAGGGCTTCGTCGCCGTCAATCCCGATGCGCGCAAGAAATTCTGGCTGGACCGCTCTCGCACGGCCGCCATCGCGAAACACACCAACGCCTTCAAGATCAACGAAGACGTAGTGATTCCGCTGGAGCGGATGGGCGACTACACCGATGCCATCGAGCGCATCAACATCGAGCTGTCGTTCGCCAACAAGATCAAGATGCTGCGCGAGCTGCGCGATTTCTTCGAGACCGAGCTGCCGCTGGGCAAGGTCGACGATCCGGATCTCGCCGGCGTGTCGCGCGCCGAGCTGCTCGGCGATCGTCAGATCCAGGCGCAGCAGGTGATCGCCGATACGCTCGCGCGTTGGACCTATCTCGCCGAACATCTCGATACGCCGCTCAGCGAAGCGCTGCCGCAGCTTGCGACGCTTGGTTTCGCGCCGCTGCGTGGCGACTTCGAACGACGCATCGATCGTGAGCCGAACGTCCGCATCTTCGATCTGGTGCAGGATCGCTCGCTGCGCACGTCGTGGAAGACGGAAGTGCGCGCGCATCTGCGTCGGCTGTTCGTCGGTGGCGCCTGTCTGCCCATCCTCGAAGCGGTCGAAGCCATTCACAAGCGCGTCCTGCGCGGTCGCGTATGGGTCGCGCTGCACATGCATGCTGGCGACGGCAACGTGCACACCAACATCCCGGTGAACTCGGACGACTACGAGATGCTGCAGACGGCGAATCGCGCCGTCGAACGCATCATGCAGATCGCTCGTGGGCTGAACGGCGTGATCTCGGGCGAGCACGGCATCGGCATCACCAAGCTCGAGTTCCTGAGCGATGAGGAAACCGAGGAGTTCCGCCGTTACAAGGATCGCGTCGATCCGGACGGCCGCTTCAACAAGGGCAAGCTGATGCCCGGCGGCGATCTGCGCAACGCCTACACGCCCAGCTTCAACCTGATGGGACACGAGTCCCTGATCATGCAGCAGTCCGACATCAACTCGATCTCGGACGCGATCAAGGATTGCTTGCGGTGTGGCAAGTGCAAGCCGGTGTGCGCGACGCACGTGCCGCGTGCGAACCTGCTGTACTCGCCGCGTAACAAGATTCTGGCGACGTCGCTGCTCATCGAAGCGTTCCTGTACGAGGAGCAGACGCGCCGTGGCGTGTCGCTGCGTCACTGGGACGAGTTCTCCGACGTGGCCGACCACTGCACGGTCTGTCACAAGTGCGAAAAGCCGTGCCCGGTGAACATCGATTTCGGCGACGTGTCGATGGCGATGCGCGACCTGCTGCGCCGGATGGGCAAGAAGCGCTTCAATCCGGGGACCGCCGCGTCGATGTTCTTCTTGAACGCAACCAATCCGCAGACCATCAAGGTCGCGCGCACGGCGATGCTGGAGTGGGGCTTCAAGGCGCAGCGCATGGCGAACCGCGCGCTGAAGGTCGTGGCCAATGCGCAAACGGCGCATCCGCCCGCGACGACCGGCAAGCCGCCGATCCGCGAGCAGGTCGTCCACTTCGTCAACAAGAAGATGCCGGGTGGCTTGCCGAAGAAAACGGCGCGCGCGCTGCTGGATATCGAAGACCGGAACTACGTGCCCATCATCCGAGATCCGGCCAACACGACGAGCGACTCGGAAGCCGTGTTCTACTTCCCAGGCTGCGGCTCGGAACGTTTGTTCTCGCAGGTGGGCCTGGCAACGCAGGCGATGCTGTGGAAGGTGGGCGTGCAGACGGTGCTGCCGCCGGGGTATCTGTGCTGCGGCTATCCGCAGCGGGGGGCGGGTCAGTTCGACAAGGCCGAGAAGATCATCACGGACAATCGCGTGCTGTTCCATCGCGTGGCGAACACGCTGAACTACCTCGACATCAAGACGGTGGTGGTCAGCTGCGGCACCTGTTTCGATCAGCTGCAAGGCTACAAATTCGACGAGATCTTCCCGGGTTGCCGCATCATCGACATTCACGAGTTCCTGATGGAACGCAACGTGAAGCTCGAGGGTGTTACGGGCGTGCGCTACATGTATCACGACCCGTGTCATACGCCGATGAAGAGCTATGACCCGCTGAAGGTGGTGAACACGCTGATCAACGATCAGGTGAACGGCAAGGTCGAGAAGAACGACCGCTGCTGCGGCGAGTCCGGCACCTTCGCCGTCACCCGCCCGGACGTGGCGACGCAGGTTCGGTTCCGAAAGGAAATCGAGATGAAGAAGGGCGCAGAGAAGATACGAGCCGATGGCTTCAAGGGCGACGTGAAGATTCTCACGTCGTGCCCGTCGTGCATGCAGGGATTGAAGCGTTACAACGATGACGCGGATATCGATGCGGACTACATCGTCGTCGAGATCGCGAAGCACGTGCTCGGTGAGAACTGGCTGCCCGAGTACGTGCAGAAAGCTAACGCCGGCGGTATCGAGCGCGTTCTCGTTTGATTGTTGGCTCGGGCGCGGGACTGGGCTTTCGCCCGTCCCTCGCTCTTTTAAAGCGTAAGAGCTGTAAGAGCTGTAAGAGAAGAGACGTCGGCTCTTGCGCGCCGCCGAGGTGGGGTACCTCCTCCCGGCACCGGGCTCGGCCGGAGCGCCTTGCGCTCCTCACCGCACGTCCATGATGAGCCCTGCTGTTGCGGCCCCGTCCCTGTGCCGCAAAGCTGCCGGGAGAAGGTACCCCACCTCGACGACGCGCCGACACGTGTGCTGTACCCATTGAGGTCGGGCACGCACGCGCAGACGTGTGATGTATTCGTTGAGGTCAGGCACGCACGCGCAGACGTGTGATGTATCCGTTGATGCCCAGCACGCTCGCCGACAGGTGTGCTACGTCCGTTGTAGCTGCGCTCGTTGTGTGCTGCTCTTTGTGCTCGATCGTGCCATGCGACGTCGAGTGTTTTGCGCTCAGTCTGCAACGTGCTGCCCAATGGAGACTGCCCAAGCCAGTCTCCACTTTCAAACTACCGCCCGAGGTTGAATGAGCCAAGCTTGCACCTGACGCGTCAGCACGGCGCCGAGGTGGGGTACCTCCTTCCGGCAGCTTTGCGACACATGGACGGGGTCGCAACAGCAGGGCTCAGCAGGGACGTGCGGTGAGGAGCGCAATGCGCTCCGGCCGTGCCCGGTGCCGGAAGGAGGTACCCCACCTCGGCGCCGTGCCGAACTGACGCCTCTCGGCTCGAAAGGAAGCAAGAGCCGACCCCTCGGCGCCGTGCCGAACCGACGCCTCTTGGCTTGAAAGGAAGCAAGAGCCGACCCCTCGGCGCCGTGCCGAACTGAGGCCTCTTGGCGTTGGAGGAAGCAAGCGCCGACGTGCCGAACTGACGCTTCTTGGCTTGAAAGGAAGCAAGAGCCGACGCCTCTGAGCGCCGGCCCTTGCTTGCAACAGCAACGCTGTGGCCGACTCAGCGACCCCAGAGTCGATTCAGCAGATTCGTCTTGCGCTGATCGAACGTGCGCCATTCGCCCCAGCCAGCAGTGTTGGAGACTGGGTCGTAAGCGTGGCCATACCAACCCGCGGTGTCACCCGATTCCGGATTGATCGACCAGTAACATCCTTCGATGTTCTTGCTCACGAGATAGTCGACGAACGCGTTCTGCCATTGGCCATCCACGCCCGGGGTGATGTGGCTCCAGCGATCGCGGTCGCGGATGCTGGCCTGGCCTTGCGGCCAGTCCAGGTTGCCGCCGAACTCGCCCACCACGATTGCGTAGCCCAGCTGCTTCAAGTAGCCGAAGTGCTCCTCCCATCCAGCCGCCAGTTGCGTCGGGTTGATCACGATGTTGCAATTGGCGTCGCCCGCCGCATCACCTTCCAAACCTGCACACTGCGGCTGTGCCGGATCCATGAACATCCGTTGCACGAACACCGATGGGCCATACGTGTGCGGTGAGAACACGAGCCGCTCTTTGGGAATGTTGATCGGATTGCTGCCCGCCTCGAACAGATTCTCGCCCCAGTTCGGATTCGACGCCGTGTCTCCATGCGGCACTGGAGTGGTCGTATTCGGCGTGCCGTCCTGCGTGCCGGCGACAGTGCCGACGCCCTGGACGAACAGCAGGGTGTTCGGGTTCACCGAGTTGATGGCCGTGTAAGCGGACTCGACCAGCGCCTTCCACTCGGCCCAGGTGTAGTCATGCGGCTCGTTGTAGACGTCGATGCCGATGATGTTGTCGACACCCAGCTGCTGACCTAGGCCCGCCAGCGTGCGCAGGTTATCCAGCCACAGCGTCTCGTTGTACGGATGCGTGGTCGTCACAGTGCTCGGATTGCCGGAAGCCGCGCACGAATAGTTCTCGCGCGTGAAGTCATAGTTATCGCGCGTGGCATCGACCCAAGGTGGGCGCGCATCCAGGCGACCCTTTCTCCAACCCACGTAGTTGGAACACGAATGCACGTCGAGCATCACTTCGATGTTGTTCTGATCTGCCGCCTGGATGAACTGCTCCAGCGCCAGCCGGGAATTCGCCACGCGCACCGATTGATGATTCTTCAGGTACGGATCGCGGCCTTGCGGATCGTTGGCATTGAGGGTCTGCGGAACGACCGGCAGGCGGATGACATTGATGCCCATGCCGCTGATCTCTGTCATCGTCTGCTGGATCGTGCGTCCAGTGCCTGCGCCCCCGTTCGCCCAGAACGTATTGCCGATGTATTGCTCCATCGGCGCGCCGCTCGGGTTGGTGGGGTCGTCGGAGGGCTCATGGCGTCCTTCCAGACCGAACCAGGAGCCGCATCGCACCGGAAAAACCTGACCGTTCTTCGTGATGCGGCCGTTGGGATCGACGCGGAACACTGCCCCGGAGCTGGTGGTCCGCGAAACGGTGATCGTTGCCGAGGTGTAGCCCGAAGCCGCCGCCGTGAAGGTCGACGTTGCTGTGCCTGTTCCCGCCGCTGCGGTGAAAGTCACATTCACGCCCGTGTTCCAGTTCGAGCTGTTGAGCGTGACGCTCGTCGGCGAGTGCGCGATCGCGGTGCTGCCGGATCGCGTAATCGCCACCGTCACCGAGCTCGTCGGTGCCGCGCTCAAACGAATGGACGAAGTGCCGGTCGAGCCCCCGGCCAGCGACAACGTGCTGGGTGTGGCCGTGATCGACAGCGTCGGCGTTCCGCCAATCGTGAACGGCACAGCGGCAGTGGCCGTGCTCAAAGAGGGCGAACCGTTGTCGAACGCAGTTGCTTGCGCGGTGTGATTGCCGGAAGCGAGGCCCGTTACGTTGAAGCTGTAGGGCGCGGTGGTGTCCGTGTTCACCAGATTGCCGTCGACGCGAAACTCAACGCGAGACACGGCGCCACCCGGATCGCTGGCGTTCGCGGCGAGCGTCACTGCCGAGCCGGCAGGAAACGTTTGTCCACTCGTCGGGCTCGTCAAGCTGATCGTCGGTGGCGTGTTGCCCGTGCCACCGCCGGTGCATGCAGTGCCGTTCAGCGTGAAGCTGCCGGGCGCAGAGTTGGTCGTGGTGAACGTGCCATTGAAGCCGACGTTGAACGTCGCACCGCTGCCGATGCTTTGATTCCACGCCGCGTTGCTCGACACTGTTACCTGCGCGCTGCCGGCGGGCTGCGAGAAGGAGACGGGCCAGCCGTTCTGGATGCGCTCGCCGTTCTGGAACGTGAAGATCAGAGTCCAGCCGTTGGTGATGGCCGGGCCGGTGTTCTGGATCGCGATCTCGGCACCGTACCCGTTACCGCCTTCCCAACTCTTCGTGTAGGTAATCCGGCAGCCGGCGCTTTGCGCGAACGCGCCGGAGGCCGTGGCCAGATAACAAATGGTCAATGCCATGAGCCAAAGGAACCAACGCGACGGCGTCATCTCGGAGCGTCGTCGCCAGGAGCTGCGTCTAGCGCTCGGCGGCAGCGGGATTGCTGCCGCCTCATGAGCATATGAACAAAGCATGTGACTTCCCCCTGTTGCTGTCTCAGAACGTGCCGGTTTGCGTGTACTGCACACCGCCGCTGGTGTAGCTCACCGAGTAGGTGTCACCCGCGGTGGGATGGGCTGTGCCCGTGCCGCCGAACTGCGCGGCGAAAGTGCGATTCGTTCCAGGACTGAGCGTCAGTCCCGAGCCAAGCGTGTACTGATAGGTGATCGCGGCGCTCGTGCTCGAGTTGGTCTGCTGGACCTGACTGCCGAGCGTGTTGTATTGGCCGCTGTAGCTGATGCCCGCGGTTCGCTGGACGACGATCGTTACGGACAGCGCGGTTACCGCCGCGGTGTTCGAGATGCGGAGCTGCTGTTCGTTGTAGTAGGGGCTGCTTGATGCGATGACCGGCGTCACCGTCAGACCGCCATTGCCGGTGGTCGCTGGGGTGACCTGCAGGAACGCACTCGTGATGCTGGCGGAATTCTGCGCGTACACACGATTGGCCGTCGCGCTTTGCTGAGGCACGACTTGGCTTTGTGCATTGAGCACACCAACGCGCACCGCGCCGTTCGCTGCGTTGACCGCCTGTCCCAACGCCAGAGGCCACGCATTGGCAGCCGCGTTGGATGAAGTGATGACCAGCGGGCTGCTCGGCCAATAGGCATCCTGGCCAGTGCTCGATACCGTGCGCACCGAAACACGATCGCCGACGGTGAGCGTGCGTGATTCCGAAGTCAGCGGACCGAGATCGAACCACTGTGACGCCGTGGCCGGTCGATGGACGATGGTGCGTGTGGCGCTGTCCGAGGAGCCGCTGCTCGATACCACCAGCGAGACGGTGACGTTCGAGGAGGCCTGCGGATTGGCGAGGGTCAGCGTCGCGACCGATTGATTGGCGTTGGTGAGCGTGTAGAGCGTCGGATTCTGGGAGCTGACGGTCCATTGATAGCTCAGATTCGATCCGGTCGAGCTGCGTCCATCCAATGTGATCGAGCCGGCCCCTTCGAACTCGGCGAGATCGGGCGACAATGCGATCTGAGCATCGAGCGTCGGCCCGCTGCCGCCTTGGAACATTGCATCGATGCAGCCGTGGAAGCGCTCGTACGTCCACTGATTACGGCCCCACTCGGCGTAGATCACGTGCCGGCCGGTACGCGCCGGGACGTTGCAGCGTGTCTGGAACGTGGCCGCGCCCGGGTTGGGAATCACATCCGGATTGGCGTTCGGCGTGGCGTCGTTGTAGTTGAGTACGCAGAACGGCGTGTCCTCGAAGTCGCTGAACGAGAGCGCCTTGCCGGTCTGGAACACGAAGCCGGGCTTGGTGATCCAGTAACGGAACTCCTCGGTGTCCGAGAAGTGCGGGCCCCAGGAAATGTTCCAGGTGAACACTTTCGGCCCGGCAGCCATCGGCGTGGTCGGCCAGTTGATCGGCTGGTCCCAGGGCGTCGCGGCGCCATTCCAGGTTTCCGAGTTGAAGCTGCAAACGTTCTGGCGCGGGCCGACGCCGGCGCGGCCGGTCGTGTGCGTGAGCACGCTCATGAAACTGTAACCGGCATTCGGGTCGACGCCGGTCGCGCTGAAGGCCTGGCCGCACACTGGATACTGCGCGGTGCCGTTGTTTACTTGATCGGGCTTGGTGAGAGCGCCGCAGAACCAGTTGCGCGATGGCGGGTCCTGGATCAGTCCGTGCCCGTAGGCGCCGCCCATCATGAGCAGCAGCGCGCCGAGCAGCATCGTCCGTAATGCATCGAGCTTCATACATCCTCCGTTGAACATCTGAAGTCCCGTTCCTCGCTTGTCCGCAAGACCCGGCGCGCGAGGCGACGCCGGGTCCCGTGGTTGTTTCCTATAGCGGTGGATACGCGTTGCGTAACAGCTCCTCGAATTGCGCCGGGAACCAGTGCCCGGAGAGCGGCGCATTCGGCAGCGCGCCGGTCATGTTGTTGTTGTTTCGTGGATTGCCGCCGTACGTCGGATCGCACATGCGATCGAAGCCCTTGCCTTCATCGTTGGGAATTTCCTGGCTCGCGCCGTCGGACTCGCCGGGCGGCTTGATCCAGACATACGCATCGATACCGGCGGCCGGCGCCGCACGCGGCCGCTCGCCCAATCCCGCACCGCTGGGATTGCACCAGTTGCCTTTGTGGATGCGGCGGTCGATGCGCGACGCGTCGATGCGAGTGTTGAGATCGGCGGCGTTGCTCGGGCCGGTCGGCCGGTTCGGACCGCCCCAGCCGTTGCGCGAGGTGTCGATCAGCATGCCGATGTTCGCATCGAAGCCGGCCTGAACGGCGCGCTGGCGGAATGCCTGGGCATACGTCAGCTCGTCGTTGAATTGATTCCAGTCGATCCAGCGCGACGGACGCGTGGTGTTGTCGACGACGATGTACGGCTCCTGCAGCGCTGACGTGTTTGCAGTGTTGGTGATGAAGCCGTGCACGTTCGCCAGCGTGCTGCCCGAGGCGAGCGCCGCCGTCCGCATCATGTCCACGGTCGGGCCGAAGTTGGTGTCCCAGCCGAGCCAGCCGTGATGGCCGGCATCGACATAGTTATAAACGTTCGGGATGGCGCCGAAGGTCGCGAGCGCATAACCGACGCCGTCGACATAACCGCGATTCTGCAGCATCGTGTCACACATCGCGGTGCCGGTCGGGCGGCTGGTGACATTGGTCACCAGATTCGGCAGCGAATCGATCTCGATGATCAGCACGATGCGCAGGTTCGCATACTCCGGTCGGCGCAGAATGCCGGCGATCACGTCGATGTATTCGGCCTTGTAGCGGGGCAGCTCGTTCGGCCCGAGCTCACCGTTGGAGGCGAGCGCCGAGCAGTCGCGGCCGGGCAGGTTGTAGATCACGATCTGAATGGTCATCGACGTGGCGCCGTTCGCCTGGTCCTGCGCCAATGCTTCATTCAAGTGATCGACCAGGCCCATGCTGCCCGTCGTGGGGCTGCCATTGCCGGTGATCGCGCTGATGCGATCCAGCCACACGCCGGTGGGCTGCATCGAGATGGCGCTGCCGCCGGACGCGGCGGCGTTCGCTCGCCACAGTGGATTGTTATAAACACCCGAGCCGAGATAGGGATTGTCGACGCGCCCGGTGACCACGCCACTGCGCGTTACAGCGACCGTCGCCGAAGTGTAGCCACTCGCTGCAGCGGTAAACGTCGAGGTCGCGGCGGCTGTGCCAGTGGCGGCGCTGAAGGTTACGTTCACGCCGCTCTGCCAGTTGCCGCTGTTGAACGTGATCGACGTCGGGCTGGCGGTGATCGCTGTGCTTCCCGATCGCGTGAGCGTGACAGTCACGCTGCTCGCAGGCGCGGCGTTCAGGCGTAGCGTTGCCGTGCCGCTGGCACCGCCTGCGACCGTCAGCGACGTCGGGCTCGCCACGATCGTGGGCTGCACCGTTCCTTGAATTGTAAATGGCACAGCCGCCGTTGCCGTGCTCAGCGCCGGCGAGCCATTGTCGAATGCAGTGGCTTGCGCCGTGTGACTGCCGGCAGCGAGGCCGGTCACGTTGAAGCTGTAGGGCGAAGTGGTGTCAGTGTTCACCAAGTTGCCATCGACGCGAAACTCGACGCGACTCACCGCGCCGCCCGGATCGCTCGCGTTGGCGGCGAGCGTGACGGCCGAACCGGCAGGAAATGTTTGCCCGCTGGTGGGGCTGGTCAAACTCACGATCGGCGCGGTGTTGCCGGAGCCGCCGCCGGTGCAGGCCGTGCCATTCAGCGTGAAGTTTGTCGGTGTCGAGTTGGAGGTCGTGAACGTGCCGTTGAAACCGGCAGTAAAAGTTGCACCGCTGCCGATGCTTTGATTCCACGCAGCGTTACTCGACACGGTGACCTGCGCGCTGCCCGAGGGCTGCGAGAACGTGACCGGCCAGCCGTTCTGGATGCGCTCGCCGTTGGCGAACGTGAATTGCAGCGTCCAGCCGTTGGTAATGGCCGGACCGGTGTTCAGGATGGCGAGCTCGGCGCCGAAGCCATTACCGCCTTCCCAACTCTTGGTGTAAGTAACCTGACAGCCAGCCGCTTGCGCGAAGACTTGTGGTGGCACGCCCAGACTGCAAACCAGCAGTAGGGCAAACAACCAGCGCGCGGCAGATCCTTCGGACCGATGTCGTCCTTCCATGTTACGACCCCCTGATAGAGCGCCGCTCCAGGAGTGGCGCGTGACATTCCTTGTTCGAGCGGGCGCGAACATGGGGCAATTGGCCAACGCTGTCAACATGAAATTCCTTGCCCTTCGAGCCATTGCGAGACATGCATGGCGAGCCGTCCGCGGCCGCTTTTCAAGAAAAAACAGAGGACTTATTCGGCGCCGCGTCGAGTCATTGCGGAGTCAATTGCGCCTGGTCGGAAATTGCGCCGGGCCGGGCCTCGGCCGCACCGGTTTGTTGAATTCCGCGCAGCGCGCCGACTGGCACGGATTCTTTGCAGGCCGGGGGCGCGTCGTTACACTCGTCCACTTGCACGCATCGACCAGGGGAACGCCATGAGCCGGGATCTGCACACCGATATCGCCAACGTGTTCTCGCGCATGGAGCTGAACCGCCGCCACATGATGGCCAGCAGCCTGGCCGCCGCAGGGTTCGCACTCGCCGTGCAGCCGATTGGCGCGGCTACCATCAGCACCGACAGCAAAGGCCTCGACGCCGGCGACGTGAAAATTCCGGTCGGCGATCAAACCATTCCCGGCTACCGCGCCATGCCGGCCAAGGGCGGGCCGTTTCCGGTCATCCTGGTGGTGCAGGAAATCTTCGGCGTGCACGAACACATCAAGGATATTTGCCGTCGCTTCGCCAAGCTGGGCTATCTCGCGATCGCACCCGAGCTGTACTACCGCCAGGGCGATGTTTCCAAGCTCAAGTCCATCGACGAAATCCTGCCCATCGTCGGGAAGGTGCCGGATGAGCAGGTCATGGGCGATCTGGATGCGGCCGTGGATTTCGCACAGAAGTCCGGCGAGGGCGATGTCGCCAAGCTCGGCATCACGGGGTTCTGCTGGGGCGGCCGCATCGTGTGGTTGTACGCCGCGCACAGCAAGCAACTCAAAGCGGGCGTCGCCTGGTACGGTCGCCTCGTTGGCGAGCCCAGCGCGAATCAGCCGAAACATCCGGTGAACATTGCCGCAGATTTACAGGCGCCGGTGCTCGGCCTGTATGGCGGCAAGGATCAAGGCATTCCGCTCGAGACCGTCGAACAGATGCGCACGGCGCTGAAGAAGGCGGCAGTGACATCGCAGATCGTCGTATATCCGGACGCGCCGCATGCATTCTTTGCCGACTATCGACCCTCCTACGTCGAAGCCGATGCCAAGGATGCCTGGCAGAAAGCGCTCGCCTGGTTCAAGAAAAACGGCGTCGCCTGACGCATTGCCGATTGCAGCGGAGGATTCGGATGAAGTGTCGCTCGCTCCTCGCCAGCGCCTGCCTCACTGTTCTGCTCATTGCGTCAGCGAAGGCCGCGGAAAACTCCGCGTCCAATGTGATCGAGCGTTACGGCCTGCAGGAGGCAGAGGCGCCGGTGAAGGATCGCAAGGGCTGGCGCAAGCCCAAGCGCATTCTGATCGGCGGCCAGGCGGCGCAGCTCGGTTCAGCATTGAGCTCGGCCGCGCCCGATGTTGAATTCATCGTTGCGGGCACGCCCGAAGCCAGGGCGAAGATCGCCAGCATCGATGCCAGCATCGGTGTCTGCAACGCCGAAGTGCTCGATGCCGGCCAGTCCATTCAATGGATCCAGATGGTGACCGCCGGTGTCGAGAACTGTGTGTCCATTCCGGCGGTGAGGGAACGAAACATCCTGGTCACCAACATGCAGCGCATCTCTGGCCCGGTGATCGCCGAGCACGTGATCGCAATGACTTTGGCGCTCACCCGCGGATTCGATGTTTATATTCCCGCGCAGGCGCAAGGCAGATGGCTGCCGCGGCTGCCGCCGGGCCGTGCGGCTGTGGTCGCTGGCAAGACGATGCTGGTGGTGGGTCTCGGCGGTATCGGCACTGAAGTCGCGAAGCGTGCGCATGCGCTAGGCATGAAAGTCACAGCGACTCGCAACAGCGGCCGCAGCGGTCCTGACTATGTGAGCTATGTCGGCCTGGCCGATGAATTGCCGAAGCTGGCCGCCGAAGCCGACTTCGTAGTGAACACCGCGCCGCTGACGCCGGAGACGCAGGGAATATTCAACGCCGCGCTGTTCGAAAAAATGCAACCGACCGCGTACTTCATCAACGTCGCGCGCGGCGGCAGCGTGGTGACGTCGGATCTGGTCGCCGCGCTCAACGGCAAAACGATCGCGGGCGCGGCGCTCGATGTCACTGATCCCGAGCCGCTGCCTCCCGGACATCCCTTGTGGAAGGCGCCGAACCTCATCATCACACCGCACGTTTCGGCGGCATCGGACCTGGGCGCCGAAGCTCCGCTGCAGGTCGTGCGCGAGAATGTGCGGCGCTATTCGAACGGCGAGAAAATGCTGTCGGTGGTTGACGTAACCCGCGGCTACTGATCGCACAGAAGGGAACCGGGTCTGCGCTGCGAGCGTTTCGCCGACACCCTTTGCCATTTTTGCAAGCCCTCCAGCGATCATGACCGTGCCCGCTGCCTCATCGACATTGCTCCAGCCCGGCCGCAATTGCTGGCGCGTGGAGAACGCACGGCGCGCGGCGTTCGTGGTCGATGGCGACAACTACTTCCGCGCGTTCGTCGATGCTGCGCGTCAGGCGAGGCGCTCCATCCTGATCTCCGGCTGGGATTTTCACAGCCGCACGCGCCTGCTGTGCCGTGACGCAAAGGATTGCGAGCTGGAGCTGGGCGATTTCTTGAACGGGCTGGCGCGCCGCCATCGTCATCTGCACATTCACATCCTGATCTGGGACTACCCGGTGATCTTCGGACTGGATCGCGAGTGGGCGCCGTTCTACGGCCTGGGCTGGAAGCCGCATCGCCGCGTGCATTTCCGCTATGACAATACGCATCCTACCGGCGGCTCGCATCACCAGAAGATCGTGGTGATCGACGATGCGGTCGCGTTCAATGGCGGCATCGATCTGACCTGTCGTCGTTGGGACACCAACGACCACGCGCCGGAGAACGAGCATCGGCACGTGAAAGGCGCGGCGTATCCGCCGTTCCACGATTTGATGATGGCCGTCGAAGGCGACGCCGCGCGGGCGCTGGGCGATCTGGTGCGTGAACGTTGGCGTAAGGCGACGGGCGAGACGCTGCGGCCGCCGGCAGCACAGCGGCGCGTGTTTCGTCGCAGGGCTGCAGCGGAGGAGATGAAAGCCTCGCGCTGGCCGCAGTCGTTGACTGAAAATCTCGACGAGGTGGAGATTGGCATCTCGCGCACCGCGCCCGCGGTGAACGGCGATGCCGGCATCAGAGAAATCGAGACGCTGTATCTCGACATGATCGCTGCCGCCAGGAACAGCATCTACATCGAGAATCAATATTTCACCGCCGACAAGGTGGGCGAGGCACTGGCTGCGCGGCTCGCCGAGCCGGACGGCCCCGAGATCATCGTCGTGCTGCGCGAGCTGAGTCATGGCTGGCTGGAAGAAGTCACCATGCAGACGCTGCGCAAACGCCTGATACAGAAGCTGCGCGACGCCGATCGACACAATCGTTTCCGCGTCTACTATCCGTTCATCGAGGGCTTGAAGGCCGGCACCTGCATCGACGTGCATTCCAAGATGATCGTCATCGACGACGACATGGTGCGCATCGGCTCGGCGAATCTGGCGAACCGCTCGATGGGGCTCGACACCGAATGCGATCTCACTATCGAGGCGCGCGGCCGGCAGGACATCCAGGAGCAGATTCGCGGTCTGCGTTCGCTGCTGCTCGCGGAGCATCTGGGCTTCGCAGTGGAGCAGGTGAACGAAACGATCTCGAACGTCGGTAACCTGCGCGATGCGATCGATCAGCTGCAGCGTGACGACCGCACCCTGAAGCCGCTGACCGAATTGCCGCAGGTCTCGGACACGCTGCTGAGTGTCATCAGCGTCGCCGATCCCGAGAGGCCGGTCGAGCTCGCGGACCTCGCGCAGATCTTCAGCCCGCGCAGCCCCGAGAGCAGCATGGCGGATCAGTACGCTGGTGCATTTGTGACCAACCGGACTGACGGGGCGCAGTCGCCGGGGGTATTTGCAGCGCCGACCGGCCCCTCGTGGGGCAAGCTGGCAGGCATCGCGGTCATGGTGATTGCATTGACTGCGCTGTGGAAGTTCACGCCGCTGTCCGTCTATCTCGAAGGCAATCGCATCATGGGCTGGGCGCGCGAAGTCGGCCAGACCTGGTGGGTGCCGATAGTGACGGTGCTCGCGTTCACGCCGGCGTCGTATGTGATGTTTCCAAGGCCGCTCATCACCTTGTTTGCCGTCATTGCGTACGGCCCGATCTGGGGTTTCGTCATCGCGATGACTGGCATTCAGGTGGCCGCGTGGAGCTCGTACGTCGCAGGCAAGCGACTCGATCCCGTCATGGTCCGACGCATCGCGGGCGCAAAAATGGACAGGATTCTGCAAGTGTTGCGTCGTCGCGGCCTGCTGGCGATGACTGCACTGAGGTTGGTGCCCTTGGCGCCGTTCGCAGTGGAAGGCGTCGTGGCCGGCGCGATCCGCATGCGGCTGTGGGAGTTCTTGCTGGGGACGGCGATCGGCATCCTGCCGGGCACGCTCACCTCGACGGTATTCGGCGATCAGCTCTCGACCTGGCTGGATGATCCCCGGCGCATCAATTATTGGGCGATCGCGCTCGTGCTGTCGTTACTCATCGGCGCTTCATGGCTGGTGCGCCGCTGGCTGATCTCGGCAGCAGCAACCTCCCAGAGACATGGCGTCAGCGACGCGCGCATTGTCTGAGGCCGGAGTGCCGAGTGAAGCGGTCGCGGCGCCGGCGCCCGGCGCGCGCCGCATTTCCATCGGTTCGTACAACATTCATAGCTGTGTCGGGCTCGACCGGCGCCGCTCGCCTGCGCGCATCGCGGACGTGCTCAAAGAGCTCGACTGCGACATCTATGCGCTCCAGGAAGTGGATAACGAGCCTGGCGACGAGGAGGACTCGAAGCAGCTGGAGTATCTGTCCGAGGCCATGGACATGGCCGCCATTCCCGGCCTGCGCATCGTGCGACACAGCGGCGAGTACGGAAATGCGCTGCTGACCCGGCTGCCCGTAATCAGCGTGCATCGACATGATCTGAGCTTCGGTAAATGGCTGGAGCCGCGCGGCGCGATCGACGTAGAGCTGGATGTCGGTGGTCGCGCACTGCGCGTCATCGCCACTCATCTCGGGCTCAGCCGATCGGAGCGTCGCTTTCAATGGCGGCAGTTGCTCGCGGCCATCGCAGCATCGCCGCCGGAGCACCCAACGGTCGTGCTCGGTGACATGAACGAATGGTTTCCGCACGCGGGTACGCTGCGCGATGCGCACAAGATTCTGGGCGAGGCGCTGGCGCCGCCGGAGTTTCCGTCGTTCTGGCCGTTTCTGGCGCTGACCAGGATCTGGGTGCGGCCGGTGCAGGCCATCGTTTCAGTGAAGGTGCATCGCACGGCACTCGCCAGGCGTGCGTCCGATCATCTGCCGCTGCGAGCCGAGATCGACGTGGAGCGCTTCGGTCAGCGCACTGCGCCTCAATGAGAAGCCAGGATGCGCGACTTGCTCGTTTCGTACTGCGCTTCCGTCAGCACGCCCAGTTCGCGCAATCGATGGTGCTCGCGCATTTCGTCGCGAAGGAATTGATGAGGCGGCTGCGGTCGCGCGAGCTTCGCGGCGTTGATGCTCTTGATGAGCTCGATGAAGAATTTCTTGCCCTCGCGCGCGCTGCCGATCGCGCCGGTCACGCTCACCAACGTGACCCCGCCGTGAACGCTGGTGAACTCGAGAGATTCGGTGGTGCGCCGTAGAAACATCAGCACCGCTGCGGCGGACGCCAGCAGCGCGGCCACTGCGGTCAATGGCACGGGATGGATCCATTCGGCGGCGTTCCTGGGCCACAGCAGCCACAGCGCGCACGTGGCGAGCGCCGCCAGGCTGATCGCGAGCGCGAGCCAGAACCAGGCGATGTGACGCACGATGAGCGGCTTGGCGTTGGCGAAACGCAGGTCGAAATCGTATTTGCGCGGCTCGATGTCGGGCCGCGTCAGTTGCACGGACAGGAAATGATCGTCGAGCAGGCCCAGGTGCGTGACGCAGCCCCGCAGCTTGCTGGCGAGCGTGTAGCTCATGCGGGTCGGGCGATGCGGTCGCTTCTTCGTCGCAGCGAAGTCGTCGTCCTGGCCCGTGTCGAGGGAGATGTGCTCGGCGCGTACGCGCAGGGGGCGTGGTTGAGGCTCCTGCATCGTCGTCCCGGCCGCCGCGTTCACATCTGACCTCTGCATCCGCTCGTCGTTGTTCTACGAAGCCAATGTCACCTGGCTCCGGATGCTAGGACTGTGACGAAGTTCCGAACGAGACCGCCGTCACACTCGCGGCGTGCGCGCCAGGAATTGCGGGACTCCCCGAGGTCGAGTGTTAAATGTGCGCCCGCCGTACCCGGGCATCCTGCCCGGCATCAGGTGTTGGAGATGTCGATGAAGCGCAGGAACTCGTTGCGGGTGCGGGCGTCCTCGCGGAAGTCGCCGAGCATCTTGCTGGTGATCATCGACACGCCGCGCTTGTGCACGCCGCGCGTGGTCATGCATTGATGGATCGCTTCGATCACGACGCCCACGCCCCGCGGCTTGAGCACGTCGTTGATGCACCGGGCGATTTGCGCCGTGAGTTTTTCCTGGACCTGGAAGCGGCGCGCATAACCGTCGACGACGCGGGCCAGCTTGCTGATGCCCACCACCTTGTTGGTGGGCAGGTAACCCACGTGCGCGCGCCCGATGATGGGCGCCATGTGATGCTCGCAGTGGCTTTCGAACTCGATGTCCCGCAGCACGATCATCTCGTCGTAACCTTCCACCTCCTCGAAGGTGCGGCGCAGATAATCGGCAGGATCGCTGAGATAGCCGGAAAACCAGTCTCGATAGGCGCTGACGACGCGCTTGGGCGTGTCACGCAAGCCTTCGCGCAACGGATCTTCGCCCGCCCACCGCAACAGGGTCTCGACGGCCTGACGCGCGTCCTGTTCGCTCACCGTCGGAGTCTGCACGTGCGCCTCGGGCAAGGCGGCGTTGGCTGACTTCTTGGAAGCATGGGTTTTTTTCTTGCTCATGGGCGCTAGCGTACCATCCTTGACTGGCAGGGATTACCATGCGCGGCCTGAAGCGGTTGCCCCCTGGAGAGGAAACAACAATGCGAGCATGCCTGATCGCGACGGCTGTCCTGGGCGCCTGGTCGGTGGCGGGCGCGGCGCGGGCGGAGATCGTCAGTGCCGGGCCGAATGGCTTCAATCTGCGTCACATCGCCGAGGCGCCCAATGTCGCGCCACCGGTCATCTGGGCGGCGCTCGCGGACATCGCAAAATGGTGGGACCCCGAGCACACGTATTCAGGCGATGCGCGCAACCTGTCGCTCGAACCCTATGTGCGCGGTTGTTTCTGCGAGAAGCTGAGTCTCTACGCCGGCATCGAGCACGGTACGGTGGTGTATGCGCAGCCGGCGAAGACGTTGCGAGTGCATGGCGCGCTCGGGCCATTGCAGGAGTTCGGTGTCAACGGCGTGATGACCTGGCAGATCGAATCGGCGGCGGGCGGCTCGCGCATCACGTTCACATACAACGTGGGCGGCTTTGCCGACCGGCCGCTCGCCGATTGGGCGCCGATCGTCGATGAAGTGCTCGGCGGGCAGTTGCAGCGCCTGGCGCGCTATGTGACCAATGGCAATCCCGAAGCGCCGAAGCAGGAACCACCCAAGCAATAGTGACATTACAGGGGACAGATTTAGAATCTGTGCCCTCCCCGGAGGATTCCCATGCGCCTACGTTCCCTGCTCATTGCCGCCGCCGCGATCCTGGTCACGGCCTGTCAAAGCGTCCAGACCACTCAGCCTGGCACCATCGGTGTCACGCGCAAGCAGTTGATGGCGGTGTCGTCCGAGAAGGTGGACCAGGGCGCCAAGGTCGCTTACGACCAGGAACTGAACAAGGCGCGCCAGGCCGGCGCGTTGAACACGGACAAACAGGCCTACGACCGCGTGCAGAAGATTTCGCAGCGGTTGATTCCGCAAACCGCGATCTTCCGGCCGGATGCGCCCGGCTGGCATTGGGAAGTCAACGTGGAGACGTCCGAGGACGTGAACGCGTACTGCATGCCCGGCGGCAAGATCATGGTCTACACCGGGTTGATCGATACGATCAAACCCACCGATGCGGAGCTTGCCGCAGTGATCGGTCACGAAATCGCTCACGCCTTGCGTGAACACTCGCGCGAACGCATGTCTCGCGCGTACGCCGAACAGGCCGTGCTGGCCGGCGTGGCGGTTGCGACGGGCGCCGAGGCGACGACGATGCAGATCGCCAGTCAGGTGTCGGCCGTGACATTCACCTTGCCGCACAGCCGTGAGCAGGAAGCCGAAGCCGATCGCATCGGTCTGGAGCTGATGGCGCGCGCGGGCTATGACCCAAATGCGGCCGTCACGCTGTGGCAGAAAATGAGCAAGGCGGGCGGCGGCGGTCCGCCGGAATTCCTGAGCACGCACCCCTCGGGCGAGTCGCGCATTCGCGATCTCGAGAAGAACGTGCCGCGCGTGCTGCCGCTGTATCAGGCCGCAGCAAAGTAGCGATCGTTCACTGGCTGGCGGCCATCCCGATCGCAATCACGGCGACGACGATGGCCAC
>Ga0065721_10003983_pt1 | contig 49462 bp, 42 predicted proteins | sample Mesricmetagenome_FD_59108 | JGI IMG/M metagenome (GOLD analysis project Ga0065721, IMG submission 59108) | Mesophilic microbial community from rice straw/compost enrichment Sample: eDNA_1 v2 (version 2) | ecosystem: Engineered > Solid waste > Grass > Composting > Bioreactor | place: USA: Davis...
CGCCTCCTCGCCTCCGCCGCCCGCCTCGGCAACGCCGTCGGCTACCGCAACGCCGGCACCGTCGAATTCGTCTACGACGACGCCACCGGCGAATTCTATTTCCTCGAGGTCAACACCCGCCTCCAGGTCGAACACGGCGTCACCGAAGAGGTCACCGGCATCGATCTCGTCGAGTGGATGATCCGCTCCGCCGAAGGCACCCTCGACCTCTCCAATTTCGAATCCACCCCCACCGGCGCCTCGATCCAGGTCCGCGTCTACGCTGAAGATCCCGGAAAGAACTTCCAGCCCGCCGCCGGCACCCTCACCGACCTCCATTTCCCCGCCTCCACCCCTTCGTTCCCTTCGTCACCTTCGCGAGACAATCGGAACGGAGAAGAGTCTCGCGAAGGATACGAAGGTGGCGAGGTCCCAAACCGCCCTCCTTCCTCCCATCCTTCGTCCCCTTCGCGAGACACCCGCATTGAAACCTGGATCGAACGCGGCACCGAGGTCTCCGCCTTCTACGATCCGCTCCTCGCGAAAATCATCGTCCGCGGCTCCGACCGCGCCGACGCCCTCGCCCGCCTCGACGCCGCCTTGGCCGACACGCGTATCCACGGTCTGGAGACAAATCTCGACTACCTCCGCCAGATCGCCGCCTCGCCCGGTTTCCGCGCCGGTCGGGTCACCACCAAATACCTCGCCACGCTCCCCTACGTCGCTTCGACGATCGACGTTCTCGAAGGCGGCACCCAAACCACCGTGCAGGATTTCCCCGGTCGCCTCGGCTATTGGGATGTCGGTGTTCCTCCCTCCGGCCCGATGGACCACCTGTCCTTCCGCCTCGCCAACCGCCTCGTCGGCAACCCCGACACCGCCGCCGCTCTCGAGTGCACCGTCCAAGGCCCTTCGCTCCGCTTCAACACCGCCGCCGTCATCGCACTCACCGGCGCGCAAATGTCCGCCACCCTCGACAACAAACCCGTCGCCTACCACCGCGCCCTCCGCGTCAAACCCGGTCAAACCCTCCGCCTCGGCACCATCGATGGCCCGGGCCTCCGCACCTACCTCGCCATCCGCCACGGCCTCGACGTCCCCGACTACCTCGGCAGCAAATCCACCTTCACCCTCGGCCTCTTCGGCGGGCACTCCGGCCGCGCCCTTCGCACCGGCGACGTCCTCCGCATCCACCGCGCAAAACCAACCACCAACGACCAAGGACCAAGGCCCCCTCTCGCCCGTCTCCCTTTTTCCCTAATCCCAAACCTCACGCGCGAGTGGACGCTCTCCGTCCTCTACGGCCCCCACGGCGCCCCCGATTTCTTCACCGACGCCGACATCGCCACGCTTTTTTCGGCGTCCTACGAAGTCCACTACAACTCCGCGCGCACCGGCGTCCGTCTCATCGGCCCGAAACCTCAGTGGGCGCGCCGCGACGGCGGCGAAGCCGGCCTCCACCCGTCCAACATCCACGACAACGCCTACGCCATCGGCGCGATCGATTTCACCGGCGACATGCCGATCATCCTCGGCCCCGACGGCCCGAGCTGCGGCGGCTTCGTCTGCCCCGCCACGATCGTCAGCGCCGACCTCTGGAAAATCGGCCAGCTCAAACCCGGCGACAAAGTCCGCTTCCGCGCGATCACCTTGGCCGAAGCCCGCAAGCTCGCCGCGCAGCAAGACTACGAAATCGAAACCCTCCAACCCGCGCGTCGCAGAGTCATTGGTCATTCGTCCTTCGTCCTTGGTTCACCGCCCTCGCCTCACGCACCAAGAACCAACTACCAATCACCAAGGACCAAGAACCAATAACCTCCCGCCACAACCCGCGATCCTCCACTCCCTCCCCGCCCGCCCCTCCGCCCCCGCCGTCGTGTATCGCCTCTCCGGCGACACCGCCGTCCTCATCGAATACGGCCCCCTCATCCTCGACATCGCCCTCCGCATGCGCGTCCACGCGCTGCAAACCTGGCTCGAACGTCACAAGCTCTTCGGCCTCCTCGATCTCACGCCCGGCATCCGTTCGCTCCAGGTCCACTTCGATCCGCGCGCGCTCCCGCTCGAGCGCCTCCTCGAAATCCTGCTCCGCGCCGAATCCGAGCTCCCGAACCTCGACGACATCGAGGTCCCTTCGCGCATCGTCCACCTTCCGCTTTCCTGGGAGGACGAATCCACGCTCCTCGCGATCCGCAAATACATGCAGATCGTCCGTAAGGACGCCCCGTGGTGCCCGTCCAACATCGAGTTCATCCGTCGTATCAACGGTCTCGATACGATCGCCGACGTCCACCGCATCGCCTTCGAAGCGAGCTACCTCGTCCTCGCGCTCGGCGACGTCTATCTCGGCGCGCCCGTCGCCACGCCCGTCGATCCGCGCCACCGCCTCGTCACCACCAAATACAATCCCGCGCGCACGTGGACGCCCGAAAACGCCGTGGGCATCGGCGGCGCCTACCTCTGCGTCTACGGCATGGAAGGCCCCGGCGGCTATCAATTCATCGGCCGCACCTGCCAGATGTGGAACCGCTACAAACAAACCGCCGACTTCACCGACGGTCACCCCTGGCTCCTCCGCTTCTTCGACCAGATCCGCTTCTATCCGGTCTCGAACGCGGAGCTCACCCAGTTCCGCGAGGACTTCCCCCAAGGTCGCGTGAAACTCCGCATCGAGGAAACCACCTTCCGCCTCCGCGATTACCAAAAATTCCTCGCCGAAAACGCCGACAGCATCGCCGCCTTCAAACAACAACAACAGGCCGCCTTCGAAGCCGAACGCCACCGCTGGGAAATCTCCGGCCAGCTCAACTTCTCCGAACCCGAAACGTCTCCCGCCTCCGCCGACGCCACCGCGCTCCCGCCCAACTGCTCCGCCGTCCCCGCGCACATCCCGGGCAACATCTGGAAAATTCTCGCCACGCCCGACACCGAGGTCCGCGAAGGCGATCCGCTCGTGATTCTCGAATCGATGAAAATGGAGGTTACCGTCGTCGCCTCCCGCCCCGGCCGTGTCCGCGAAATCCGCTGCGCCGAAGGCCGCCCCGTCAACGCCGGCGAAACCCTCGTCGTCCTCGAAACCTGATTTCAATTCGTAGTCTCGCGAAGGATACAAAGGTTACGAAGTCCGACCTCCTCTTCCCTTCGCCTCCTTCGTCCCCTTCGCGAGACCCCTCTTCATGAACCTCCCTTCGCTCGACCTCCCAACCCTCCGCGCCGCCTACGCCACCGGCACGCTCACCCCCGCCGCCCTCGTCAACGAAATCCTCGCCCGCATCTCCGCCTACAACGATCCCGCCCTCTTCATCCACCTTCTCCCCCGCGACGAAATCCTCGCCTACGCCTCCCGCCTCCCGTCGTTCACCGCCTCTCTCCCGCTCTACGGCGTCCCTTTCGCGATCAAGGACAACATCGACCTCGCCGGCGTCCCCACCACCGCCGCGTGTCCAGAATTCAAATACACGCCCGCCGCCTCCGCCCCGATCGTCGAACGCCTCATCGCCGCCGGCGCGATTCCCATCGGCAAAACCAATCTCGACCAATTCGCCACCGGCCTCGTCGGCGTCCGCTCACCCTACGGCGTTCCGCGCAATCCCTTCCACCCAGAAATGATCCCCGGCGGCTCGAGCGCCGGTTCCGCCAGCGCGGTCGCCGCCGGACTCGTCAGCTTCGCCCTCGGCACCGACACCGCCGGCTCCGGCCGCGTCCCCGCCTCCTTCCAAAAATCTCGTCGGCCTCAAACCCACCCGCGGCTGGTTCAGCACGCGCGGTATCGTCCCCGCCTGCCGCTCGCTCGACTGCCCTTCCATCTTCGCCCGCTCCGTCGCCGACGCCTCCGCCATCGCCGAAATCATCGGCCACTACGATCCCCTCGACCCCTTCTCCCGCCCCGCCCCCGCTCTCAACTCTCAACCCTCAACTCTCAACTCACCGTCCTTCCGCTTCGGCGTCCCCGCTCCCGACCAGCTCGAATGGTTCGGCGACAACGTCAACCCGCCCCTCTTCGCCGCCGCGCTCGCCAAACTCGAATCCCTCGGCGGCACCCGCGTCGAAATCGATTTCACGCCCTTCCGCGACGCCGCCCGCCTCCTCTACGAAGGCCCCTGGGTCGCCGAACGCTGGTCCGCCATCCGCCATTTCCACGCCGATCACGCCGACGCGATCTTCCCCGTCACCCGCCAGATCATCGAACCCGGCGCCCGCCTCCTCGCCGTCGACGCCTTNGAGTCCTCCTACAAACTCGCCGCGCTCCGCCGCGCNGCCGACGCCACTTGGGNAAAAATCGACNCGCTCGTCCTCCCCACCGCCGCCACGATCTACACCCGCGCCNAAGTCGCCGCCGACCCGATCACCCTCAACTCCCGCCTCGGCCACTACACCAACTTCGCCAACCTCTTCGACACCGCCGCCCTCGCCATCCCCGCCGGCTTCCGCCCCGACGGCGTCCCCTTCGGTATCACTTTTTTCGGTCCCGCCTGGTCCGACCCTCTCCTCGCCACCCTCGCTGCTCACTTCGAAACAAAAACGCCTTTCCGCGACGCCCGCCCCACCGCCTCCACATTCAACCCTCCCACCGACCACCACCTCCCGCTCGCCGTCGTCGGCGCCCACCTCACCGGCCAGCCGCTCAACCACCAACTCACCTCCCTCGGCGCCCGCCTCGTCCGCGCCACCACCACCGCCGACTGCTATAAACTCTACGCCCTCGCCCACACCACGCCGCCCAAACCCGGCCTGATCCGCGTCGCCCCCGGCACCGGCGCCCCCATCGAACTCGAAATCTGGTCACTCCCCGCCCCCGCCTGGACGCAATTCGTCGCCGCGATTCCCTCCCCCCTCGGAATCGGCACCCTTCAACTCGCCGACGGTTCGACTGTCCAAGGTTTCCTCTGCGAACCCGCCGCCCTCGAAGGCGCCACCGACATCACCCACCACCACGGCTGGCGCGCCTACCTCACCCACCGATCCCTGTCTCGCGAAGGAAGCGAAGGCAACCAAGGCCAACAAAGCTAAGCCTCCATTCCTTCCTCCTTCGTTCCCTTCGCAACCTTCGCGAGACACCCTCTTCTTCGTTCGCGAGACACCCCCGCCTCCACTCTTCCCTTGCCACATATCAACGAATCCGCATGCGTTGCTGACGCATGCCGCCCGATTCGCCCATTTCCTCCCTCCTCGCGCAATCGCGCCCCCTTCGCTCGCTCGAATTCTTTCCGCCTCGCGACGACGCCGGTGTCGAAACGCTCCGCACTACCGCCGCCGCCCTCAAACGCATCTCCCCCGACTTCGTCTCCGTCACCTACGGCGCCGGCGGCAGCACCCGCGAACGCACCGCGCAAGTCAGCGACCTTCTCCGCCACGACTTCGGCTTCACGGTCATGCCGCACCTCACCTGCGTCGGACACTCCCGCGCCGAACTCCTCGCCACCGCCGACCAACTCCACGCCGCCGGCTTCCGCAACATCATGGCCCTTCGCGGCGACCCGCCCAAGGGCGAAACCACCTTCACCCCTTCCCCCGACGGCCTCCGCTACGCCTCCGATCTCGTCGCCCTCCTGAAATCCTGCCACCCGGACTTCTGCCTCGGCGTCGGCGGCTACCCCGAAAAACACCCCGAAGCTCCGTCCCTCGACGCCGACCTCACCCACCTCAAAATCAAAGTCGACGCCGGCGCCGCCTTCATCACCACGCAGCTCTTCTTCGACAACGACGTTTACTACCGCTTCGTCGACCGCTGCCGCGCCCTCGGCATCAACATCCCCATCGTCCCCGGCATCATGCCCGTCCTTTCGCTGAAACAAATCCAGCGCTTCACGACGATGTGCGGCGCCTCGCTCCCGCAAAAACTCATCACGCGCCTCGAAGCCGCCCACGACCAACCCGAAATCCAGGAATCCGTCGGCATCGATTGGGCTCTCACCCAAATCCGTGACCTCCTCGCCCACGGCGCTCCCGGCTACCACCTCTACATCCTCAACCGCGCCAAATCCGCCCTCGCCCTCGCCGCCGGCCTCGCTGCGTAGACTCGCAGAGTTTCAAACATCAAACGTGCACGTTCCCCCCACGCACCGACGCTTGGGATTTGGCCCGTTGGCGTTTAAAGTTTGCGGGCGGTTTTACCCGCCCGCGAACACCGGCCGAAACCCCGCCTCGCTCAAAATCCGCGCCACCGTCTCGCGCTGATCGCCCTGAATCTCGATCGCGCCTTCCTTCACGGTCCCGCCGCACCCACACGCCGCCCGCATTTTCTTCGCAAGCTGCTCCTTTTCCGGCAGCCCGATCCCCACAAATCCGCTGACGGTCGTCACCGTCTTCCCGCCGCGCCCGCCCGTCTCGCGCCGGATATCCACGCGCCCGCGGTTCTTCGCCTCCTTCGCCGCGCCCATTTTCGCCGTCGCCGCCTGCTCCAGCACCACCTTCGGCGCACTCGGCAACCCCGCCCCACTCAGCGCCGCAAACGGATTCTGCCCCAATCCGCTCCCGCCCTCCGTCGAAATTTTCTGCCCCTTTGCCATCGTTCGTTCCGCACTCCTCTCTTCCGCGCCTCAGCCTTTCGCCGCCTCTCTTCCCGCGCGCCCGCCGCACACCCCCACCGGAATATCGCTCTCGCCGCCAAGAAACATCAGCGCCTTCGCATAACTCCGATTCTGCAAGAAATGCACAAGTTGAGGATGCAACGTCCCGCGCCCCCGCTCCAACATCCCGTCCAGCCGCTCCATCTCTCCCGCAACCCGCTGTCCCTCCGCCGCTTTGATCGCTTCCAAGAGCGCGCTCACCGATGCCTTGATTTCATTTTCCATATGCGACGTGCGAAAACTTATTCCGCTGTTACCCTCCTTAAGTCTGATTGCAAACCCCGACTCCCACCATCGCGCACTTGTGTCATAGTCTCCCGCCTGTTGTTATATCCGACCTTTTTCCAATGATGCGCCGCGCACAACCGATTCTTCACCAATCTCGCGCGACGAGCATTTCTAATCATGAATTCGCTTAACCTCTCCGCCTCGGCCAACGCCGCGCTCATCGAAGCGGCCTACGAGGCGTGGCAGCAGAATCCCGACTCCGTCGACCCGACGTGGCGCGCCTTCTTCCAAGGCTTCACCCTCGGCACCAGCGGCGGATCCCTCGGCGGCGGCGGCGCCCAGCCCGCCAACGTCCGGATTCTCGACAGCGTCAAACAGGGTCAGGTCGCCCGCCTCATCAACGCCTACCGCGCCCACGGCCACCTCCAGGCCCACCTCGACCCGCTCGGCGAACCGCCCCCCGCTCACCCGCGCCTCGCCCTTTCCCATTTCGGCCTCGAAGACGCCGACCTCGACGAGTCCTTCACCCTCACGAATTTCAAGGGCGGCGGTCACCACCGCCTCCGCGACATCCTCGCCGCCCTCCAACAAACCTACAGCGGGCACATCGGCGTCGAATACATGCACTGCCAGGACCACGACGCGCGCGAGTGGCTGCAGTCCCGCATGGAGGAAACCAACAACCAGCCGTCGTTCTCCAAAAAGCAAAAGACCCGCATCCTCCGCCGCCTCCACAAGGCCGAGCTTTTCGAAAAATTTCTCCACACCAAATACGTCGGCCAAAAACGTTTCTCCGGCGAAGGCGCCGAAACCTTCATCGCCGCGTTCGACGCCCTCATCGAGAAATGCCCCGAGCTCGGCGTTGACGAGATCGTCATGGGCATGGCCCACCGCGGCCGGCTCAACGTCCTCGTTTCCATTCTCCGCAAACCGTTCGAGGTCCTCTTCGAGCAGTTCTCCGAAAACTACATCCCCGAGTCCGTCGCCGGCGATGGCGACGTGAAATACCACCTCGGCTACGAGGCCATCCTCAACACGTCCTCCGGCAAGCAGGTCGAAATCCGCCTCGCCGCCAACCCCTCCCACCTCGAGATCGTCAACCCCGTCGTCGAAGGCAAAGCCCGCGCCCGCCAACGCGTCCGCGGCGACACCACCGAACGCCGCAGCGTCCTGCCTTTCCTCATCCACGGCGACGCCGCGTTCGCCGGCCAAGGCATCGTCGCCGAGACGCTCAACTTCTCCCAACTCCCCGGCTACCGCACCGGCGGCACCGTCCATCTCGTCATCAACAACCAGATCGGCTTCACCACCCTCCCCGCCGAGGCCCGCTCCACGCGCTACTGCACCGACGTCGCCAAGATGATCGAGGCCCCGATCTTCCACGTGAACGGCGACGACGCCGAGGCCGTCTGCATGGTCGCCCAGCTCGCCCTCGAATTCCGCGTCCGCTTCAAACGCGACGTCGTCATCGACATGGTCTGCTACCGCCGCCACGGCCACAACGAATCCGACGAGCCCGCGTTCACGCAACCCACCATGTATCGCAAGATCGCCGCGCACCCGCTCGCGTCGTCGATCTACACCGAAAAACTCATCGCCGAGGGCAGCCTCACCCAGGCCGACGCCGACGCGATCAAGGCCGAATACTCCGCCGCCCTCGAGGCCAACTTCCAGAAAGCCAAAGCCCGCGAGCAGGAAAAACTCACCGCGCGCAACGTCGTCGAGTCGAAGGCCATCGAAGCCAAGAAATACGAAGGCTCCACCGGCTACGTCCAGCCCGCCTACCGCCACTCCAACATCAACACCGGCGTCAGCCCCGAGGTCATCGAGCGCGTCGTCGCCGGCCTCACGCGCGTCCCCGCGAATTTCAAACTCAACAACAAGATCAAGCGCTTCCTCGAAAACCGCGTCCAAGCCCACAAGGAAGGCGGCCCCGTCGACTGGGGTTTCGGCGAAGCCCTCGCCTTCGGCACGCTCCTCCTCGAGGGCACGCCCGTCCGCCTCAGCGGCCAGGATTGCGAGCGCGGCACCTTCAGCCACCGCCACGCCGTCCTCTACGATTACGAAACCCGCGAGAAATACGTCCCGCTGAAAAACCTCGGCGACGACCAGGCGACGTTCTGCGTCTACAACTCCCTCCTCTCCGAAGCCGGCGTGCTCGGCTTCGACTACGGCTACTCGCTCGACTACCCCCAGATGCTCTGCATCTGGGAAGCCCAGTTCGGCGACTTCGCCAACGGCGCCCAGGTCGTCATCGACCAATTCATCTCCAGCAGCGAATCGAAATGGCAGCGCGCCTCCGGCATCGTGCTCCTCCTCCCGCACGGCTACGAGGGTCAGGGCCCCGAGCACTCCTCCGCCCGCCTCGAACGCTTCCTCCAGCTCTGCGCCGAGGACAACATCCAGGTCGTCAACATCACCACGCCCGCGAACTTCTTCCACTGCCTCCGCCGCCAGATGAAGCGCGACTTCCGCAAGCCGCTCGTCGTCATGTCGCCGAAGTCGCTCCTCCGCCACCCGGCGGCCACCTCGAAGCTCGAAGAATTCCACTCCGGCAACTTCCAGGAAATCCTCGACGACCCGCGCCGCCCCGAAAAAGTCGAACGCGTCATCTTCTGCTCCGGGAAAGTCTATTACGATCTCTGCGACTACCGCGACCGTAACAAGATCTCGAATACAGCGATCGTCCGCCTCGAGCAGCTTTACCCGCTGCACACCGATCGCCTTTTCCAGATCGCCGACGACTACAAGGGCGCTCGCGTCGTCTGGTGCCAGGAAGAACCGCAGAACATGGGCGCGTGGTCCTTCATCGCGCCGCACCTCCAAAAAATCTACGGCTTCACGCCGCTCTACGCCGGCCGCGACGCCGCCGCGTCTCCCGCCGTCGGCGCTCTCGCCCTCCACAAATTCGAACTGGCCGCCTTCCTCCAAGACGCCTTCAACCTCTAAAACACCGCCCGCCTAAACCCGCAAAATCCGCGAAGCACCGATTGTTTTCGCGCTCTTTCGCGTGTTCCGCGGTCAACTCTTCCTCTCATGCCCCAACTCGAAGTTAAAATTCCGCCGATGGGCGAATCCATCAGCTCCGGCATCCTTTCCAAGTGGCACGTCAAAAACGGCGACGTCGTCAAAAAAGACCAACCGCTCTTCGAACTCGAAACCGACAAGATCACGTCCGAAGGCACCGCCGAATCCGCCGGCAAAATCACCTTCTCCGTGGAAGAAGGCGCCGAAGTGAAGATCGGCCAGGTCGTCGCCACGATCGACACCGACGCCGCCGCCGAACCCAACGTCTCCACCGGCAAAGACGCGACCGCCACCTCTCCGCTCCCGAATCCCTACGCTCCGCCCCAATCCGAACAAGCCGCCTCCGCCGCCGGCGCCGGCGAAACGAAAGCGAAATCCTCCGCCGTCTCTCCCGGCCGTCCGCCGCCTCGCCGAAGAAACCGGCATCGATCCTTCCAAAGTCACCGGCACCGGCAAAGCCGGCCGCGTCACCAAAGGCGACATGCTCGCCGCCCAGGAGGTAGGGCGCGCTGTCCCCAGCGCGCCGGCTCCCGCCGCATCCGCTCCTGCGCCTGCGTCCACCGCTGCCGCGAAATCCACCCCTCGCCAATCCCGCAAAAAAATGTCCCCGCTGCGCCAAAAGATCGCGCAGCGCCTCGTCTCCGCCCAGCACGAAGCCGCCATGCTCACGACCTTCAACGAGGTCGACATGTCCGGCGTCATGGAGCTGCGCAAAAAATACCAGGACGATTTCGTCAAAAAACACGGCGTGAAGCTCGGCTTCATGAGCTTCTTCATCAAAGCCGTCGTCCACGCCCTGAAGGAAGTCCCCGGCATCAACGCCCAGATCGACGGCGACCACATCGTCGAAAATCACTACTACGACATCGGCGTCGCCGTCTCCACCGACAAGGGCCTGCTCGTCCCCGTCATCAAGGACTGCGACACGCTCGGCATGGCCGACATCGAGAAACAGCTCGCTGCCGTCGCCACCAAGGCCCGCGAAGGCAAGATCACCCTCGCCGACCTCGAAGGCGGCGTCTTCACCATCACCAACGGCGGCATCTTCGGCTCGCTCCTCTCCACGCCGATCATCAACCCGCCGCAAAGCGGCATCCTCGGCATGCACGCGATCAACGAGCGCCCCGTCGCCGTCAACGGCCAGGTCGTCATCCGCCCGATGATGTATATCGCGCTCAGCTACGACCACCGCCTCGTCGACGGCAAACAAGCCGTCACCTTCCTCGTCAAAGTGAAGCAAGCCATCGAGGACCCGACGCGCTTGCTCCTCGCGGTCTAGCGCCCGCGATTCGCGGCGCGAGTTGAGAGTTGAGAGCTGAGAGTTGAGAGACTCCACGCAGCCGACCTCTCAACTCTCAACCCTCAACTCTCAACTTCATGTCTTCCTTCGACCTCATCGTCATCGGCGCCGGCCCCGGCGGCTACGTCTGCGCATTCCGCGCCGCTCAACTCGGCCTCAAGGTCGCCCTCGTCGACAAACGCCCCACCCTCGGCGGCACCTGCCTCAACGTCGGCTGCATCCCGTCGAAAGCCCTGCTCCACTCCAGCGAGCACCTCGTCTGGGCCCGACACCACGCCGCCGAACACGGCATCAAACTCGGCAACGTCGACATCGACCTTCCGCAATTCCTGAAACGCAAAGACGAGGTCGTCTCCAAACTCGTCGGCGGCGTCTCCCAACTCGCCAAAGCCCGCAAGATCACCGTCCTCACCGGCACCGCCTCTTTCGCGTCCCCGACCGAGCTCGAAGTGAAAGACTCCGGCGGCACATCCTCGCGCGTCTCGGCGAAGAATATCGTCATCGCCACCGGCTCCGCCCCCGTCGAACTCCCCTTCCTCAAATTCGACGGCAAGACCGTCGTCTCCTCCGACGACGCCATCGCCTTCTCTTCCGTCCCCAAGAAACTCGTGGTCGTCGGCGGCGGCGCCATCGGCCTCGAACTCGGCTCCGTCTGGTCGCGCCTCGGCGCCGACGTCACCGTCGTTGAATTTCTCCCGAAGATCGTCGCCACCTTCGACGACGACATCGTCCGCAACTTCACGCGCCTCCTCACCAAGCAGGGCCTGAAAATCGAAACCGGCGCCAAAGTCACCGGCTTCACAAAGGGCATCCTCACCGCCGAGCGCGAAGGGAAAAAACTCGAATTCCCCGCCGACAAAGTCCTCGTCGCCGTCGGCCGCCGTCCCTACACCGATGGCCTCGCCCTCGAAAAAGCCGGCGTCCAACTCGACGAAAAGAAGCGCATCAAAGTCGACGCCCATCTCCGCACCACCGCGCCCAACGTCTGGGCCATCGGCGATGTCGTCGCCGGCCCGATGCTCGCCCACAAGGCCGAGGAAGATGGCGTCGCCGTCGCCGAATGGATCGCCGGCAAAGCCGGCCACATCAATTGGGACCTCGTTCCCGCCGTCGTCTACACCTCGCCCGAAGTCGCCTCCGTCGGTCTCGGCGAAGACGCCGCGAAAGCCAAAGGCCTCTCGGTCAAAGTCGGCAAATTCAACCTCGCCGCCAACGGCCGCGCCATCGCGATGGCCGCCACCGACGGCTACGTGAAGATCATCGCCGACGCGAAAACCGACAAAATCCTCGGCGCCCAAATTCTCGGCCACAACGCCGGCGAACTCATCAGCGAGGTCGTCACGCACATGGAATACGGCGGCAGCGCCGAAGACCTCGGCCGCACGATTCACGCGCATCCGACCATGTCCGAAGCCGTGAAAGAAGCCGGCCTCGCCGTATCCAAAAGCGCGATTCACGCGCTCTGACCGTTGCGGGAGGGGCGTCACGCCCCACCCGCCCCGCTCGCCAGTCGTCGACACGACTCGCCTACCTATTCCGTCTTCCCCCAGAAAACGGCCTTGCTCGCCGCTGTGCAGCCGGAATCGTCCGTGTCTCCATACTTTTGCATGCACGACACCCCGCTTCGCTCCTTTTCTCTCCTCCTCCTGGCACTCGCGTGTCTCGCCAGCAGTCCATTACTCCGCGCTCAAGGCGACGCGACGACCGCCCAGGTTAAACCTGACGGAATACAACCTCGCGACAGACCAGCTTGTCGCAACGTTTGGCTACACCAGCACCGACACCGAGACGCACGTTGTCCCTCTAGGCGGTGCCAATTTCTTCATTCCGGGCCCCATCAATAAAGGGCAGCCGACTCAATTCGCGCCCGGCACGCACGACAATGTGTTCACCGTCGCCATATCGGGCATCGATTTCACCCAAATGTCTTGGACCCTCGGCATCGGCTCGGTCGTCGCGAAAAAATCCGAAGCCACCGCCTACGTCGACACCGACATCAGCTTCACACAAACGAGCGTCGACCATCTCTTCCCGTTTTATCACGGCAAGCAGCGCTCCACCTACACGCTCACCGGCGGCAGTCTCACCGCCTCTGACTCCTCCTCGCTGGATCTGGGCGCCCTCCTCCACGTCGACGGCGGCACGTTCACTACCCCCACGCTCACCGCCAACGCCGGTTCCACCATCCGCGTCAGCGCCGGCACGCTCTCCGTCACCAGCGACCTGCCCAACTCCGGCACGCTCGAACTGCGCGGCGGCACCCTGCTCGCGCCCAATCTCATCAACCTGTCCGGCGGACTCATCGATGTGCAGTCCGGCTCACACGACTCGATCGGCACCCTGACCAATACCGGCACCCTGAAAGGCAGCGGCGGCACGCTCGCCCCCACTTCTTTCTTCAACACCGGCACCGTGGACTGGCAGGCCGGAACGCTCTCCCTCTCCTCGTTCACCAACGACGGCACGTTCAACCTCGGCGGCGGAACTGTCTCCATCGCCGCCAGCCTCACCAACAACGGCGGCCTCCGCATCACCGGCGGCACGCTGATCGCAGCCAATCTCGCCCCGGGCGGATTCCTCGATTGGACCGGCGGCACGATCCAACTCACCAACAGCGGCCTCACCACCGACGGCTCCTCCTTCCTCGGTGCAAATCCCACGCTCGGTCCCCGGTCAAACACTCGAGTTGTCGGGCGCGACCACGATCACCACGGGCAAGTTCGTCACCATCACGTCGACCGCCACGCTCGACACAAACGGCGGTTCGAACTCCGGCACCTTTTTCGTCACCGGTGGCACGCTGAAAAGCACCCGCGACACGTTCACCAACAACAGCGGCGCCACCCTCTACGCCACCGCCGCCACGCTCACCTTCGGCGGCGACGGCGTGCAGAACAACGACGGCCTGCAAAACCACGGCACGCTCACGCTCGTCGACACCACCGTGAACGGCGACGTCCATTCCGCCGCCGGCTCCAGCGTCGCGATCGCCGGCGCCGTCACCTTCAACGGTCTCGTCAGCGGCGCGGGCAATTTCACCGGCAGCGGCTCGGCCATCTTCGCCGGCGGTTATTCGCCCGGCGACAGCCCCGCCCTCGTCACCCATGCCGGCAATCTCACCTTCGACTCCACCAATCGCCTCATCATGGAAATCGGCGGCCTCGCCCGCGGCACCGGCTACGACGCCTTGGACGTCGAAGGCCTGCTCACTTTCGGGGGCGAACTCGATCTCGATTTCATCAACGGCTTCACCGCCAGCCTCGGCGACTCCTTCGACTTGTTCGATTGGGGCAACGCGACCGGCAGCTTCAGCCTGCTCAATCTCCCCGATCTCTCCGACGGACTCGCCTGGGATTTTTCCCAACTCTACTCCACCGGCACGCTCAGCGTCACCGCGATCCCCGAGCCGTCGACCTACGCCGCCCTCACCGGCGTCGCCGCCCTCGGCTGCGTCCTCCTCCGCCGCCGCAAGTCCTCCCGCTCCCCGCAGGAGTCTGCTCGCAGGCGATCCTGAGGCGCCCAGGTCATTTTTGCGCCTTCTGCGCCTCTTTGCGGCTATTGTTCTGATTTGCCCTAGTCCACATCCACGCCCTTCCCCGCCTCGCGTTTCTCCAAACTCCGAAACGCGAACATCGTCTCGCTCTCGACGATCCCCTCCGTCTTCAGCAACTCGTCCGTGATCACGTATTCGATCTTGTCGATCGAGTCGCACTTGATGATCGCCATCAGATCCCAGCGCCCCGACACCGAATACACGTCGGTGATATCGCGGATCTCCAGCAGCTTCTCCGCCGTTCCCGTCACCTTCCGGTGATCGATCTTCAATAGCACGATTGCAGTAGCCATAAATTTTCCGCGCTCCGCCGCCTCGTCGCGATGCCGGCCGCGCGTGCCTCGACCCTACACATCCGCGCCCCGATTGCACGCCCCCAAAAAATCGAAAATCCAAAATCGAAATTCGAAAATCCCTCTCACTTTTCCCGCCCCCGCAAAAACTCCACCAACGTCTGTGCCGCCCGACTCAACGGCCGCGCCGCGCGATGCACGATTCCGATCGACCGCGTCATTCCGCCCAACGCCCGATAGCGCACGCATTTCACGTCCGGCTTCCGCGCCATCTCCGGCACGATCGACACGCCCCAGCCTTCCGCCACAAACGCCAGCACCGTCTCGATCTGCGCGCTGCGAAAACTCACCCGCGGCGCGAAACCGTTCAACCGGCAGAACTGCAACGCCTGCCCCGCCAGACAATGCCCTTCCTGCATCAGGATGAACGGCTCCTCCGCCAGATCGTCGAGCGTCAGCGTCCGCCGCGACGCCAACCGGTGATCCGCCGGCATCGCCACCAGGAGCGGCTCGTCGAAAAATTCCTCCGCCGCCACCCCCGCCCGCTCGATCGGCAAACTCAGCAGCGCCAGATCGATCTCCTTTCCCATCACCGCGCGCACCAGCGCGCCCGTCGTGTCTTCATGCACGACGACTTCAATCCCTGGATACGCCTTCGAAAACGCCCGCAGCCGTCCCGGCAAATAATACGGCGCCACCGTCGGGAGCGCGCCGAGCACCACCCGCCCGCGCAACATCCCGCTCACTTCGCGCACGCTCTCACCCGCCAGCTCCACCTCGTCGAGCACGCGTTCCGCATGCGCGCGAAAAATCTCGCCCGCCGGCGTCAACGCCACCGTCCGCTTCGTCCGCTCGAATAACTTTTCCCCCAGCTCCTCTTCGAGCTTGATGATCTGCTGGCTCAGCGACGGCTGCGCCACCCGGCACCGCTCCGCCGCCCGGCTGAAGTTCCGCGTCCGCGCCACCGCGACGAAATACCGTAGTTGATGCATCTCCATAGGCGTTTCCTATTACTGAAAGCGGAACTTAGTCTTTCTCGATTTTCCCGCCAGTTGATAATCTCCCGGTCGCCCCGAGCCGAACGCGCTCGCGGCCGATATCCGTTACTTCATGTCAACTGCTCCTCAGCTCACCACCGCCTCCGGCATCCCGGTCGGCGACAACCAGAATTCGCTCACCGCCGGTCCGCGCGGTCCCGTCCTTCTGCAGGATTTCCACCTGCTCGAGAAGCTCGCGCACTTCAACCGCGAGCGCATCCCCGAGCGCGTCGTGCACGCCAAAGGCTCCGCCGCCTACGGCACGTTCACCGTCACGCACGACATCACCAAATACACCTCCGCGAAGCTGTTCTCCCACGTCGGAAACACCTGCGAAACCTTCCTCCGTTTCTCCACCGTCGCCGGCGAACGCGGCGCGGCCGACGCCGAACGCGACGTTCGCGGCTTCGCCCTTCGTTTCTACACCGAGCAGGGCAACTGGGACATCGTCGGCAACAACACGCCCGTCTTCTTCCTGCGCGATCCGCTGAAGTTTCCCGACTTCATCCACACGCAAAAACGCGANCCGCAAACCAACCTCCGCAGCAACATCGCCGCGTGGGACTTCTGGTCGCTCTCNCCCGAATCGCTCCACCAGGTCACGATCCTCATGAGCGACCGCGGCATCCCGAAGAACCTGCGCCAGATGCACGGCTTCGGCTCGCACACGTATTCGTTCATCAACGCCATCGGCGAGCGCCACTGGGTGAAGTTCCACTTCAAGTCCATGCAGGGTATCGCCAACTACACCGACGNNGAAGCCGCCNNNGTCGTCGNCNANGACCGCGAGTCCTCGCAAGCGCGANCTCTTCCACGCNATCGCCGACGGNAANTNCCCGCGCTGGCGCTTCTGCATCCAGGTCATGACCGAGGAGCAGGCCCGCANNTGGCGCTACAATCCGTTCGACCTCACCAAGGTCTGGCCGCACCGCGAATTCCCGCTCATCGAGGTCGGCATCCTCGAGCTCAACCGCAACCCGCAGAACTACCACGCCGAGGTCGAGCAGGCCGCGCTCGCGCCCTCCAACATCATCCCCGGCGTCGGTTTCTCCCCCGACAAGATGCTCCAGGCGCGCATCTTCTCCTACGCCGACGCCCAGCGCTACCGCATCGGCGCCAACTACCAACAACTCCCCGTCAACGCCCCACGCTGCCCGGTCTTCAACTACCAGCGCGACGGCGCCATGCGCTTCGACTTCTCGAAGGACGTCTCGCCCAACTACGAGCCCAACTCCTTCAACGGCCCGAAAGAATGCCCCGCCTTCAACGAGCCCGCGCTCAAACTCGAAGGCGACGCCGCCCGCTACAATCACCGCGCGGGCAACGACGACTACACGCAGCCCGGAAATCTCTTCCGCCTCTTCACGCCCGACGAAAAAGAGCGCCTCTTCGGCAACATCGCGCGTCACATGACCGGCGTCCCGGAGGAGATTCAGCTCCGCCAGATCTGCCACTTCTTCCGCGCCGATCCGGAATACGGCCTCGGTGTCGCCCGTGCGCTCAAACTCGACCTCGGCGCGTTCTCCTCCCAACTCGGCGCCCACGCGCCGTCCGCCCGCTCATGAACGCACGCGCTCACTCACCGGCGCTCACCAGCGACGAACTCCTGATCGCCTCTCCGCTCTGGCTCCTCGCCGGCCTCTAAACGTCCTCTTCGCGCGGTCCGGTCCGATTCCGGACCGCGCATTTTCGCCTTCTATTTTTCCAACATGAACAACCTTCCTTCCTCCCTCCACACCGCCAATCCGGCCGACGGTCTCGCGCTCGCCCGCCAACTCGCCGCGCTCTCCCCCTCCAGGTCTTCCGTCCCCGCAACCATGGCGGACTACCTAAAAACCTCCGCCGCCTCCACGTCCGACGAACTCCTCGTCGCCGTGTATTTCCAAGCCGTCGCCGCCGCCAACAACGGCTGGCGCAATTAACCTCCCACGGGGTCGCCTCCCGAGGCCCCCTCAATTTCAAGATCTCCGATTTCACTATTCCTGATTTCAAGATCCTCCCCGCCTTTCACGCGTGCCGCCCAGCACGCGTTTTTTTGTCCCATTTCCCTGACCTCTCCGCCGCACTGCTCGCCGCCTTCAATCCCGTGGATCAAGTCCCCGTGATGCCCACGCCCAGGCTGCCCGGTCCCCCAACAAAGTCTTCCTCGCCAAGGCCCAGACCCCACGGCCGCGCCTAATTTCTTCGTTCGAGCACCGACTGCTCTTCCAGCCCGCCCCGGCCTCCGCCGAAGCGGGCTTTTTGCTTGGATCGCACATTGAGGGAACCACCTTCCGCAACGCCGATGGGCTCCGCTCCCGCCCTTGGGCCCAAGTCGCATTAATGACTTAGGAGTTCTAAACTTAGAAGTCATAATCCGGTAGGCTGCGCCCATGAGGAAGAAGCCCCATCCGGCCCTCGTAAGATTCGGCGAGAACGTAAGAAACGCACGGGAAGAGCGTTCATGGACGCAGGAGAAGTTAGCCGATCGCGCCGACGTTGATCAGACCTTCATCAGCGGCATCGAACGTGGCGCACGTAATCCAACCGTCATTACTATTTCAAAACTCGCCAAAGCACTGGGAGTTCCTGCCGCAGAGCTGTGTGGAGGGATCGAGTCGTGAGTTCAGCTCGTGCCTCAATAGGCACTCAAAGCCCCACCTTCATCGACCTCTTCTGCGGCTGTGGAGGGTTTACCCTCGGCATGCTCCGTGCCGGCTTCGAGTGTCTCGCCGCCATCGATTTCAACGAGCAAGCCGTCGCCACGCTCAAAGCCAACCTCGTCGACAAAGAGCATCCCGACTTTACCCCCGTTCGGCACGCTCTCCTGCGCGACCTCACCACGTTCCCGCCCGCCGAACTCGCCGAGCTCATCGGCACCAAGCAACTCGACGTGATCGTCGGCGGCCCGCCCTGTCAGGGCTTCTCCACCGCCCGCCAGCGCGACGGCTCCAACCACGGCGACAAACGCCTGAAGGATGACCCGCGCCGCCACCTCTTCCGAAACTTCCTCGATTTCGTCGAATTCTTCCAACCCAGGGTCTTCGTCATCGAAAACGTCCTCGGCCTGCGCTCTGCGGCCGGAGGCCGCTACTTTACCGCAGTTCAATATGAAGCGCGTATCCTTGGCCGCGAAAAAGGTCTCCCTGGTTATCGTGTGCATCCACAGATCGAGCACGGCGAAGACTTGGGCGCACCTCAAAAGCGCCGCCGTCAGCTCATAGTGGGTGTGCGCGCCGACCTCGCGGGTTACTTCCCTGGTGAGCTTCAACCGACTAGCCGAGCGCGTGTCGGGGTAATGTTGGGCGACGCGATTCTCGATCTGCCCCTGCTTGCTGCCGGCGAGGGCGAGAACGAGACTGACTACGACCTCAAACGTCGCGCCACTCACTTGGGCGGCGTCCGCGATCACCTGCGCGCTCCCTTCCTCGAAACCGTAGCCGAAGTCGGACGCGCGCCAAAACTGCTCAACCACGTCGCGCGCCCCCACAGCGCCCGCGACCTGCGCGATTTCGCGCGCATCCCCGAAGGCAGCTCGTCAGCCGAGCAGATGCGAGCAGGCGTGAAATTTGAGTTTCCCTACGACAAAACCTCTTTCAAGGACCGCTACACCCGCCAGCACCGCGAGCGCGCTTGCTCAACCATCGTCGCCCACCTCGCGAAAGACGGGCTGATGTTCATCCACCCCACGCAAAACCGCTCGTTCACCCCTCGTGAAGCGGCCCGCGTCCAGACCTTCCCCGACTGGTTCGTTTTCCCCGAGGCGCGCACCCACTCCTTCCGTCTCATCGGCAACGCCGTCCCCCCGCTGATCGGCGAAGCCGTGGGCGATGCCGTCCTTCGGTTTCTACGTCCGACCATAACACCCCCTGCGGCCGCGCCCGCTCGCTCCCCCAAAACTCCGTCTCCACCCGCGCCGTCGTTTCCTCTGCCCAGCACCCACGCCGAGGCCGCCGAGTGGCTTGATCCCTTGACCAAAGCCGACCGCAAAACCATGCGCGCCATGCCGGCGGACGCGTTCCTGAAATGCTGGCACGCCCTGCTCTGGCTCTTCCCCGATCTTCATCCCGAAAACGCGTTGGAGCACGGCGATGAAAAGCACGACGAACCCGCCTCCGGCGAGGCGGTGGACCGCTTCGGCCGACGCTATACTCGCAGCGGCTGGCCCGTGATGCTGGAGGCCTTTGGTCTTGAAGCTTGGCGCCGTTTCGAGGCGAACGAATTTTCCGACGAAGCCTTCTTCTGCGTCGCCGCCCAACGAGCCGGCCTCGCAGCTCGAGCCCGGCTCGCTTCGCCGACGCGGGCCGCGTCACACGCCTCCGTCCCGGTCAACGGCCGCTGACAGTCCCGCGCAATGCACGACGTGCCTTTCGATCCGACGCCGCCTCACGCCGCTGCCATCGTCGAAAGTCTCCGCGCCTTCGGTTACGATCTCCCCACTGCCATCGCCGACGTGGTGGACAACAGTATTTCCGCCGGCGCCCGCCGTGTCTGGCTGCGCTTCGAATGGAACGGCGCCGATTCCGTCATCAGTATCACCGACGACGGCCACGGCATGAACGCCACCGAGTTGATCGAGGCCATGCGCCTTGGCGGCGGCGGACCGCTCGCCGAACGCCAGCCGCACGACCTCGGCCGCTTCGGCCTTGGCCTCAAAACCGCATCCCTCTCGCAATGTCGCCGCCTCACCGTGCGCTCGCACCGCACCGGAACCCCGTCGGAAACGCGTTGCTGGGATCTCGACGTCATCGGCGAGCGCAACGACTGGCACCTGCTCCGCACCGCCGACGCATCCGCCGAACCGCACTTCGCGAAGCTCGCCACTCTTCCGCACGGCACCTGCGTGCTCTGGCAAAAACTGGACCGCCTCACCCGCGATCAACGCGTGGACAACGGCAAGCAACATGACCGCTTCCTCGAACGCATCGATAGCGTGCACCGTCACCTCGGCATGGTGTTTCACCGCCTCATGACCGGTTGCGACGGTGTGCGCCTCTACATCAATGATCGCGAGGTCGAGCCATGGGATCCGTTTTTCACGGAGCATACCGCCACCCTCCCGCTGCCCGCCGACCCGCTGCGACTGCGCGGCTTGCCCGTTTCCGTTCGCCCCTACGTCCTACCGCATTTTTCCAAACTCACCAAGGAAGAGCACGCATTGGGCGCGGGACCCCGCGGGTGGCTCGCACATCAGGGCTTCTACGTTTACCGCCGCGATCGCCTCCTCGTCGCGGGCGACTGGCTCGGCTTTGGCTGGACCAAGGACGAGCACCTCAAGCTCGCCCGCATCGCCATCGAGCTGCCCAACGCGCTCGACCACGATTGGCAGATCAACGTCACCAAATCCCGCGCCACTCCGCCTCCCGCCCTGCGCGACGATCTCCGGCGCATCGCTCTGCGCACGCGCGAGGAGGCGAAGAAGGTTTATACCCACCGGGGCGCGCGTCTCGTGCCGCAGAAAAATTCCGAGCGAGTCCACCTGTGGGCACCGGTGGCCAAGCACGATCGCGTGTTCTACCAGATCAATCGCGAGCATCCGCTGGTCCACCACGCACTCGCCACCACGACGGATGCGCCCGCCCTTCGGGCTCTGCTCACCCTCATCCAAGAAACGATCCCGCTGCAGCACATCGCGATCACTGCAACGGAAAACCCCGCATCCCAACCGGAGCCATTCGAAGACGCGCACGAGGCGGAGATCATCGAGGCGATGCGCCAACTCCATCGGCTGTTCCTCGCCGCCGGACACACGCCCGCGGAAGCCCGCCGTCGGCTCGCCTCGCAAAGCCCCTTCGACCAATTCCCCGCCCTCTTAGCTACCCTTGATCCCGACTCATGAAAAACGCCCACGATTACGCCCGAAACATGGCGATAGAACTCTTACGGGGAAGCGGGCTTATCACCGAGGCGAGTATCGAAGCGGCGGTGCTGGGCGTAACCGCGGCTACGAAGTCGCTGCCATTATCGGGGGCCGTGGATACTGCCGCGCTTACGGCCGAGCTTCTTCATCTGTTTTCGATTACCATCGGCAAGGCATCGGCCCTTGATGATCTGCACGATCACGTTCCGTGGCTCTCCGCCCGAAAAGCGGAAATCAAATGGGCCTTTTGGGACCGATACGCGCGCTACTTGGGAAGCGACCTGAAGTGGGCCCCTCAAATGGTGGAGAGCTTGGACCACGATACCGAGATGGTGATGGATCGGCTGGAAGACCCCAAGCGGCCTGGCCCTTGGGATCGTCGCGGCATGGTGGTCGGAAGTGTTCAGTCGGGAAAAACAGCCAACTACACCGGCCTCATCAACAAGGCCCTCGATGCAGGCTATAAGCTCATCATCGTGCTTGCTGGCATCCACAGCAACCTTCGGAGCCAGACCCAGCTCCGCATCGACGAAGGCGTCCTTGGGTTCGACACGCAAAAAAGCCGGAAGCTCTCGCAAGACAACCGCTGGATCGGAGTCGGCCAGCAGCCCACGCCCCGGCCTCTCGTAGTCCATTCGCTCACCAGCAGCGCCGAAAACGGAGATTTCAGCCGCAACGTTGCCGACAACATCTTGGTGATGCTGGGCAGCGACCCCGTTGTTTTGGTCGTCAAAAAGAACTCACGACTGCTCTCCAATCTTCTTACGGCGGTCCTCCACGCGACAGGGCCCAATGGTGGCCCAAGCAACAAGCGGCGGATAAAAGACGTTCCTTTGCTGCTCATCGACGATGAAGCCGATAACGCGTCCATCAACGTGAAGGTGCGGAAAGACGAGGACGAGGAGGAGAACCGCGTCTCGGCGATTAACGGAAAAATCCGCGAACTGCTCTCGTGCTTCGAGAAGGTCGCCTACGTCGGCTACACCGCGACGCCATTCGCCAACATCTTCATCAACCCCGACATCAAGACGGAGAAACACGACGACGACATCTTTCCCCGTAGCTTTATCATCAACGTCAAGGCGCCCTCGAACTACGTCGGGCCAACAAAGGTTTTTGGCCTCGATGGAGACGATGACGCCAACATCGAAAGCATGGACGGCCTGCCGATAATCAGGCGCGTTCAAGATGGCGCCGCTCCCACCGCCTTCCCGCCTGGCCATAAAAAGGACCACGTCCCGGTCGAGTTGCCCGCTTCGCTCCGTGAAGCGATCCGTGCATTTCTGGTCGCCGCCGCCGCGCGCCACGCTCGCGGACAAGGCACGAAACACTGCTCGATGCTGGTCCACGTGACGCGATTCGTGGCCGTGCAGGAGCGGGTGGCTGCTCTCGTCTCGGATGAGCTGAAGAGTTTGGTTGCACGAATCGCCAACGGTGATGGCGCACGCACGCCCACTTTGCTCGATGAATTGAAACAGCTTTGGGAGTCGGATTTCGTGCCCACCACCCAAGCCCTCGGCAAGGAAGCGGGCAAAGCGCTCGCATGGGACGACGTAGTTCAGTCGCTATATCCGGCCGCGTCCAAGATCGCCGTTATCACGGTCAACGGCTATGCGAAGGATGCTCTCGACTACAAAGAGCACGAAAAGGTTGGCCGCAGTATCATTGCCATCGGCGGCGACAAACTCTCACGCGGCCTCACTCTGGAAGGCCTCACAGTGAGTTATTTTCTCCGAACCACCCGGATGTATGACACGCTCATGCAGATGGGTCGTTGGTTCGGTTATCGTCCCGGTTACTTGGATTTGTGCCGACTCTACACCACCGACGAGCTGACCCAATGGTATCGTCACATCGCTCTGGCCGAGGTCGAGCTACGCCGTGAATTCGACTACATGGTGAAGGCCGGCCTTACCCCGGAAAAATACGGCCTGCGCGTCCGCACGCATCCCGGCGGAATGATCATCACCGCGTTGAACAAGATGGGCTGGAATCAGCGCGTGGAACTGTCCTGCGCAGGCACCTTGGTTCAGACCACACACCTGCCGAAGGACGCGCGGCTGGGCAAAAACGCAGCGCACACCGAAACCTTTGTTCGCAGTCTCGCGGCCCCCTCCCGCCCCTTCAACGGAAAGTCTCTGGTTTGGCGCAACGTAGGACCCGATGCCGTCGCCAACTACCTCTCGGGGCTCGACTATCCCGCCCACTCCCTACGCATGGCCGGCGCGGACTTGGCCACGTTCATCCGTAAACAAAATCAACAGGGTGAGCTGATTTCTTGGACCGTTGCGTTGCTTGCCAACTCCAAGGCCAAGGAAGAGGAACGTCGCGACTTCGCCGGGCACCGCATCGGCCTGCTGACCCGCAACCCCGCCCGCCAAACCGCCACCGACTACGCCCTCAAAAAAGCGAATATCCTCAGTCCGAGTGATCAAGGTATCGACCTTGAAGATTTCCTCCTCACTCCCGCGCTGGCCGCTTCGCTTGCCTCCAAAATCGGCTGGACCGCTGCGGAGCGCGCATGGCTGCACGATCAAGCCACTGCCCCGCGCGCCCTCGATAAAATCGCGACGGCACTCACAGAAAAGCGTTTAGCGGAAGATCCCGAAACTTCCGCCAAGACTGCCGTGCCCGATATCGCACCTGGCGAGATCGTGCGAGCGCTTCGCCCGAAGACGCACGGCCTCTTGCTGATCTATCCGTTGATCCAGCCTCACGAGATCCCGGAAAAGAAAAGCAAAACGGGCGTCGTCGTTGCGCCAGCGGAGCCCATGCCCGGCATGGACCCATCCGGGCCACCATCGGTCGGTTTTGCCATCAGCTTCCCCGAAAGCGAATCGGCTGCCCGGGTGGAATATCAGGTGAACAAACGCTGGGATCGCGGATTGCAGGAGGAGTGGTCGGATGACGATTGACTCACAATGGACGGCCTTGGAGGCCGAGTTTCGCGGCCAAGCGGACAACGCTTGGCGGCTACGGCTCGCACGACCGGTCGGCGGCCATCCGCTCTTCGCCGCCGTCTCCGGCGGCCGACGAGCGCTGCTTCTGCGGGTGGTAGCGTCCGCCATTCCGCCGCGTTCCTCTTGGCCCGAATGCACAGGTCTCGACGTGTTGTCGGTCGCACTCGACGGCCACGCTTATATCGGCGTGATGCTGAAGGAGCCGCGTTTCGCCGATGTGTTCGCCGCTTTGGCCGAGGATTTGGCGCGCCGCATCGATGCTGCGGAGCCGGGTCCCGTCGCCGCCATTGGCGTGTTTCTGGGGCAGCTCCGCCGCTGGCAACGTTTCTTGGCCAGCAAGGCGGAAGCCCTGACCCCAGGGGAACAACGCGGACTCTGGGGTGAACTTCACCTGCTCCAAAACTTGCTTCTGCCCGCCCTTGGCCCTTCCGCTGCGGTGGCGGGCTGGAAAGGCCCGGAAGGCGCGCATCAGGATTTTCAATACGCAACCGCTTGGATCGAGGTGAAGACCACGCTCGCCAAGCAACCGCAGTCGGTGCGCATCACCAGCGAGCGTCAACTCGACGATACCCATGCGCCCGCTTTGTTCCTCCATGTGTTCGCACTGGAGGCGCAGACCGATGGAGCGGACACCTTGCCCGCTCGCGTCGCCGCATTGCGCGCCGCCCTGGGCGCATCATCCGTCGCGCGCGAAACGTTTGAGGATGGCCTGCTCGCCGTCGGCTATCGCGATTTCGACGCGCCGCGCTACGCCTCGCCCGGCTACGCGGTGCGACGAGCGAACACGTTTCGCGTCGCCTTGGGGTTTCCCCGCATCATCGAAGGCCCACTGCCCGCCGGGGTGGGCGATGTTTCCTATGCGCTCGACCTCGCCGCCTGCGCCCCCTTCGCCACCACGACCGACACTCTCGTCGGCGTCTTGACCCAGTCTCTTCCCTCTTCCGCCAACACCTGACCATCTCGTCCCTGATGTCCGACGAACCGTCCCGCCTCGAACTCTTCGCTGAACACCTGAAACAAGAGGTGCGCATCAAGTGCGAGCCCGACACCGGCACTCCGCCCCTGCTTTCGGAAGCTTTCACGAGCGTGGTGCTGGAACGGTTGATCGAACACAACGAGGCTGGCGACTCCACTCCCTGCGCGTGGGAGGATCCGGGACGAGGAAACATCGGCGCCGCAAAACTCAGCGCATGGTCGCTCTCCGGCGACGGCGCGACGCTCGATCTCTTCGTCTCGCTCTACCACAACGACGAAACCCCGGTGACCATCCCGCGGGCGGAAGCGGAACGGCATTTCAAACTTCTGCGTGGCTTCCTCCGTCGCGCGCTGGACGGCTGGCACACCAAGCTCGAACCCGCGTTCCCTGTCTTCGAAGCCATGCAGGCCATCCACGGCGCAAAGAACGCTCTCACCACCGTGCGTTTGTTTTTCCTCACCGACGGCGTGGTGAAAGCGGGGGAAATCGAGCAGGAGCAAATGGACGATCTGGAGTTGCGCTACGTGCTCTGGGATCTCGACAAGCTCAGCCGACTCCAAGTGGGCGACCGCGAGGTCATCGAGCTCGACTTCGCCAAGGACTACGACGGTCCCGTCTCAGCCTTGGAAACCGCCGCCAGCACCGGCGAATATCGCACCTACCTCGCTTTTCTCCCCGCTCCCGTGCTCGCCAAAATCTACGGCCAACACGGCCAGCGTCTGCTCGAGCGCAACGTCCGCGCCTTCCTTTCCGCCAAGGGCAAGATCAACAAGGGCCTTCAACAAACGCTCAAGGAAGAGCCCCACCGATTCCTCGCCTACAACAACGGGCTGTGTTGCACCGCCGCTTCTGTCGAGGTCGAGACCAAGGAAAACGGACATGCTTTGCTCAACCGCGTGCGCGACTTCCAGATCGTCAACGGCGGCCAGACCACCGCCAGCATCTACCACGCGATGAAACGCGAGAGCACGGACATCTCCGGCGTGGTCGTGCAGGTGAAACTCACCGTGCTGCGCGATCCCGAGCGCGTGGCCGACATCGTGCCGCTCATCTCCAAGTTCGCCAACAGCCAGAACAAGGTGAACGCCGCCGACTTCTCGGCGAACGGCAAGTTTCACCTCGATATCGAAAAACTCTCACGGACCGTTTGGGCGCCGGCGGCCAGCGGATTGGACCGCGGGACGCACTGGTATTACGAACGGGCTCGAGGCTCCTACGCCGACGACAAGCTCCGCCAAGGCACGAAAGCCCGGATTCGCGATTGGGAAAAACAGAACCCTCCGGGGCAGAAATTCACCAAAACCGACCTCGCGAAATACGAGCAGATTTGGGCCGGACTTCCCCATGTCGCGTGTCGCGGCGCGGAGAAAAACTTCATCGCCCTGGCCCAGCGGCACGAGGACGAGGGCGAGCCGTTGGTGNACGCCGCCTACTTCAAGCACCTCGTCGCGAAGATGATCCTTTTTCAAGACGACCGAACGCATCGTCACCGACCAGACTGGCGGCGAGATCCGGGCGCAAACCGTCGCCTACACCATCGGTTGGCTGGCGGAAAAATCCGGACGACGCATCGATCTCGCGCAAATTTGGGAAAAGCAATCGGTGCCCGACGCGCTTCGCGCCGCCATCGGCACGGTCGCTCAAAAGGCGTACGATCACATCAAGGCGCAACCGGGCATCTCGACGGAGGCCGCGAAGAAAATCGAATGCTGGGAGAAATTTCAGAGTAAGCCCATCGCTCTCGATGAAGCATGGAAACAGTCTCTCGGCCAACACGCATTCGTCGCGCCGCGCAGCGACATGGAAGCCGTGCAGCTGGAGTGGGAACGCGTGCGGATCAAATTCATCAACGACACCCGCACCATTATGGGCATGGCGGTGCGCATGGGGAAAAGCTACCCGGGCAACTCGGGCGGCTGGGTCGTCGGCCACGTGGCGGCGCTGGATTGGGAACGACTGAAAATGAAACCCGGCTTCGGTCCGAAAAAGCTGCGCGAGATCGTCGAGCTCTTCACGCAAGCGGCGACGCGTCTGCCGCCGGGCAAGTAGGCTGGCGTCACTTCGGCGCCAACCGTGGATGCTTTTGCCGCAGCCACTCCTCGACCTCCGCCTGCAATTCGCGTCCGAAGGCGATCAATTCCTCGGCCTCCGCCTTCGAGGCTCCGCCCACGTAGTCGTATTCCACCGTGTTCCGCTTTTGGCGGCAGCCGTCCAAGTAGTCGGCGTCGCCTTGGCGCTGCGCGCCGAGAATGTGCGGCAAGGCCGACAAGACGCGGAAGTGCGCGAGCGACCCCTTGGCCGGTTTGTAGCCCTCGGCGTAGAGCAAAATCGTGCAGAGTTTCAGCGCGGCGTTGTAGGCGATGCCGTATTGCCAGTCGTGCGAAATGCCGCCGGAAGCCGCGTCCTTGAGGTCGCGTTCCGCGATCAACCACAAGTCCCGGATTTCCTCAGGTCTCGTCTGATGGCGTTGCAGCCAGCCGGCGCTGAGCCAAGTCGGTAAACTCATGGTTGTCTCCCACGATGAAGAGCTTCGGTTTCGCCATCACGTCACCCAGAAAATGATCCCGCTTCGCCAAGCGGCCAAAAAATTCATCGGGAGAGAAAAAGTGGGGATTTATTTCCCGGGCCAACGTCTCGCCCGCACGCCGTAAACCGGAAGCCGCTTGGCGGTGCGTGACGGCTCCGATCACCATCAAGTCCACGTCGCTCTCGGAGGTCTCGGTGCCGGCCGCGATGGAGCCGAAGACAAAGGCATGCTCGATCCTCAACCCTTTCAACGCCTCGGCGAGCACGTCGCGCAGCCCGCCGGTCTTGAGCACGATGCCCCGCAACTCGGGGTAGAGCGGATGCGACCGGTTCACTTCATAGTAACGTCGATTGCCGTCCTTGGTCGTGTGCAGCAGCTCCAAACGAACCAGCTTTTCCAGCTCCTCTTCCACGGAGCGGCCGGCAAATTTGAACCGCGCGATGATCTCCGCACGATACATTCGACCGGCGGACAGCCCGAAGAATAGGCGGAACAACGCAGCCCGAACCTCGGAGAGAAAAAGCTGAGAAAGGAAATCCATATTAGGTTTTACCCGGCAAACCCCAGGTTTTACCTGGCAAAAGCCTGGTTTTACCTGGCAAACATGGGCAAGCCTCGATTTTAAAATATTTCCCGCTCTTTTGGGCCCATGACCGACATCCTCACCAAGGCCCAACGCTCCGCCAACATGGCCAAAATTCGGAGCGCGGGTAACGCCTCCACCGAGCTGCGGCTTGTCTCCATGTTTCGCGCGCTTGGTGTCACCGGCTGGCGACGCGGCGCGGTCATCCGCATCACGGCTCCGCCATCCACGAAACCGCTCCGCGCTTTCGCTACGTCCAGAAAATCGCCGGCTCGCGTAGCGGGACAATGGGCCGGTTCCGCCGCCTTTGTGCCCGCCCCGACTCCCTTGCGAGTCCGGCCCGACTTCGTTTTCCCCAAGCTCCGCATCGCCGTCTTCGTCGACGGCTGCTTCTGGCACGGCTGCCCGCTCCACGCCACCCGGCCCAAGCAGAACGCGCAGTTCTGGCGCGAAAAGATCGCCGCCAACCGAGCGCGCGACCGCCTCGTCACCCGCCGACTCCGCGCCCGCGGCTGGCGCGTGCTGCGTATCTGGGAACACGAATTGACCAAACGCCACGAGCGACGCCTCTTGGCGCGTTTGGCCCGGATCGGGCTGCTGAATCTCGCATCCGGGACAAAGCGCAACCCCGCGGAGAGGGTTGCGCCATCTCCGGCGCGGCCTCGAAAGCCGCGCTCGCGGAGGAAGGGGTGAGCATCGCTCCCCGAGTCATTCATCCCCCAAATTTCAAGATCCCTCGTCCCTCCCCGCGCGTCGCCCGGCTCGCATTTATCCAGTTTTCCCTGACCTCTCTCCCGGGAACGAACTCCCCTCCCCGGCCCCGGTCTATCCGCCGTCCTCCTCCAACTCGGCATGTTCGTCGCGATCATCAATCACGGCCATGTTGCCCAGGCGCTCGACCTCAAGCGCTCCTTCCTGCCGCACGCCCGCACGATCGCGATCGACAGCGGCTCGCCGCTCACCCCCGCCCAGCGCGACGCCTTCGATCTCACGCTGCCCAACGTCTACTATTCCGGCCTCCTCAACGCCGTCGCCGAGCGCACCGAACACTTCCCGCCCGACGACCCGATCTTCATCTGGTGCTCCGACGTCACTTGCGGCGACTACGCGCGCGCGATCGAACTCGCCCGCCGCGCTTTCACCCGCCCGTGGATCGGCATCTACGCGCCGTCCGCCACCCACTCCGACCAGCCCCAAATGCGCAACCGCGGCACCGGCACCGTCCGCCGCGTCACCTTCGTCGACGGTTTCTGTTTCGCCGTTCGCAGCAGCATTCTTCACCAACTCTGCCCGATCGACACCCGCCTCAACGCCCGCGGCTGGGGCCTCGAGGTCCAACTCGGCTACATCGCCCGCCACCACCGCTGGTGCACGGTCATCGACGATCGCATCGAGGTTCACCACCCGCGCCACACCGGCTATTCGCGCACCGATGCCTGGCGCGAACGCGGCGCCTGGCAGGCCGCGCTCCCGCCCATTCCGCGCCTCTTCCACCGCCTCGCCCGCCGCCCCATCGCCAAACGCCCGCTTACCATGCGGCTCATGCTCGCCCTCCCTTGGTAACCTAAGCCGCCCGCTCGCTCGCGCTCTTTCCCCATTTCGCCGTCGCCGTTCGCCCCGCCCGCTCGCGTCCGCCCGCCTCCCGCTGGCAAGACTCCTGCTAAACCCGCTCGTTCGCCGCCGGCGACCGACTCTCTCGTGCCCATCTTCAGCTCCACCTACGACCCCGGAAACTTCTTCGACGAAATGCTCGCCCCCGGCGGGGAAGTCCGCCCGCACTACCGCCGCCTCACCGAGCGCCTCGGCCAGCTCGCCGAAACCGAGTTCAACCAGCGCCGCGCCGCCGTCGACCTCGCTTTCCTCAGCCGTGGCGTGACGTTCACCGTCTACGGCGACGGCGAAGGCACCGAACGTATCTTCCCGTTCGATCTCATTCCGCGCATCATCCCCAACTCCGAGTGGACCCATCTTGAAGCCGGCCTCGCCCAGCGCATCACCGCGCTGAACCTCTTTCTCCACGACATCTACCACGAGCAGCGAATTCTTCGCGACGGCATCGTCCCCGCCTCCCTCGTCCTCGGCGCCAAACACTTCCGCCGCGAGTTCATGAACTTCGCCGTGCCGCGCGGCATCTACATCCATATCTGCGGCACCGACCTCATCCGCGATGCCGACGGCCGCTACCTCGTCCTCGAGGACAACCTCCGCTGCCCGTCCGGCGCCTCCTACATGATCGAAAACCGCGCCGCCATGCGCCGCGCGTTTCCTCAGCTCTTCAACAGCTACCGCGTCCGCCCCGTCGAAACCTACCCCGACGCCCTCCTCAAATCCCTCCTCCACGTCGCCACCACCCGCCGCGAACGCCCCAACGTCGTCCTCCTCACCCCCGGCGTCTACAACAGCGCCTACTTCGAACACACCTTCCTCGCCCGCCAGATGGGCATCCCGATCGTCGAGGGCCGCGACCTCCTCGTTCGCGACACCCGCGTGTTCATGCGCACGACCGCCGGCCTCGTTCCCGTCGACGTCATCTACCGCCGCATCGACGACGATTTTCTCGACCCCACCGTCTTCCGCCCCGACTCCATGCTCGGCGTCCCCGGCCTCGTCGGCGCCTACCGCGCCGGCCACGTCGCCCTCGCCAACGCCATCGGCACCGGCGTCGCCGACGACAAGGTCATCTACGCCTACGTCCCCAGGATCATCAAATACTACCTCGATCAGGACCCCCTCATTCCCAACGTAAACACCTACCTCGCTTCCGAGCCCGCCGACCGGAAATTCATCCTCGAGAACATCCCCAAGCTCGTCATCAAGTCCGCCAACGAAGCCGGCGGCTACGGCATGCTCATCGGCCCCGCCGCCACGAAAGCCGAATGCGAGGACTTCCGCCGCAAGGTCGCCGCCAACCCGCGCAACTTCATCGCCCAGGACCCCATCAGCCTCTCGCGTTCCCCCACCTGGTGCGACGGCCGCCTCGAAGGCCGTCACATCGACCTCCGCCCCTACATTCTCTACGGCGAAAAAATCACCGTCACTCCGGGCGGACTCACCCGCGTCGCCCTCCGCAAAGGCTCCCTCGTCGTCAACTCCTCCCAAGGCGGCGGCTCCAAAGACACCTGGGTCCTCCAAAAGAACGAGTAAACCTCCCCCCACCTCCCGCTCGCCGCAAAAGTCGAAAATCGAAAATCCCCGATCGAAAATTTCTCCGTGCCTTCCGTCCCCATCACCCGTCCTCAAGCCACCGTGATGCTCTCCCGCGTCGCGCATTCGCTGTATTGGATGGCCCGATACATCGAGCGCGCCGAGAACATCACCCGGCTCCTCGAGGTGAACCTCCAATTCCTGCTCGATTTTCAGGACATCGAGGACGGCGCGCTCAAGGACCACTGGGGCTCCATCATCGCCAGCTCCGGCAGCGAAGAACTCTTCGCCTCGCTCTACCCCGCCGCCGACAACCAGACCGTCACCGCGTTCTTCGCCTTCGATCTCCGCAACCCCAGCTCGATCCTCGCCTGCATCTACGCCGCCCGCGAAAACGCCCGCATGATCCGCGACCAGATCTCCCTCGAGATGTGGGAAACGATCAACGAGCTCTACCTCTTCCTCAAGAACCGCAGCTCCTCCGAGGTCTGGGAAGACGGCCCACAGGATTTCTTCGAGCACATCAAGCGCCACTCCCACCTCTTCCAAGGCCTCACCGACTCCACCTATCCGCGCAACGAGGGCTGGGAATTCGTCCAGTTCGGCAAATTCCTCGAACGCGCCGACATGACCACGCGCATCCTCGATGTGAAATACCACATCCTGCTCCCCAACGCGACCGACGTCGGCGGCGCCCTCGACACCGCGCAATGGCACGCCGTCCTCCGCTCCGCCAGCGCCCTCGAAGCCTACCGGCGTTTCTACGTCCGCGAAATCCTCTCCTGGAAAGTCGCCGAGTTCCTCATCTTCTCCGACTCCTTCCCGCGTTCCCTCACCTACTGCGTCGCGCAACTCGACGAGCTCCTCCGCCGCATCCTCGGCGACAACGGCCCCCGCATCCGCACCCAGGCCGCTCGCACCTCCCGACGCCTCCTCGCCGATCTTCAATCCCTTACGATCTCCGACGTGCTCAAAACCGGCCTCCACGAATTCCTTCTCGACGTTCAGAAATGCCTCGACCGCATCGGCGATGAGGTCGTGCAGACCACCATGTTCTACCCCGCCGAAGCTCTCGCCGAGGACCAGCAGCAACAACAACAGCAGCAACAGCAGCAAACGTTCGCGCCGGTCTAAACCGCCGCGCGCTTGCCTTCGCTCGTTCTCCCTGCTCCCTGCCCGAGTCTACCGGCGGCCCCGCCGCCTCGCCATGCTGCTTCAAGTCCTCCACCGCACCACCTTCGTCTATGCCGGCCCGGTCCGCGACAGCTTCAATGAAGTTCGCCTCCGCCCCGTCGACGACTGCGATCAACAGGCGCGCCGCTTCGACCTCCGCCTCACGCCCGCCGCGGGCGACATTCGCGACTACGTCGACTACTACGGCAACCGCGTCCATTACTTCGACCTCCCCGGCGCCCACGATTGCCTCGTGATCGAGGCCGAATCGCAGATCGAAACCACCCCCGATTCTCGTCGCGCGCCCATCCCCGCCATCCCCTGCCCCCGCCATCACGGCGTCACCGCCGCCGACGAACTCTACGCCGAATACCTCGTCGATTCCCATTACGTTCCGCTCAGCGTCGAGCTCCGCCACGAACTCCAGGAATTTCGCACCTCGCACGATCCCGCCGACGCTTGGCACGAAGTGCGAAGCCTCGGCGGCCACGTGTATCGCACGTTCACCTACAAACCCGGCGCCACCCGCGTCAGCACCGTCGCCACCGAGGCCCTCTCCCTCCGCGCCGGCGTGTGCCAGGATTTCGCGCACGTCATGATCGGCCTCTGCCGCCTCGCCGGTTTTCCCGCCCGCTACGTCAGCGGCTACTTCTTCAATCCCGACCGCCGACCCGACGAACCCGAAGCCTCGCACGCCTGGGTCGAGGTCCATCTCGCCGGCTACGGCTGGGCCGCCTACGACCCCACCCACGACCGTCCCGCCGACGAGCGCTACATCAAAGTCGCCGCCGGCCGCGATTACGGCGACGTCCGCCCCGTCAGCGGCACCTACCGCGGCGCCCCCACCAAGGAACTCCGCGTCGAAGTCTCCGTCCGCGAAACAAGGTAGGAGGTAGGGCGCGTTGTCCTCAACGCGCCGCTCCCTCGGCAGTTACCTCTCCTGCTCGACCGAAACCACCCGCCCCTCGCGAAACACGACTTCGTCCCTCGACCGCTCCCGACGTCCCGGCACGGTCATGTAATACGGATAATACGGATGCCCCCAGCCGCGGTGATACCATCCGCGATACAGCATCACCCCGTCCGGCCCCTCGTAAGCGATATACGACCACACCTCGCTCCGCCCGCTCTGGTCCACCCGCTCGCGCACGCGATCCGGATCACCCAGCGCCAGCTTCACCATCTCCGGCGTAAAGCCCATGCCGACACGCCCTTCGCGAATCAATTGCTGTTCCTCCGGAGTCAGCGAATTGAAGAGCTCCGGCTGTTTCGCGATCCGCGTCTCCGGCGTCGAACATCCGCTCAACGCCAGCCCGCCCGCCATTAACGCCACCATCCAAAGTATCGTTTTCATGGGAGAATTTCGAATGCCTCCTGGGAATGAATTTCGACAACGATGTTCCGCAAACCGGATCATCCTTGCCCGACCCATGACGCCCCGCGTTCATCACGGTTTCATCCGATGAAGACCCTCGTTCTCTGGGATATCGACGGCACCCTCATTCTCTCCGGCGGCGCGGGCGAACGCGCCCTCGTCGTCGCGCTCCACGCCGAATTCGGCCTCGCCGGCGACCTCGCCGACGTGGAGATCGCCGGCCGCACCGATCGCTGGATCGCCCGCCAGGTCCTCGCCAAATACCAACTGCCCGTCACCCCGGAAAACATCTCCCGCTACCTCGCCGCCTACCTCCGCGCGCTTCCGCCTCTGCTCGCCAACTCGCACGCCCACGTTCTTCCCGGCGCTCGCGAACTCGTCTCCGCCCTCTCCGCCCGCGGCGACGTCGCCCAAGGCCTCCTCACCGGCAACCTTCGCGCCGGCGCCGAACTCAAGCTCCGCCACCACGATCTCTGGACCCCGTTCGCCTTCGGCGCCTTCGCCGACGACGCCGAACACCGCAACGACCTCGGCCCGCACGCCGTCACCCGCGCCTGCTCCCACCATGCCGTCGAGTTCCCCGCCGATCGCGTCTGGGTCGTCGGCGACACGCCCCACGACATCGATTGCGGCAAAGCCATCGGCGCCTGCACCCTCGCCGTCGCCACCGGCCGCTACTCGCTCGAAGAACTTCGCGCCCACGCCCCCACCGCCGCGTATCCAGACCTCCGCGACACCGCCGCCGTCCTCGAAACCCTGACCCGCTAAAAACCGATAGCGACCTCTCGGCCGCCTCCGTCCCGGCGCCGGAATCCCTTCACGGTTCGTTTCTTGAAGGTCTCTCTACGCGCGCGCTTGCCGCCTTCCTCCGGCCTGCATCATGCTCGTCGCAGTTCCATGCCGACTTCAACGCGCGCCCTCGCCCGGTCGAGCCGCTACCTCCTGCTCGTCAGTCTGATCAGCATCGTAGGAATCGCTGTCTCCGTCGGCCTCCACCAGCGCAGCCGTCGCGCCCAAGCCGATCACATCGAGGCCGAATTCGTTCGCCGCGCCGAAATCCGCCACGCCCTCACCCGCGAGGTCATCAACTACTACATCTCGGCCGTCTACGCCCTCAAGGGCCTCTTCGAGGGCAGCGGCTCCGTCGAACGCGCCGAATTCCGCTCCGTCGCCACCGAAATCCTCGACCGCTACCCCGGCATCGCCGCACTGCAATGGGTGCCGATCGTGCCCGCCTCCGACCGCGCTCGTATCGAAAATACGGTGACAGCCGAGCTCGGCCGCCCCTTCGAGTTCACCCGCCCCAGCGGCGGGTCCGACAGCACGATGGTGCGCGCTCCCGATCGTCCCGAACACTTGCCCATCCTTTTCGTCGAACCGCTCGCCGGCAACGAACGCGCCCTCGGCTTCGACGTCCAAAACGCTCCCACGCTGCCTTTCCTCGAGCAGGCCCGCACCTCCGGCCAACTCATCGCCAGCGAGCAATTCGCCCTCGTCCAGGGCCAACGCGGTATCGTGATCGCCTGCCCCGTTTTCCACGCCACTCCGACCGGCGACCGCACCTGCATCGGTTTCGTCCAAGGCGTCTTCCGCATCGATGAAATGATCGAGCAAAGCTACGCACGCCAGCACGCCGTCTCCACCGACACGCTCTACATCGACGACACCGCCACCGATCCCTCGCAACGTATCCTCTACTTCCGCCCCGCCCGCGGCCCCTCCCCCGCGGCTCCGGTCAACGAAGCCGATTTCCGCGCCCAACCTTTCCGCGAATACGTCTTCGAATTCGGAAGCCGCCGCTGGATCGCTCTCTACCGCCCCGCCGAATCGTGGCTCGCCGATCAGGACGACAACGAGCCCGGGCTCTGGCTCTTCTCCAGCCTCCTCGTCACCTTCCTCATCGCCAGCCTCGTCGCCGCCATCGCCCGCCGCACCGCCATCGTCGAACGGCTCGTCGCCGAACGCACCGCCGAACTCGAGGAAAGCCGCCGTCAACTCGACAACCTCGTTCACGCGCTGCCCGGCATGGCCTTCCGCGCGCGCTACGACAAAAATCTCACCGTCCTCTTCGTCAGCGAAGGCGCCCACGCCCTCACCGGCTGCCGGCCCGAGGAGTTCATCAGCGGCGCCGTCCATTTTCGCGACCTCACTCACCCCGAAGACCTCGAACGCGTGCGCACCGCCACCCGCGCCGCCCTCGACGAGAAGCGCGACTTCGAAATCGAATACCGTATCCGCCCGCGCACCGGCCGCGAAAAATGGGTCCTCTCCCGCGGCCGCGGCGTCTACGCCCCCGACGGACAACTTCTCTTCATCGACGGCCTCGCGATCGATGTCACCGATCGCAAACAAGCCGAAGCCGCCAAACTCGCGCTCGAACGCAAACTCCTCGAGAGCCAGAAGCTCGAAAGCCTCGGCCTCCTCGCCGGCGGCATCGCCCACGATTTCAACAATCTCCTCACCGGCATCATGGGCCACGCCAGCCTCGCGCGCCACCGGCCCGACATCGACCCCGCCACCGTCGATCACCTGCGCAAAATCGAGTCCGGCGCCACCCGCGCCGCCGATCTCTGCCAGCAAATGCTCGCTTACTCCGGACGCGGACAATTCCTCGTCGAGCCCGTCGATCTTTCGCAAATCGTCACCGACACCCTTCCGCTCCTCAAAGGCACCCTCTCGCCGCGCGCCCGCGTGGAGCTCGCGCTCTCGCCGCGACCGACCGTGATCTCCGCCGACGCCACCCAGATCCGGCAGATCGTCATGAATCTGATCCTCAACGCCGGCGAATCCCTCGGCGCCGCCGGCGGCGAAATCATCGTCGCTTCCGGCCGCCGCCACTTCGATTCCGCCCTGCTCAACGAAGCCCGCATGGGCGAACAGCTCTCGCCCGGCGAATACGTTTTCTTCGAAGTCCGCGACAACGGCTGCGGCATGGGCGTCGATACCCTCGCCAAAATTTTCGATCCGTTCTTCACCACCAAATTCACCGGCCGCGGCCTCGGCCTCGCCGCCGTGCTCGGCATCGTGCGCGCACACGCCGGCGCACTCCACGTCCGCAGCGATCTCGGGCTCGGCTCAACCTTCACGTTGATCATGCCGCCCGCCCCCGAGCACGCCACCGTCGCGCGCAGCACGCCGTCCGCTACGCCCTGGCAGCAAAAGGGCAAGATCCTCGTCGTCGACGACGAAGCCCCCGTGCGCGAAGTCGCCGCGCAACTCATCGCCACCTTCGGCTTCACCGTCGTCACCGCCGCCGACGGCGCCGAGGGCATCGCCCAATTCGGCCGCGATCCCCACGGCTTCGATCTCGTGTTCCTCGATCTCACCATGCCCGGCCTCGACGGCGAAGAAACCCTCGCCGCCCTCCGCGCCATCAATCCCGGCGTTCGCGTCCTCCTCGTCAGCGGCTACAGCGAAAACGACCGCGTCAGCGAACTCGCCCGCCGCGGTCCGCTGCTCTTCCTCCAAAAGCCCTTCACCCGCCGCCGTCTGCAGGAAAAACTCCGCGAGATCCTCGGCTGAGCAACTCGCGCGCACCCTTCGCCGCGCCGCGACCTTCGCCCGCTCAGTTTCCCGTCTTCGCCTCGTCCGGCCCGCCTTGCTGCAACCGCCGCGCCATCGGCGCGAGCCGGCTCAGCATCAGGCTCGGTGGCGGCGACGAATCCACCAGCTCGATGAACTTGTTACGCCGCTTCACCAGAATCTCGCGCAACTGCTCCTTCTGCGTCTCGTCCAGATTCAAATCCTTGACGTTCCACTCCAGCCGCATCGGCACGACCACGATCGCCAGCATCTTGTAGAGCGGCTTCTGCTGCAGGCTCACCACTTCCTCCGACGTCAACGGCGTCGTCAGGTCCCACTCCGCGTCCTCCTGCGCCCGCAGGTCCGCATACTTCTTCACGATCTTGTGAAACACCTCCCGCTGATCCGGCCGCAGGATCTCGTCGATGTCGCGATCGAGTTCGCGATCGAGCTCCAGCATCCGCAGGCGAAACCGCTCCACCTCCGGCCCGAGCTGCTGCAATTGCGCCGCGATCTTCGCCACGTCCGGCGTCGGCGTCGCCGGCCCCGTATGATTCGTCGCCGGCTTCCCCGTCGACAACTCGCCCAGCAGCTGCGGCGGAGGCGGCACCTTGCACGCCGTGCGCTCCGCCCATCGGCCGGCCCCAAAACCGGCCCCCAACACCACCACCGTCAGCAGCGCGATCAGAATCCGTTGCTTCATCGCACCTGCCCGAGGCGCTCCATCTCGGCCGCCACGGCTTCCCAGCCGGCGAGATTGCGCGCCGTCTCATCCGCGGCCTGCCGCGAATGCACGAAAAAGATCGCCGCCAAGCACACCGCCGCCGTCGCCGCGCTCAGCAGACATTGGCTGTAAAAACTCGGCGCGAGGTCGCGAGCCGCCCGGAGCGTCCGCTCCGCAAACCCCGGTCGGAGCATCGCCGCGGCATTCTCCTGCAATGCGATCCAGGCGTAAGATTCAGGTTTCATGTGGTCTTTGATAATACTGCCGTAGTTTCTCCCGCGCCCGGTGCAGCCGGGCCTTCACCGCCATCACGCTCGTGCCCGTCGCCTCCGCCATCTCGACCTGGCTGCGCCCTTCCTGCGCGAGCGCCAGCAACGCGCGATCCTTCGGCGGCAACTGCTGCAACGCATGCCGCAACGCGTCCAGCTCCTCGCTGTCCACCGCGCCCGGCGGCTCCGGGATGTTTTCGTGCTCCGCCGCGAACGGCGTAAAAATTCTCCGCAGCTTCTGCCGCCGCAAATGATCGATGCACGTGTTGCGCGCCAAACGGAACAGCCACGCCTCGAACTGCGCCGCGTCGTGCAACCGCGCCAGCGCGCGGATCATCTTGATGAACACCTGCTGCGCCAAATCCTCCACCGCATCCGGCCGGCCCGTGATCGCGTAAACGAATCCCGCGATCCGCCGCTGATAATTGAAGATGAGCGTCCGCTGGGCTCCTTCGTTGCCCTTCTGCGCCTGCCGAACCAACTCGGCGAGCGCGGCCGCTGCAGTCTGATCCGTGCGTGCGCATTCGTCAGTCCGGCCTGACGGGGGAGCTATGGGAAGGTTGCGGATTTGGTCTTCTTCCCGGACCCGCGTCCCGCGTGCAACACTTCTTATCGGCATGATTTGTTTCGCTGCAAACTACCGGCTGCGTCGAAGCAACTCACTCATCGCCCGAGTGCAAGCCCCGCTTTGTCAACCGCACCGTTGCGCGACCCCCGCCGACGTCCGCAGCGATTCCGCTCCGCGACGCCCTCCGCACTACCGCAGCATCCTCACCCGCCGGTCCTTCCGCGGAAACTGCAGCGTCACCAGCGTCCCGACGCCTTCCTTGCTCTCGATCCCGATCTGCCCGCCGTGATCCCGCATGATCCGCTGCACGATCATCAACCCCAGTCCGCTCCCGCCCACCTTCGTCGTGTGATACGGCTGAAACAATCGCACAAGATCCTCCTGTTTGATCCCCGCCCCGTTGTCTCCAAACAACACATACACGTTCTCGTCATCCGCATGCGTCCGGATCCGCAGCCGCCCGCCCGGCTGCATCGCCTCCACCGCGTTTTTCGTGATGTTGAAGAACACCTGCTTCAACTGGTTCTGATCCGCCATGATCACCGGCAACTCGCCCGGCGTCTCCGCCTCGATCTCGATCCCGCGATCCGCCAGCTCACTCTGCTGAAAACGCAACACCTCCGCCAGCACCTCCGTCACATGCGTCTCCGCCAAATCCGGCGGACGCGGCCGGATCGCCTCCAGAAAATTCGTGATGATCCCGTCCAGCCGCCGCACCTCCGCCTGACACACCGCGATCGAATCCGCCAGCGCCGCACTGTCCTTGTCGCGCCCCGCCTTCAATTTCTTCAACCGCCGCTCGATCAGCTGCAGGTGAATCGTCAGCGAATTCAACGGATTCCCCAACTCGTGCGCCACGCCCGCCGCCAGCAGCAAAATCGACGACGTCCGCTCGTCCTCGATCCGCGCCTCCGTCGACAACTTCTCGCGCGTGATGTCCGACAAGATCACCGCAAACCGCCGCGTCGCCGTCCGCCCTTCCGTGCGAAACGGCACCATGTAAAGCCGCACCGTCCGCGGCTCCGGATACGTCAGCTCGAACTCCCGCGCCACCACCGGCATCGCCGTCACGCCCTCCGCCTCCAGCGCCGGCTCCAGCGACTTCCGCAACCCCGGCGCCAGCCGCCACAGCGTCTGCCCGCTCAAATCCTCGTCCGCCAGCCCGATCAACCGCTGCGCCGCCCGGTTCGCATACTCGATGTGCCCGCCCGCGCCGATCACCAGCACGCCTTCCTGCAACGTATTGAAAATATCCTCGAACAACCCCCGCTCGCGCGCCAGCCGCTGCACCAGATTCGCCAGATTGACCGCATCCAGCGTCTCGACACGACCAAGCACACGATCGAGCGACGAGTTCTTCTTGCCGGGCATGAAGCGTGAAAATGCCGTCCCGCCCTCAGCTCTCAACTCTCATCTCTCAACCCTCAACTCTCATCTCTCAACCCTCAACTCCCCTCCCCCCCTCCTCAAACATCTGCATCTGCGCCGGATCCACCCGCACTGCCAGCAGCTTCCTCAAGAACATCTCCCGGTGCTCCAAACACCGCCCCAGCCGCAGCACCGCATCCCGGTGCTCCTCGGTCCCGTAACCCTTGTGCTGCGCGAATCCATATCCTGGATACTTCGCATCCAGTTCCCGCATCAACCGGTCCCGCGCCACCTTCGCCACGATCGACGCCATCGCGATGCACAACGACCGCGCATCCCCGTTCACGAACGCCGTGTGCGGATACGGAAAATTCCGCAGCGGCAACCCGTCGATCAACACCCGCGCCGACACCGTCGGCACGAACGACGCCCGCTCCTCCAAACTCGTGAACAAATCCGGCTCCGCCTTCCGCTCGAACGCCTCCGGCGGATGAATCGCCTCCAGCGCCCGCCGCATCGCCAACTTCGTCGCCCCGAGAATGTTGAACTGCGCGATCTCCTCCACCCCCGCCACGCCGAAATGCGCGTGGATCAACCCGTTCGCCGCCAGCGTCTCGAACTCGTTCCACAACTCCTCCCGCTGTTCCGCCGACAACTGCTTCGAATCGTTCACCCGCCCCGCCTTCGTCATCGCCCACCGGCACTCCAAAAACTCCCGCGTCACCAACACCGCCGCCGCCACCACCGGCCCCGCAAACGCGCCGCGCCCCACCTCATCCACCCCGATGAGGCTCGTCACGCCTTCGATCTGCTTCAAATCGAACGCCCGCAACTGTCTCCGCTTCGGCATCAGCTCGCGAATTTCTCCGTTTCCCCGCACCGAAACGCGTCGGCGTTTCGCAACTCACACGCCGCGCTCACCACTCCATCCTCTCCTTCGGCTCCTTCAACGGCAGCTCGTCCAGCTTTCCCGCCGCCGACACCACCTCATACGCCGTCCGAAAATGCAGCTTCGCGAACTCCCCCAGCGCCCGCGCCCCGAACTTCGCGATGATCTCATGCGCCTGCTGCTTCACCAGCGGCCCCGCGCCTTTCTGCAATTTCGCGCCAAACTTCTTCGACAGCAGATTCATCTGCCGCACGAACTCCGCCCGCGCCACGACCGACGCCGCCGCGACCACCGGATCTTCTTCCGCCTTCGTCCGCATCCGCAGGTCGAAATCCTTCACGCCTTTCTTCGCCAATTCCCGCTGCGCCAGCGGCTGCTCCGAAAACTGGTCCAGCAATCCCCACGGCACCCGCTTCGCCGCCAGCGCCTGCTCCAGCGCCGTCGCATGCTGCCACGCCAGCAACCGGTTCAAATTCGCCCCGGGCCGCGACATCAGCTCGTTGTATTTTGGCATCCCGCAATAACACGTCCGCACCACCACGCCCGGCGTCTCGCGAATCGCCTTATCCAAATCCAGGATACGCGTCTCCGTGATCTTCTTCGAATCCTGCACGCCCGCCTTTCGCCACGCCTCGATCGCCGGCTTCTCCGCGATCACCGTCGCCGCGATCACCGGCCCGAAAAAATCGCCCTTTCCGCTCTCATCCAATCCCGCATGCGGCTCGAACCAGTCCGGATGCAGCACTTCGTCGTAACCCAACTTCGCCGCGCCCGTGACCTCCGGCTCGAGCGTCATCGTCACGAACTCCTCCGTCCCCTTCCCCGCGATCACCACCTTCCCGCTCGTATACGCCGACACGTTCATCTTCGCCGCGTCCGATTTGAAAGCGAACCGCGTGTAAGCCACCTCGAACGGCGTGAACCCCCGCGCCTCGCAGATCGCGCGCAACTTCTCCATCTGCGCATCATCGAGCTTCACCGTATAGCTCGAGAGCTTCTTCGGCGCGTCGTCTTCGTTCTGCTTTTTCGCCATGGAAGACCATAGCCGCAAAGCGTCGCCGAAAGCGCAAAACAGAAAAACAACTCCGCCGCCCTCGCTCCCCCGTTCGCGCCTCGCGCTTGTTCCGCGGCCAACCTCTTCCTCCACCGGTATTCTTCTTGCGCCTTCTACGCCTCTTTGCGGCCAATCTCCTCCTCCGTGCCGAGCTCTCCCGTCACCTCCCTCCTCGCCGCCAAATCCGACTTCCAATCCGCCCTGCTCGGCTGGTATCGCGCCCACGCCCGCGCGCTCCCATGGCGCGACTCACCGTCCCCCTACAAAACCGTCGTCAGCGAGTTCATGCTCCAGCAGACGCAGGTCAAAACCGTCCTGCCCTACTTCGCCCGCTGGCTCGAAAACTTCCCCGACTTCGCCGCCCTCGCCGCCGCGCCCGAATCGCGCGTCCTCAAACTCTGGGAAGGCCTCGGCTACTACTCCCGCGCCCGCAATCTCCACAAACTCGCGAAAGCCGTCGCCAACCTCCCGCAACTTCCGCGCACGCCCGCCGAGTGGCGCGAACTCCCCGGCGTCGGCCCCTACACCGCCGCCGCCATCACCAGCATTTCCTTCAACGCCCCCGCCGCCTGCGTCGATGGCAATGTCGTCCGCATCCTCTCGCGCCTCACCGCCGACGCCACGCCGTTCCGCGACTCCGCCACCGCCGCAAAAGCCTTCACTCCGCTCGCCAACGATCTTCTCACCACGTCCGCCGCCGGCGATCACAACCAGGCGATGATGGAGCTCGGCGCCACCGTCTGCTTCCGCCAAAAACCGCTCTGCCTCACCTGCCCCGTGCGCGCCTTCTGCGCCGCCGGCCAGCGCGGCGATCCCGAAAACTACCCGCGCCTCGCCCCCAAACAAATCGAGCAACGCGCCGTCACGCGCATCTGGTGCGAACGCGATCACGCGCTCCTCCTCCATCGCGCCGCCGCCGACGCCCGCCGCCTCGCCGACCTGCACGAGTTGCCCACCGCCGAACACCTCCAGCTCTCCGCCTCCACCTTTACCGCCCGCGACCTCCTCGCCACCAAACGCCGCGGCATCACCCGGTTTCAAATCACCGAATCGATCTACACCGCCTGCCCGCCGCGCAAAACACTTCCGCCCGATCTCGTCTGGATCCCCCTCGCGCAACTCGACGCGATCACCCTCTCCGGCCCGCACCGCCGCTGGATCACCGAAATTCTATCCACCCGGTAGAGGTAGAAACGCGCCAGCCGCCGCGTCCGCCCCGCCCTCACGATCCCAACAAAGCCTCGATCCTTTCCTTCGACGCCCGCACGCCGTCCACCGCAACCCGCGGACTCAACTCGAGCACGAGCACCTGCTCCGGCTGCCAAAACTCCCGCACCATCCGAAAATCGATCCGCCCCGTCCCGATCGGCTGATGGTCGTCCCCTTCCTCGTTCACGTCGTGAAGGTGAAACCCCAGCGTCCGTCCTTTCATCAGGTCGAGCTGCAGCCGGTGATTGATCACGCCCATCTTCTCCTTGATGTCCGCGTGCCCCGTGTCGTGCCAGTAGCCGCACGACGCATCCGCCGGCAGCTCGTTCAAGAACGTCGGGAAATCCTCGTCCATCGGCAGCTCCTCGAACTTCTCGCGATTCTCGAAACCCAGCCGCACGCCCTTCTGCTTCGCGTAGTCCAGCACCTCGTTCACGCTCGCCTTCGTCCGCTCCCAGAACGGCCCCATTTTTTTCCGCAGCTTCTCCGTGCTCTTCTTCAGCACCTTCCGATACTTTTCGTCCTCCGGCAGCTGCGCGTTCGGGTGCAGCGCCGCATACGCGCGCAACCGCTTCCCCGGATTCAGCCAGAAAAACCGCACGCTGCCCAAATGGCACACGAGCACCCTCGCCTTTACCTGCGCCGCAAAATCGATCGATCGCTTCGTGTGCCGCACCCACTGCTCATGCTCGCGCACATCGCCACTCGACGGCTCGAACAAATTCGGCGCCGCATGCACCACGCCCGTCGGCAACGGACAGAAATTGTGCGTCGACCCCACCTTCACGATCCCGTCCTCCACCGCCTTCAGAATCCCCGGCACCAACGTGATTCGCACGCCATGACTCAACTCGATGTGGCTAAACCCCAACGCCGCCATCTCCTTCGCCATCGCATAACCGTCGGTGTGACGGTGCGAGCACCAACAGGTCGAGAGTGAAAATAGCGGCTTCGACATCAGGCGGAAAAACGAACCCAGACCCTATCCCGTTGCACGAAAAAAGAAAGCCGCGCCTCCTTCGCGGGAAACGCGGCTGAAAATCACTGGCACGAGCAAAACAGCTCAGCTCTCGTAGCGACGGCGCAGCATCTGGGTGAAGGCTTGCACCTTCTCCTTGCGGCGACGCTTCTCGCACGGCTTCTCGTAGTAGCGCTTGGCGCGAACACCCTTGATGATGTTCTCGCGATCGAGCTTCTTCTTCATGCGACGAATCGCACGATCAACCGGCTCATTTTTGCGGATTTTGATTTCGATAGCCATGTGGGACGGACGGAAGGTGATTGGAAAAGCGGACAACTACGCCCACCGCCGCCGCTCGCGTCAACCGTGTTTTTTCACCCGCCCGCCTCGGCGGCGAAAGCTCCAAGCACCACGCCCCAACCTCCAGAGAAATCCCAACTCCCGCTCCATCGCCCTCTCCGTCTCGCTCGGCTCGATTGGTTTTTGAAACTTGGAAGTTCTCTGGAGCTTGGATCTTGGAACTTGGAGCTTCCCTCCAACCGGATTCGCCCTTGCCCGTCCGCCCCACACCCATTGCCTCGAACTCCAATCAATCACCGTGTCCGCCGACCAAAATTTCGTCCATCTTCACGTCCACACCGACCACAGCCTCCTCGACGGCGCCTGCCGCATCGACCGGCTGATGAAGCGCGCCACCGAGCTCGGCATGAAGGCCCTCGCGCTCACCGACCACGGCAATCTCTACGGCGCCATCTCCTTCTATAACGCCGCCAAATCCAACAACATCAAGCCGCTCATCGGCTGCGAGCTCTACCTCGTCGAACACTCCCGCCTCGAGAAAACCGGCCGCGTCGCCGACGAGGGCAAATCCATCTTCCACCTCGGCCTCCTCGCCCGAAATCTCGAGGGCTACCAAAACCTCCTCAAGCTCGTCTCGGACGCCCACCTCAAGGGCTTCTATTACAAGCCGCGCACCGACATCGAAACCCTCGCGAAATACTCGAAGGGCCTCATCGGCTTCACCGGCTGCCTCGCCTCCCTCGTTCCGCAACACCTTCTCCACGACCGCGACGACGAGGCCCGCAAAGCCTGCGCCCGCTTCGTCGAAATCTTCGGACGCGAAAACTACTTCGTCGAAATCCAGGACCACGGCATCCCCGAGCAGCGCAAAATCATTCCCGGCCTCCTCAAGCTCGCCGACGAATTCCAGCTCCAGGTCGTCGCGTCCAACGACGTCCACTACGTCAATCACACCGACGCCGGTCCGCACGACGCCATGCTCTGCATCCAGACCGGCTCGAAGATCGACGACGAGAAGCGCATGCGTTTCACCGGCCACGAGTTCTACCTGAAGTCGCACGCCGAAATGGCGAAGGTCTTCGGCGAGGTCCCCGAATCCATCACCAACACCCAGCTCGTCGCCGAAATGTGCGACCTCGCCATCCCTTTCCCGAAGGGCAGCGAGCGCTACCCGCGTTACCCGCTTCCCGTCGAGGTTCGCGAAAAATCCACGCCCGGCGCCTACCTTCACGATCTCTGCGTCGCCGGCCTCAAGCGTCGCTACAACGTCGACTACCACTCCGTCGCCACGCGCCCCGTCGTCGCCGAACGCCTCGCCAAACTCACCGATCTTCCCGCCGGCCAAAAACCCCAGCCGCCCGACTACAACGGNCTCGCTCACGAGGAAGANCTCGTCGTCCGCCTCGCCTACGAGCTNTCGATCATCACCGTCACCGGCTTCATCGACTACTTCCTNGTCGTCTGGGATTTCATCCACTGGGCCAAATCCCGCGAAATCCCCGTCGGNCCCGGCCGCGGCTCCGGCGCCGGCTGTCTCGTCGCCTACCTCCTCGGCATCACCAATCTCGATCCGCTGCGCTTCAAACTCCTCTTCGAGCGCTTCCTCAACCCCGAGCGCGTTTCGCCGCCCGACTTCGATATCGATTTCTGCATGCGGCGCCGCGAAGAGGTCATCAACTACGTCCGCGAAAAATACGGCCGCGACTGCGTCGCCAACATCATCACCTACGGCACGCTCGGCGCGAAAATGGTCATCCGCGACGTCTCGCGCGTCCACAATCTCCCCTTCGCCGAGGCCGATCGCCTCGCGAAGATGATTCCCGACGAGCTCAACATCTCGCTCACCGACGCCATCGCCAAATCCGCCGAGCTCGCCGGCGAAGTCGCGCGCAATCCCGTCGCCAAGAAAATCGTCGATCAAGCGCTCGTCCTCGAGGGCATGGTGCGCAACACCGGCAAACACGCCGCCGGCATCATCATCACCGACAAACCACTCGACGAATTCGTCCCGCTCACGCTCCAGGAAGGCGACGTCACCGTCCAATACGACATGGCCGCCGTCGGCAAACTCGGCCTGCTCAAGATGGACTTCCTCGGACTCAAGACGCTCACCGTCATCGACGACGCCGTCAAAAACGTCCGCCGCACCGTCAACCCGAAGTTCGACATCGAGACCATCCCGCTCGACGACCCGAAAACCTACGCGATGCTCAACGCCGGCAAAACCGTCGGCGTGTTCCAGCTCGAATCTCCCGGCATGCAGAGCGCGTGCAAGCAGGTCGGCGTCTCAAATATCGACGACATCAACGCCATCTGCGCGCTCTACCGCCCCGGCCCGATGGCGTTCATCCCCGACTACGCCCGCGGCAAAAAAGATCCTTCCTCCGTCAACTATCCGCACAAGCTCCTCGAGCAATCCCTCCANGAAACCTACGGCATCATCGTCTACCANGAGCAGGTGATGGAGTGCGCGAAAATCATCGCCGGCTACACGCTCGGCGGCGCCGACATGCTTCGCCGCGCCATGGGCAAGAAGGACGCCGAAGCGATGGCCAANGANCGCATCAAGTTCGTCGAAGGCGCCAAGCGCGTGAACAANATCGACGAAAAGAAGGCCAACGANATCTTCGACCTCCTCAACAAGTTCGCCAGCTACGGCTTNAACAAGTCGCACTCCGCCGCCTACGCGCTCGTGAGNTATCAGACCGCGTATTTGAAAGCCAACTACCCGGTCCAGTTCATGGCCGCCGTNCTCACGGCCGAACTCGGCAACGCCGAAAAGGTCGCCCACTTCATCGCCGAAGCCGAAGCCATGGGCATCACCGTCCTCGGCCCCGACGTNAACGAATCCCGCGAAACCTTCACCCCCGTCTTCCGCCAAGGCGCCGAGAACTCGGCCGCGGTCGGCGATCCCGCCGGCGGCGAAATCCGCTTCGGCCTCGCCGGCATCAAAGGCGTCGGCGAGCAAGCCGCGCGCAACATCATCGAAGAACGCGACGCCAAAGGNCCGTTCGANGATTTCGACGACTTCGTCACNCGCATGGACGGNCGCGCNATCAACAAGCGCGTCCTCGAACATCTCGTGAAAACCGGCGCGTTCGACTACAGCGGTGCCTCGCGCAAGAANCTCTTCGAAGGCATCGACGCCGCCATGGCCCAAGTCGCCGCCCAAGCCCGCGACCGCGCCGCCGGCCAGCACTCCTTCTTCGACATGTTCAACGAAGAGCCGGCCGCCAAAAAGAACGGCTCCAGCGGCAAAATCGAAAATCGAAATTCGAGAATCGAAAATCCCGACGACGATTTCCCCTCCGCCGAAAAACTCGCCTTCGAAAAAGAACTCCTCGGCTTCTACGTCTCCGGCCATCCGCTCAACGCCTTCGCCGGTCTCACCGACGCGATCGACACCGTTCCCGTCGATCAACTCCTCGAACAACCCGATCGCACCGAATTCCGCCTCTGCGGCATCGCCGGCTCCATCGCGAAACGTCTCTCGAAAAAAGACAATCGCCCCTGGGCCTCCTTCGTCCTCGCCACGAAAAACGGCTCTCTGCCGCTCAACATGTTCGCCGACGCCTATGAGAACTACGGCAGCGTCCTCTCCGAAAACGCCCTCGTTCTCGTCCAGGGCACGATCATCGTAAACCACGAGGGCGCGCGCGTGAACGTGAAGGAAGCCTACCCGCTCGAAAACCAGGTCGCCGGCCTCGTCAAAAAGGTCGTCTGGCTCCTGCACCCAAACCACCGCGAACTCCCGTCCTTCCTCCGCCAGCTCCGCAGCACGCTCGACAAACAATCCGGCGACACCCGCATCGAATTCGCCTTCGTCTTCAACGACCGCGTCGCCCCCTACGCCGAGGTCAGCACCGCGCTGAATTGGAAGATCAACGCCCCCGCTTTCCAACAATTGCGCAGCCACCCCGCCGTCGCCGGCGTCCAAATCACCACCCGTCCGCTCGAGCTGAAACAAGAGCGCCGCTGGTCGAAGCGATCGGCCTGATTTCCAGGCCGATCGTTCGTTCGCTCAACGTTTCGCCG
>Ga0065721_10003982_pt1 | contig 49457 bp, 53 predicted proteins | sample Mesricmetagenome_FD_59108 | JGI IMG/M metagenome (GOLD analysis project Ga0065721, IMG submission 59108) | Mesophilic microbial community from rice straw/compost enrichment Sample: eDNA_1 v2 (version 2) | ecosystem: Engineered > Solid waste > Grass > Composting > Bioreactor | place: USA: Davis...
CCCTGCCCTGCCTACAATTCGCCCTTTTGCCCGCCGCAGCGCCCCTGTCAGCCATGAGCAGCCACGAACTTCCCCAGACCGACGACAACAAGCTCATCGCCGAGCGGCGCGAGAAACTGGCGGCGATCCGCGGCCGCGGCGGCGTGGCCTTCCCCAACGACTTCAAGCCCACGCACGACGCCGCCGACCTGCAGCAGCGCTTCGGCCAGTTGCCCAACGAGGAGCTGGAGCCCCAGGCCATCGCCGTGGCCGTGGCCGGGCGCCTGATGCTCAAGCGCGTCATGGGCAAGGCCAGCTTCGGCACCCTGCAGGACGCCTCCTTCGGCCCCACCCACGGGCGCATCCAGCTCTACGTCTCCAAGGCCGACGTGGGCGACGAGGCCTACGACGCCTTCAAGCACAACGACCTGGGCGACATCCTCGGCGCCAAGGGCACGCTGTTCCGCACCCGCTCGGGCGAACTGTCCATCAAGGTCACCGAGCTGCGGCTGCTGACCAAGAGCCTGCGCCCGTTGCCGGACAAGTTCCACGGCATGCAGGACCAGGAGCAGAAGTACCGCCAGCGCTACGTGGACCTGATCACCGACGAGGCCGCCCGCGCGCGCTTCGTGGCCCGCAGCAAGGCGGTGAGTTCCATCCGCAACTACATGGTGGAACACGGCTTCCTGGAGGTGGAGACGCCCATGCTCCATCCCATCCCCGGCGGCGCCAACGCCAAGCCCTTCGTGACGCACCACAACGCGCTGGACCAGGAAATGTTCCTGCGCATCGCGCCGGAGCTGTACCTGAAGCGGCTGCTGGTGGGCGGGTTCGAGCGGGTGTTCGAGATCAACCGGAACTTCCGCAACGAAGGCATCTCGGTTCGGCACAACCCCGAGTTCACGATGATGGAGTTCTACGCCGCGTACTGGAACTACCACGACGTGATGGGCTACACCGAGCAGGTCATCCGCCACGCCGCGCGCCAGGCCACCGGCAGCGCCAAGGTGACGTACCAAGGCCGCGAGGTGGACCTGGAGCAGCCCTTCCAGCGCCTGTCCATCCGTGACGCCATCGTCAAGTACGTGCCCGAGATCGGCGCCGAGCGCATCGACGACGAAGGCGCGCTGCGCGCGCAGCTCAAGCACGGCGGCCACGAGGCCCCGGCGCACTGGAACCTGGCGCAGCTGCAGTTCGGCGTGTTCGAGGAGTACGTCGAGCACCACCTGTGGGCGCCGACCTTCATCGTGGACCACCCGGTGGAAGTGAGCCCGCTGGCGCGCGCCGCCGACACCGACCCCACGCGCACCGAGCGCTTCGAGCTCTACATCACCGGCCGCGAGATCGCCAACGGCTTCTCCGAGCTCAACGACGCCGAGGACCAGGCCGAGCGCTTCCTGTCGCAGGTGAAGAACAAGGACGCCGGCGACGAGGAGGCGATGTACTACGACGCCGACTTCATCCGCGCGCTGGAGTACGGCATGCCGCCCGCGGGCGGCTGCGGCATCGGCATCGACCGCCTGGTGATGCTCATCACCGACAGCGCCAGCATCCGCGACGTGATCCTGTTCCCCGCCCTGCGCCGCGAGAGCCCCGCCGGGCACGGCAACGGCCACGGCGAGGAATAAGGCCCGCGGCCGGGCAGCGCCCGGCCTTCGCTCTCCACCAAGGCGCCGGCCCGGGATGAACCCGGGCCGGCGCCTTGCTTTGATCCAGATGAATCCCCGAAGCTGGCGCGCGCCTACGCTGCGTGGCGCATTGCACGGACAGAGCAGTTTTCTGTGACGGAGGCCGGATGGATCAACAGCTGGAGTCGCTGCCCGAGATCGAAGCCGCCTGCTGGGCGGAGCTGGCGCGCGCCAGCACCGATCGGTCTCACCCCTGGCACACCATGTCGCTGGCCACCACCGACGGGCGCGAGGCGCATGCGCGCAGCGTGATCCTGCGCGAGGTGGACGCCGAGGCGCACGAGCTGCTTTTCTTCACCGACTCGCGCAGCACCAAGGTGCAGCACATCGCGCAGTTCCCGCGCGGCACGCTGCTGGTGTGGTCGCCGCAGCTGAGCTGGCAACTGCGGCTGCGAGTGATGCTGGAAGTCGAGACCGAGGGCCTGGCGGTGTCCTCGCGCTGGGCGCAGCTGAAGCTCACGCCGGCGGCGCAGGACTACCTCTCGCCCCTGCCCCCGGGCCAGCCGCTGACACAGGCCGCCACGCCCGAGCGCTCCTCGCGCGACTATTTCGCGCTGGTGCACGCGCAGGTGCGGAGCATGGACTGGCTGGAGCTGCTGCCGCAGGGGCAGCGACGGGCGTGCTTCGACCGCAACGGGGGGAAGTGGGTGCAGCCGTAACCGGTGGACTTCAGGCGGCCGGGCCCACCGGCACGGCCGCCTGGAACATCAACGGTGCTTGAAGCTCGGCTTGCGCTTGGCCAGGAAGGCGTCCATGCCCTCCTTCTGGTCCTCGGTGGCGAACATGGAGTGGAACAGCCCGCGCTCGTAGGCGATGCCTTCGGTCAGCGTGGTTTCGTAGGCGCGGTTGACGCAGTCCTTGGCCATGATCACCGAGGGCAGGCCGAAGCTGCAGATCACGGCCGCCGCGGCCAGCGCCTCCTCCAGCAGCTTGTCCGCCGGCACCACGCGCGACACCAGCCCGGCGCGCTCGGCCTCCTGCGCGTCCATCATGCGGCCGGTCAGGATCAGGTCCATCGCCTTGCTCTTGCCGATGGCGCGCGGCAGCCGCTGCGTGCCGCCGGCGCCGGGCATGATGCCGATCTTGATCTCGGGCTGGCCGAACTTGGCCGTGTCGGCGGCGATGATGAAGTCGCACATCATCGCCAGCTCGCAGCCCCCGCCCAGCGCGAAGCCGCCCACCGCGGCGATGACGGGCTTGCGCACCTTGCGGATCGTCTCCCAGTTGCGCGTGATGAACTGGGTCTTGAAGACGTCCATGAACTCGCGCTTGGCCATGGCGGCGATGTCGGCGCCGGCGGCGAAGGCGCGCTCGCTGCCCGTGAGGATGATGCAGCCCACGGCGTCATCGGCGTCGAAGGCCAGTAGCGCCTCGCCCAGCTCGTCCATCAGCGGATCGTTGAGCGCGTTGAGCGCCTTGGGCCGGTGCAGCGTGATCACCGCGGTCTTGAGCGTGCCGTCCTCGCCGCCGTGCAGCGCCGTCATCAGGTTCTGGAATTCCATCGGTCGTTCTCTCTTCTTCCGGAGTTCAGGGCGGCGCTGACTATACGGGGCGGATCCCCGGGTGCGGGGATTGCGGGATGCCCGCGAGGCTTCACCGCGACTGCAGCGGCAGGCTCTTGAGCTTGAGGTCGGCCCAGACCTCGGCCGACTGGTGAATCAGCAGCCGCACCGGCAGGTACTGCAGCGTGGGCGCGAACCAGGCCTCGGCCGTCATCACCTCGCCGGCCACAGGCTCGCGCCGCGGCTTCACGTGCACCGCCCGCAGCGGGCCCAGCGGGGTGTCGATCTGTTCCTCGCCCAGCACGTCGTAGGTCCACAGGTCCAGCCGGCGCGGCAGCGCCAGCGGCAGCTCCACCACGTTGCCCCGGCGCAGCAGCTCCGGGCGCAGGGTGAACATCCACGTCATCTGCACGAACTGGCTGGCGGTGTCCTGCACGCCCAGCACAGGGACGCGGCGGCTGCCGCCGGACAGCACGATGGCGTCGGGCTCGAAGCGCACCGTGGAGCGCCGCGGCGTCAGGAAGCCCATCCGCGTCTCCTCGTCGTAGCGCCGCGGCATCAGGCCGCGCGGGCCCAACTCGCCGTCGCTGCTCATGCGCCGGGACATCAGCGGCGCGAAGCGCGGGCCCACCACCACCTCCAGGTGGACCTGGTAGCGCTGGTCCTGCCGCAGCCACTGCACGCGCGCGCTGCCATGCACCTCGCCGCGATACCAGCCGGAGAGCTGGTAGTCGAGCTGCGTCGAAGGAGGCCAGTCGCGGAAGGGCGACAAGGCGTCAGATTCGAAGGCCGGCGGCACGGCCTGCGCCGTGGCGGAGGCCGGGGCGGCGGCGGAAGCGGCGTCCGCCGTGGCCTGGGCAGCGCTGGCCGCCTCCGCGGGCGCCTCGGCCTGGGCCGGCACGTCGGAGGCCTCGGACGCTGGCGCCAAAGCCGCCTCGGCCACGGCCGGCGCCTCCTCCGGCAGCGACGCCGGGTCGGAAGCCTCGTCCTGCGGCGCGGAGGCCGCCTCCGGCGCCTCGGCCACGACCTCGGGTTCAGGCTCAGGCTCAGGTTGGGACTCGGGTTCGGGCTTGGGCTCGGGCGGCGGGGCCGAGGCGGGCTGGGCGGCCGGCTTTGGCGCCTTGGGCTTTGGCGGCGGGGCCGGAGGCGGTGGCGGGGCCGGTGGCGCAGGCGCCAGCGGCGACGTCGGCGCCAGCTCGCGCACGAAGGCCACTTCCATGCGCGGCGGCGGGGCGTCCGGCTGCGGCAGCGACACCGCGATGTCGTTGATCAGCCAGACGTGCAGCAGCAGCACGGCGAGCGCCAGCAACGCCAGCTGCAACCGGCGCCGGGGGCGGCGCTTTTGCGAGGGGACTACGGGCATTCAAGCAACGGCGAAGGCGCCGCCGCGGCAGGCAACGGCGGGATATGCGGCTCAGCCCTGCAGCCAAGCCTCGCGCAGCGCGCGCGCCGATTCGCCCGCCTGCTCGTCCACCGCCAGCACCACGCTGGTGGCAGGCTGCGCCGGCGGCTCGACGTGGCAGCTCAGCACGCGCTGGCCGCGCACCAGCAGCAGCTCGAAGGGCGCGCCCACGGTGAGCCACTGCTGCGCGTCCTCCAGCCGGCGCACGCGCCAGCGGTCCACCGCCAGCAGCTCGTCGCCGGCCGACACGCCCGCGCGCTCGGCGGCGCTGCCGCGCAGCACCGCGCGCACCTGCACGCCGGTCACCGGCCCCTCGCTCAGGCGCAGCCCCAGCGCGGCGGCAAAGGGCAGCGGCTCGGTCTTCCAGGCCACGCCCACGCGCGCCAGCAGCGGCTGCAGCGCCACGTCCTCGGTGCCGTGCACCCAGGCGTGCAGTTCCTCGGCCAGCGAGCGGCCGGCCACCTGCGCCAGCGCGCGCTCCACGTCCTCCTCGCCGATGGGACCGCCGCCGCTGTCACGCCACAGGGTGCGCATCACCTCGTCCAGTGAACCCTCGCCACGGCTTCGCAGCGTCAGGTCCAGCGCCAGCGCCACCAGGGAACCCTTGGCGTAGTAGCTCACGGTGGCGTTGGGCGTGTTCTCGTCGCTGCGGTAGTACTTGACCCAGGCGTCGAAACTGGACTGCGCCACGCTCTGCACGAAGCGCCCCGGCGTGGCCAGCACGCCGTTGAGGTTCTTGGCCACCAGTTTCAAATAGCGCGCCTCGTCGATGAGCCCCGCGCGCACCAGCAGGAGGTCGTCGTAGTAGGACGTGAAGCCTTCGAAGAACCACAGCAGCTCGGTGTAGTTCTCCTGGCCATAGTCCAGGCGCTCGAACTCGCGCGGCTTCAGGCGCTTGACGTTCCAACTGTGGAAGTACTCGTGGCTGATGAGGCCCAGCAGCGTGACGTAGCCGTCGGTGAGCTGGGTCACGGACACGCCGCGGCGCGGCAGGTCGCGGCGCGAGGCGATCAGTGCCGTGCTGGCGCGGTGTTCCAGGCCGCCGTAACCGTCCTCCACCACGTTGAGCAGGAACACGTAGCGCTCGAAGGGCGCGGGCTCGTCCTGCGGATGCCAGAAGGCGATCTGCGCCTCGCAGATGCGCCGCGCGTCGGCCAGCAGCCGCTCGCCGTCGAAGCCGGGCCAGGCACCGGCCACGACGAACTCGTGCGGCACGCCCGCGGCCTCGAAGCTGCCGCGCCAGAAACGGCCCAGCTCGAAGGGATGGTCGATGAGCTCGTGGTAGTCGGGCGCGCCGAAGGCCAGCGCCGCGCCGCCCTCCACCGCCGGCATGGCGGTGGCGATCTCCCAACCCTCGGGCAGCTGGCCGAAGCTGATCTGGTGCGGCTCGTGCTCGCGCCCTTCCACGCGCAGGCACAGGCTGGTGCCGTTGAAGAAACCGCGGTCGGCGTCGAGGAAGGCGGTGCGCACGGAGGTGTCGAAGGCATAGACCAGGCAGCTCACTTCCAGCGCGGCTTCGCCCGCGCAGGCCGCGAGCCAGGTGGTCTTGTCCAGCTGCCGCAGCGCCACGGGCGCGTCGCCCTGGCGCGCCCGCAGTCCCGAGAGGTGGCGGCCGAACTCGCGCACCATGTAGCTGCCCGGAATCCACACCGGCAGGCTCAGGCGCTGCTCGGCGGCGGGCCGCGGCACGCTCAGCGTGACGCGCCAGAGATGCGAAGGGGCGTCCTCGACGTCGATGCGGTAATGGATCATGGCTGCGGGCGGGGTGATACGTGGGTGATGCGGGCCGCCGCGCCGGCGCCCCGGTGAATGGGCCGAGGCAGGCAGTTCAGGTGCCCGCGGCGCCCAGGAAACAGCTCAGCGCGCCGACGGCGGTGAGGCGGAAGCGCAGCGTCAGCCAGGGCTGCAGCCCCAGCGTGGGATAGAGGCGCCGGTCCACCAGGTAGCACGCCACCAGCAGCACGCCCTGCAGCACCAGGCCGGCATAGGGCGGCATCAGCAGCGCCACCCAGGCCGCCAGCGAGGGCACCACGCCCCAGGTGAAGAGTCGCGGCTGGCCGTGGATGAAGCCCAGCCCCCAGTGGATGCCGCCCAGGAACGAGACGATCAGCGCCGCATAGGCCGCCAGCGCGTCCACCACGTAGGGATGCGCGTCCGGGCGCACGAACCACACCAGCAGCGCGCCGAAGACGAAGGGAACCAGGCCGGCATAGCCCAGGCGCAGCGCGGGCTGCACGGGCATGTAGGGGCCGGAAGGAGCGACGGGCACGGGCGAATGCATATGCAACATTGTGCCGTTGCCCCCCCTTACAGCCGGCTGACCCTTCGTGCCGGGCGCCACAGGACAGCGGACGCCTCAAGGCCGCGGGCCTCAGGACTTGCGGCTGCTTTCGGCCAGGTGCTTCTCGACCTCGGCGCTCGGGATGGCGCCGGGCACGCGGCTGCCGTCCTCGAACACCAGGGCCGGCGTGCCCTGCACGCGGTGCTTCTTGCCGAAAGCCACGTTGCGCTCCAGCGCGGCGGCGTCGCACTTGCCCATGGAGCGCGGCGGAGTGACGCCGTTGAGCATCCAGTCGCGCCAGACCTTGGCCGGGTCCTTGGCGCACCAGATGTCCTTGGACTTGGCGTCGGAGTCGGGTCCCAGGATGGGATAGAGGAAGGTGTAGACCGTGACGTCCTTGACGGCGACCAGGTCCTTCTCGAAGCGCTTGCAGTAGCCGCAGTTCGGGTCCACGAACACGGCCATCTTGCGCGCGCCGCTGCCCTGCTTGATGACCACCGCGTCCTTCAGCGGCAGGCTGGCGAAGTCGATGGCGCTGAGCTTGTTGAGCCGCGCCTCGGTGAGGTTGGCGCGGGTGCGGGTGTCAACGATCTGGCCCTGGATGATGTGGTCACCCTTGTCGTCCGTGTACATCACGTCGTTGCCGATGCGGATCTCCCACAGCCCCGGCACGGCGGTGCGGCTGACCTCGTCGATCTTGGGCAGGTTGGGCAGCCGCTCGGCCAGGTTCTTGCGGATCTGCGCCTCCTGCGCCGAGGCGCCCAGGGCAGCGGCGGCCAGCAGGCTGAGGGCGCCCAGGCGGGCCAGCGTGCGCGTGTTCATGACTTGTCCCTTCTCGGGAAAACGGTGTCAGGTGCCCAGCGCGCGGCCGGCGAGCCAGCGCTTGAGCGGCGTGAGGTGGTTGACCAGGTTCAGGCCGTGGTTGCGCAGCTCGCGCAGCACGGGCGTGTCGTGCTCGAAGAGGTGCAGCAGCCCGTCGGTGAGTTGCTGCATGGCCAGCGTGGGCACGGCGCGCTGGCGCGCGTAGCGGCGCAGCAGCTTCTCGTCGGACAGCGCCCGCCAGGGCTCGCGCTGCGCAATCACCTGCGCCAGTGCCTCCACGTCGCCCAGGCCCAGGTTCAGTCCCTGGCCGGAGAGCGGATGCACCGTGTGCGCCGTGTCGCCCAGCAGCACCCAGCCCGGGCCGCACACGCGCTGCGCGCGCGAGAGCTGCAGCGGCCAGCCCACGCGCGGGCCGTCCAGCTTCAGTTGCCCGGCGGCGCCGCCGCTGGCCTCGTTGAGGGCGGCCTCGAAGTCGGCGTCGGCGAGCTGCTGCATCGCCTGCGCGCGCTCGGTGGGCATGGACCACACCAGGCCGTAGGAGACGCCCGGCCGCGGCCGGTCGAAGGGCAGCAGCGCCAGGATGTCGGGGCTGCGGAACCACTGCCAGGCCACGCCCTGGTGCGGCCGGTCCGCCACCAGCCGCGCCGCCACCGCGGTGTGGCCGTAGGGCTTGACCTCGAAATTCACGCCCAGCGCCTCGCGCGCGGCGGAGTGTTTGCCTTCGCACAGCGCCATGAGCCGCGCCTGCACGGGGGNNTCGGCCGGCAGCACCGTGATGTGCGGCGCGAAGCGCACGGCGGTGGCCAGGGCCTCGTCCAGCGCCTGCGCGTCCACGATCCAGCACAGCGCGTCCACGCACTGCGACCAAGCCGAGAACTCCAACTGACTACCGTGGGCGTCGCCGTGCACCAGCATCTCGGAGACGGGGGTGGCGGCATCGGCCGGCAGCGCGTCCCACACCTTCAGGCTGCGCAGCAGGTTCACCGCCTGCGCGTTGAGCGCGTAGGTGCGCACGTCGGGCCCCTGCTGGCGCGGCAGCGCTTCCAGCAGGGCCACGCCCAAGCCCTGGCGCGAGAGGGCCAGCGCCAGGCTGCGGCCCACCGCGCCGGCGCCGCGCACGGCGATGTCGTAGGAACTCATGCGGAGGATTGTAGGCAGCGGCGCTTTTCCCTCCGCCGCCCGACAGGTGCGGCGCTACCATGCCGCGCCCTGCCCGGCGCCCGTGCCCCGGGCGCCCTTTTCCCTCCTGCCGAGTCCTGCCGTGAGTGACCTCTGCCTGCGCCTGCACGCCCTGAGCATCTACCCCGTGAAGTCCTGTGCCGGCTTGGCGCTGGAGCAGGCGCTGCTCACGCCCACCGGGCTCGAATACGACCGCGCCTGGATGCTGGTGGACGCCGATGGCGACTTCGCCAGCCAGCGCCAGTGGCCGCGCCTGCAGTTGGTGAAGCCGTCCTTCGAGGGCGAGACGCTGCTGCTGCACGCGCCGGACCTGCTCCCGCTGGCGCTGCCACTGGCGGTCCAGGGCACGCCGCGCCAAGTGAGAGTGTGGGACGACGAGGTCACGGCGCTGGACCAGGGCGACGCGGCGGCGCACTGGTTCGAGGCCGCCGTGGGCCAGCCGCTGCGGCTGGTGCGCTTCGATCCGGCGCAGCGCCGGCTGTCGGACCCGAAGTGGAGCGCCGGCGTGGAGGCGGAGAACGCCTTCAGCGACGGTTTCCCCTTGCTGGTGGCCTCCACCGCCTCGCTGGCGGAGCTCAATGCCCGGTTGGCAGCGCGCGGGCAGCCGCCCGTCACGCTGGAGCGCTTCCGGCCCAACCTGGTGCTCGACGGGCTGGAGGACGCCCACGGCGAGGACTTCATCGACACGCTGGAGCTCGAAGGCGGCGTGCGTCTGAAACTGGTGAAGCCCTGCGTGCGCTGCTCGATCCCGAACGTCGATCCGGCCACGGCCGAGCGCGGCCACGAGCCCGGCGACACGCTGGCGGGCTACCGGGCCGATCCGCGCATGAAGGGCCGCGTCACCTTCGCCATGAACGCGGTGATCGAGGCCGGCGTGGGGCAGGTGCTGCGCGTGGGCGGCGGCGTGGAGGCGTCGCTGGCGGTGTGAATGCACGCCGCGCGGGCGGCGTCCATCCCCCGCGGAGGGGAAGCGGAAAGGCCGGGCGACTAGAATTTCGGCCCTTCAGCCCTGTCCGGGCCTTCGTCTGCCCTCTTACCCGGAACCCTTTCCATGAGCCTCAAGTGCGGCATCGTGGGCCTGCCCAACGTAGGCAAGTCCACCCTCTTCAATGCGCTGACCAAGGCGGGCATCGCTGCCGAGAACTATCCCTTCTGCACCATCGAGCCCAACGTGGGCGTGGTGGAACTGCCTGATCCGCGGCTGGACAAGCTGTCGGAGATCGTCAAGCCCGAGCGCGTGGTGCCGGCCATCGTCGAGTTCGTGGACATCGCGGGCCTGGTGGCGGGCGCGTCCAAGGGCGAGGGCCTGGGCAACCAGTTCCTCTCGCACATCCGCGAGACCGACGCCATCGTCAACGTGGTGCGCTGCTTCGAGGACGAGAACGTCATCCACGTGGCCGGCAAGGTGGACCCGATCGCCGACATCGAGGTGATCCAGACCGAGCTGTGCCTGGCCGACCTGGCCACGGTGGAGAAGAGCCTGCAGCGCTACACCAAGGTGGCCAAGGCCGGCGGCGACAAGGACGCGCAGCGCCTGGTGGACGTGCTGCGCAAGTGCGAGGCCGCGCTCAACGAGGCCAAGCCCGTGCGCACCATCGACTTCAGCAAGGAAGAACTTGTCGTGCTCAAGCCGCTGTGCCTGATCACGGCCAAGCCAGCGATGTTCGTGGGCAACGTCTCGGAAGACGGCTTCGAGAACAACCCCTTCCTGGACCGCCTGACGGAGTACGCCGCGAGCCAGAACGCGCCGGTGGTGGCGATCTGCGCCAAGACCGAAGCGGACCTGGCCGACATGGAGGAAGAGGACAAGGCGCTGTTCCTGGCCGAGATGGGCCAGGACGAGCCGGGGCTGAACCGCCTGATCCGCGCCGCCTTCAAGCTGCTGGGCCTGCAGACCTACTTCACCGCCGGCGTGAAGGAAGTGCGCGCCTGGACCATCCACATCGGCGACACGGCGCCGCAGGCTGCGGGCGTGATCCACACCGACTTCGAGCGCGGCTTCATCCGCGCGCAGACCATCTCCTACGACGACTTCATCGCCTACAAGGGCGAGCAGGGCGCCAAGGACGCCGGGAAGATGCGCGCCGAGGGCAAGGAATACGTGGTCAAGGATGGGGACGTGATGAACTTCCTGTTCAACGTGTAAATGAAATTTGGCGGGAGTTTTCGTCCCGCTCCATCCAAGTCCCCGTGTATCCTGGTAATCACGGGGATTTTTTTGACGCTGCAGGCAACCACTCAAAAAGCACGTATGTCCAGCTTGGCGCTACCCCAGGGAGATGATCATCCGGAAGCAGCCCGCAAGCATTTGACAGATTCAAGCATTTTATTGAATGCGGGCCGCGCAGACGGAGCAGCTTATCTCAGCGGCTACGTGGCGGAGTGCAGTCTCAAAAGCCTGTGGCTTTATGAAACCGGCGTTCCTCCAGCCGGGACACCGTTGCCCTGGGGGCGGCGCGGCCATGACCTTTCGCATCTGCACTCGCAAGCCACTGCCTTGGCAGCCGTGGCTGGTGCGAGAACCGCGAGATATGTGGGAAACACCCTGCGGACCATGGCAGGCTCGTCGCTGTTTACCTGGAATTCCGAGCATCGCTACCACGCACCTGGCATGACGCTGCGTGACGCCACCGCCTGGCACAACACGGCAACCCAGGCTTACCAGGAAAGCGTGGGCCAGATGTACCTGGACGGAGTTCTGTAATGCCCAGATTCATTCACTTCGACGAAGCTTATTCAGCCGCCATTGAAGCGTTGCGGGGCTGGCTTTCAGAGAATCCGGCGATTTCCGAAGCCCTGCTCATCACGGATCTGTTCGGAAAACTACGCTCGCGGCTTCACGTGTAGAACTGATGTGGGGCGAACGCGACTTGTACGCGATGCTGCTCAAGCGGATCGCCAATGCGGACCCTCAGTTGGCCTCATATCTCAAGGCTGCCAAGAGTGTGGAATGGCAGGAAGATCCCGACTTGGGACTTATCCCCATACTCAGCCGCTGGGATGATGCCCGGCCCGCCATCGAACGCATGGTGGGTCCTTACATGGGAGCCAACCAGAAAAGGGGTTGGTTTACCGCTGGCTGCTGGACCATATTCGTGACGGCTTGGGCCGCGCTTATCCGCGCCCTCTGGTTCAAATGCTGGAATTGGCCGCAGGCAGCGAGCGCCGACAGGCGCAGCCCTTGAAACGTCCCCGCCTGCTGCAGCCTACGTCGCTGCGCTCGGCTCTTGACCGGGTATCCAACGACCACGTGATCCAGATGCGGGACGAATTTCCCTGGCTGGATTCCCTCAAGGCCAGCCTTGCGACCAATCCGCTGGTGCCTTACCTGGAAAAGGACGCCGTCAAGCTGCTGGATGTGGCCATTTCTGCCGATGAAGCCAAACCACCCTACGAAGGCAAGGAACTGCTGGAATACCTGATCGAAGTAGGTGTGCTGCGCCGACGCCCGGACCGCCGTATCGACGCTCCCGACCTGTTCCTGGCCGGCCTCGGCCTGCGCCGCAAGGGCGGCGTCAAGCGCAGGAGCGAGACGGCTTGAATGCCAGCCGTCCACCCTGCGCCCCTCACAGGCTCACCCAGTGAGTCCCTACCAGCGTAGCCTCGCGGCACGCCCTCCGGCCGCCCCATGAAATCCCCCCGCGCCGCCTTGTCCTTCCTCGCGCTACGCGAGGGCCGCGCCTGGAAGCTGCTGGCCGCAGACAAGGCGCCGCTGGTGATGGCGCTGGTGGAGGCGCTGGTGCGCGAGTCGGAGATCGACCTGCGCGGCCTGCGCGCCAACGTGCGCGCCCTGCTGGCCGAGGTGTCGCAGGCCAGCGTGGGCGAGCTGCTGCGGCGCTTCCCGGCGCCGCAGGGCCTGGGCTCGGTGGTCGGCTACGTGGCGCTGGGCGCGCGCCACGGCGAGGTCACCGAAGCCATCGAGACCGTGTGCTGGCAGGGCCGCGACGGCGTGGCGCGCGCCGCGCGCATTCCCACCATCCACTTCCTGAGGGAGCGGCTGCTTGAGCTCCATGACTGAACCGGCCGCCCAAGGCGGTCTGGCGCTGCCGCCCGATGCGGCGGCGCAGGACGAGGACACGGGCGGCGACGCCGGCGTCCTCTTCTCCGGCGACCGCGGCCAGCTGCCGCTGGAAACCCGCCGCGCGCTGGTGCAGCTGCTGCAGGGCCCCTCGGTGGACGGGCACCGGCAGGCGCGGCTGTGGGCCACGCTGCTGCGCGACGAAGGCGTGCTGCGCTCGCGGCTGCACGAGCTGTTCCTGGATCTGGTGGTGGACCGCGAGCAGCAGGTGGCCTTCACGCGCCAGGCCGCCGTGGGCGAGCTCGACGCCCCGGTACTGCTGCGGCGCTCGGCGCTGACCTTCCTGGAGTCCGCGCTGGTGCTGTACCTGCGCCAGCGCCTGATGCAGGGCGAGACCCAGGGCGAGCGCGCCGTGGTGGGGCGCGCCGAGGCGCTGGAGCACCTGCGCGTGTACGAGCGCGACCGCAACGTGGACCACGCCCGTTTCGAGCGCCAGATGGACAACGCCTTCGAGAAATCCAAGAAGCTGGGCCTGCTGCACAAGCTGCGCGGCGGCGAGGAGCGCTACGAGGTTTCGCCGACGCTGAAGCTGCTGTTCCCGGCTGAGGAGATCCTGGCGCTGACGCGCACCTACCAGGCGCTGGCCCAGGGCGGCACGGCAGCGGCCGGCGCCGCGGACGCCGGTGACGAAGACCTGGAGGACGCGCCGTGATCAACGAGCCTTTAACCCACCCGGACCTGTTCGGGCCGACGGACGACACGGTGCAGCAGTTCCGTCTGGCGCAGCTGCAGACCTTCAACTGGGGCACCTTCGCCGGGGTGCTGGACTTGCCCATTCCCGCGCGCGGCTACCTGTTCGTGGGCCCGTCGGGTTCGGGCAAGTCCCCGCTGCTGGACGCCAACGCGGCGCTGATGACGCCGCCGAAGTGGGTGGACTTCAACGTCGCCGCGCGCGAGACCGAGCGCAGCGGGCGCGACCGCAGCCTCATGAGCTACGTGCGCGGCGCCTGGGCGCAGCAGACGGGCGACGGCGGCGAGGTGGTGTCGCAGGTGCTGCGCCCCGACACCACCTGGTCCGCCATCGCCCAGACCTTCCGCGACGGCGCCGGCCGCGTGGTGGTGCTGGCACAGGTGTTGTGGGTGCGCGGGCGCTCCACCGCGCCGTCGGACCTGCGGCGGCTGTACCTGGTGCTGGAGCGGCCCTTCGACGTGCGCGAGCTGGAGTTTTTCCCCAAGCACGACTTCGAGGTACGGCGCTTCAAGCCCGATCTGCCCGACGCCTTCGTGCGCGACGAGTTCGCGCCTTACCAGGAGCGCTTCCGGCGGCTGCGCCGAGCGAGCCGCGCGGCTCGCCGGGCGCTGGCCGCGGTTGGCGGAGCAGCCTGGGCTGGGACGCCTGTTCGGCGTGCTGGCCGACTGGCACGAAGCGGATTTCGAGCGCCTGGTGGCGGCGCTGGCGTGGCTGGAGGCGCATCCGGCCTCGGGCCTGTACCTGCGCCAGCTGCCCATCGCGGGCCTGGACAGCAAGTGGCTGGAGCAGCGCACGGGCGTGGTGATGGAGCTGCTGGCGCTGCTGCGCGGCGCGGTGCCGCAGTGCGACTTCTTCGAGGCTTGCGGACTGCGGCGCGCCCCGCACCGCTTGCGCATGGCGGTGCTGTGCCCGGTACTGCGACGGGCGCTGGGCGGGCTGCGCGACGTAGAAGCGCCCGTGCCGGAGCTGGCAGCCCTTGGGCTGCGGCCACGGGCGCTGCTGGTGGTGGAGAACCTGGCCAGCGGCCTGGCGCTGCCGGACCTGGAGGGCGCGGTGGTCTTCATGCGTCTGGGCCACGCGGCGGGCACGCTGGCGGCGCTGCCGTGGCTGCAGGGAGTGCCGGCATTCCACTGGGGCGACATCGACACCCACGGGCTGGCGATTCTGGAGCGCGCCCGGCGCGCCCTGCCCGGTCTGCGCTCGCTGCTGATGGACGAAGCCACGCTGCTGGCGTACCGGCCGCTGTGGGGCGAGGAGCCGCAGCAGCATCCGGGCACCACGCTCGATGCGCTGACGGCGGACGAGCGTCGCCTGTTCGAGGACCTGCGCGGCGGGCGCTGGGGTCCGCAGGTGCGGCTGGAGCAGGAGCGGCTGCCGTGGGACGCGGCGCTGGCGGCGATCGGGGCGGCGCTGGCCGACGCCGCACGGCGGACGGACTTGGAAGGCGCCGGCACGTCGAACTGACTGACGGGAGGACGACATGAGCGAATACCAGTACTACGAATTCGCCGCCATCGACCGGCCCCTCACGCGCGAGGAGATGGCGCAGCTGCGCGCGGTGTCCTCGCGCGCCGAGATCACGCCCACGGGCTTCGTGAACCACTACGAGAGGGGCGACCTCAAGGCCGACCCGACCGACTGGATGCGGCGCTGGTTCGACGCCTACGTCTACTTCGCCAACTGGTGCACCTGCCAACTGTCGCTGCGCGTGCCCCGGACCGCCTTCGGCGACGCAGAGCTGGAGCCCTTTGCCGCCGAGTACGGGTTGCGCATCGAAGCCACGGCGGAGCACTGGATCTTCGACTGGACGCTGGAAGAGAGCGAAAACCAAGACCGCTTCGCCATGGAGGACGGCAGCGGCTGGATGCGGCGCCTGGCGCCGCTGCGCGAGGAGCTGCTGCGCGGCGACCTGCGCCCGCTGTACCTGGGCTGGCTGGCCGGGGTGACCACGGGTTACCTGGACGACGACACGCCGGAGCCGCCCGTGCCGCCGGGCCTGGCGGCGCTGTCGCCGGCGCAGCAGGCGCTGGTGGAGTTCCTGGAGATTGACCCCGACCTGCTCACCGCGGCCCAGGCCGGCAGTACGCCCGTCCCGCGGGAAAACGACGCCAAGGCCGACCCAAGCCTCGACGCCTGGCTGGCGCAGTGGACGCGCGAGGACATGACGGCGGTGCTGAAGCTGCTGGCGCAGGACCGGGGCGCCGAGGCGCAGCGCCAGGTGCGCTCGCGCCATGCTGCCTGGCTGAAGGCCCAGCGGCCGGCGGTCGCATCCCGGCCGCGGCGCAGCGTGGCCGAGCTGTGGGAGGTGGCGGAGGTGGCGCACGGCGTGAGGCAGGAGCAGGAGGCGCGGGATCACGCTGCGCAGCAGGCCGAGCAGCGCCGGCACCACGAGGCGCATCTGCGCCGGCTGCTGGAGGACGTGGAGGGGCAATGGGCCGCGATCGAGGCCCAAGTGGAACGCGGCTCGGGGGCCGGTTACGAGGAAGCCATGCGGCTGCTTTCAAAGCTGGACCAGGCCCACAAGCTCGGCGGCCGCCGCGAGGAGTTCACCCGCGCACTGCACCGCTTCGTGGAGCGCCACGGCCGACGCAGCGCGCTGCGCCGGCGGCTGTCCGAGGCGGGACTGTGGTCCTGAAGCGCGCGCGGCAACGTTCGGACAGGCACACCCCACGGCGCTCGTCGGCCTGAAACCAAGCCACCTGCAACCATCCACCCCCTGCCCGGTATAAGCCCCCGACAAGACCAAAAACGGGGGCCGGTGGACGCAGAGGAAGCACAGGCGCAACTGCCGCTGGTGGCGCACGCCGCGGCGGGCGACCGCTCGGCCTACGCGACGCTGGTGCGGCAGTTCCAGCACCCGCTGTTCGCTTTCCTGGGCCGCATGGGGCTGCGCCAGGCCGAGGCGGAGGAGTTGGCGCAGGACGCCTTCATCCGCGCCTGGCAGCACCTGCCCCACTACCGCGCCGAGCACCAGCGCCAGCACACCGGCCACCCGGCCGCTGAGGACGACGGCGCCGCCTGCGACGCCCCCGGCCCGGCGCAGGCGCTGCAGTCGCGCCAGCAGCAGGCGCAGCTGCAGGCGGCGCTGCGCCGACTTTCCCCTGACGACCGCAGCGTGCTGGCGCTGGCCTACGTGCACGAGCTGACGCTGGCCGACGTGGCCCGCATCGAGGACTGCAGTCCCGCCGCCGCCAAGGCCCGGCTACACCGCGCCCGCGAACGGCTGCGCCAGGCGCTGGCCGAACTGGATCTGCACACCCTGGAGTGAGCATGAAGCACCCACCCGCCCCTGACGACGACCGCCGGCTCGACCAGGCGCTGGGCTCCCCGCTGCTGGAGCCGCCGGACGATTTCACTGAGCGCGTGCTGGCGGCACGGCCCTCGCAGTACAGCGCTGCGGTGCCAGCAGGCGCCGCCGTGCGCTGGCGCCTGGCGCACGGCCTGAAGGCGCTGGCGCTGGCCGCGGGCAGCGCACTGGGGCTGGCGCAGGCGCTGTCCTTCGCCTGGAGCCTGTGGGCCGCCACGACGGCGGGCCTGGGCTGATTGCCCATCCCATCCCTCGCGGCGCGCCGTGGCGGCGCCTCGCACCGATTTCGCACCAAGGAAAAGCCCATGAACCCGCTGGACCTGAATCCGCGCATCGCCGTGTGCCCGCAGCCCGCGCTCGCGGCCCTCAAATCCCTCGTGCTGCCCGGCCTGGGGCAGTGGCACAACGGCCAGGTCGAGCGCGCGGTCTGGTTCTTCCTGGCCTTCGCGTTGCTGAGCGTGCCGGGCGTCGCGGTGGTGGCGCTGTGGCTGCCACCGGCGTGGACCGCGCCGGCACTGGCGGCCGGGCTGCTACTGACGCTGGGGGTGTGGACAGGCTCGATCGTAGATGCCTGGCGCACGGCGCGGCGCGGCCCGCCGCCGGTACTGGACCCGCTGCCGGGGCTGGCCGCGCCCGGCACGCCGGTGTGGCGCATGGCCGGGGTGACGCTGCTGCTGATCCTGCTGTGCGACGTCGTGGCGCTGCCGCTGCTGATGCTGGCGGTGCGCGGCTACGCGGTGGAGCCATTGCGCATCCTCTCGGCCAGCATGGCGCCGGCACTGTGGCCAGGCGACCTGGTGTTCACCGACAAGCGCTACGGCCATCGCTTCTTCGGCGCACCGGTGCGGCGCGGCGACGTGGCCGTCTTTGCCTACCCCAACGACCGCACGGTGCTCTACGTCAAGCGCGTGGTGGCGCTGCCCGGCGACCGGGTGCAGTTGCGCGGCACGGAGGTGCTGGTCAACGGCATGGCCTCGCCCGTGCCCGAGGCGCCGCAGCCGCCGGCAGCGGAGTTGGAAGCGGCGGTGCGTCCGCCGGTGGGCCGCGAGCCGGCGCCTTCGGCCAAGGTGGCGCTGGACATGGTCGTCCCGGCGGGCCACGTGTTCGTGCTGGGCGACCGCCGCCAAGCCAGCACCGACTCGCGCGACTTCGGGCCCGTGCCGCTGCAGGACGTGGTCGGACGGGTGCGGCAGGTGTGGTTCTCATGGGGCCCTCAGGGCGTGCGCTGGGACCGCCTGGGGCACGTGGTGCGCTGAGCGCGCTGGCATCGACGCGGGGTGGATGCCGGCATGCCAACCGCGAAAAAACCCGGGGCATACCCGGTTTTTTTGCCGCCAGAACGGCCGTTAAGGGAGGCACGCGGCACGCCGGCCGCCGGGTGGCCCGACGTTAGCACTCAGATCAGTCGAGTGCTAATATTTTGGGAACCAAATGCGATTCCACCTGTCCGAGCACTCCATGAACATGTCCACTGCGAATGCTGTTGCTCTGCGTGACCCTTGGGCGCTGGTGCCGTCCCTGGGCAACCTGGACGCCTACATTTCGGCCGTGAACCGCATCCCGCTGTTGACGGCGGAGGAAGAGAAAGACTGCGCCAAGCGGCTGCGCGAACACGGTGACGTGCAGGCCGCGGGCCGGCTGGTGCTGTCGCACCTGCGCCTGGTGGTGTCGGTGTCGCGCCAGTACCTGGGCTACGGTTTGCCCCACGGCGACCTGATCCAGGAGGGCAACGTGGGCCTGATGAAGGCCGTCAAGCGTTTCGACCCCGAACAGGGCGTGCGGCTGGTGAGCTACGCGCTGCACTGGATCAAGGCCGAGATCCACGAATACATCCTGCGCAACTGGCGCATGGTCAAGCTGGCCACGACCAAGGCGCAACGGAAGCTGTTCTTCAACCTGCGCTCGCTCAAGCAGGGTTTCAAGAACGAGGCCGAGGCCGGCCGCAGCTACCGCAACTCGCTCAGCGGCGACGAGGTGCGCACGGTGGCCGAGCAGCTCAACGTGAAGCCCGAGGAAGTGCTGGAGATGGAGACGCGCCTGTCGGGCGGCGACGTGGCGCTGGAGCCCCAGGGCGAGGACAGCGAGGAGGCGACTTTCGCGCCCATTGCCTACCTGGCCGACGAGGCCAGCGAGCCCACGCGGGTGCTGGAGGCGCGGCGTCGCGACATGATGGCCAGCGACGGCATCCTGCGCGCGCTGGATGCGCTGGACGCGCGCAGCCGCCGCATCGTCGAGCAGCGCTGGCTGGAGGTGAACGACGACAACTCCGGCGGCAAGACGCTGCACGAACTGGCGGCGGAGTACGGTGTCAGCGCCGAGCGCATCCGCCAGATCGAGGTCGCGGCGATGAAGAAGATGCGCAAGGCGATGGAGACCACGGTCGCCGCGTAAGCGCCGGCGCCCTGCCCTCCCCGACTGAAACGACGACGGCCCCCACGGGGGCCGTCGGCTTTTGGGTGTCTACTGGGTGCTTCAGGCCGGCGCGGCCTGGGCCAGCAGCTTCTTGATGTCGTCGGCCAGCGCCTGCGCGCCGCCGGCGCCGTAGCGGCTGAACAGGCGCACGCGGCCCTGGGTGTCGTAGATGTAGCTGCCGGCGGTGTGGTCCAGGGTGTAGGCGTCGTCGGTCTTGCCCGGCACCTTCATGTAGAAGACCTTGAACTCGCGCGCCACGGCCTTGAGCTGCTCCGGCGAGGGCCGCAGCGCGACGAAGCCGGCGTCGAAGTTGTTCACATACGCGCGCAGCATCTCCGGTGTGTCGCGCTCGGGGTCGAGCGTGACAAAGATGCCCTGCACGCGCTCGCCGTCGGCGCCCAGCGAGCGCTTGACCTCCGCCAGCTCGGCCAGCGTGGTCGGGCACACGTCGGGACAGTGCGTGTAGCCGAAGAACACCACGGCGACCTTGCCCTTGAAGTCGGAGAGCTTGCGCATCTGGCCCTGCACGTCGGGCAGCTCCAGCTTGCCCGCGTAGTCGGCGCCGGTGATGTCCACGGCGTGGAAGGTGGAGACGGTGGCCTTGGGCGCGTCAGCGTCGCCGGCGCGGTTGCAGCCGGCCAGGGCCAGCAACGCCGCGGAGGCGCCGGCCAGGGCCAGGGCACGGCGGGAGATCAGTACGGAATCCATGGGCTCAGGTAGTGGTCCAGCAGCAGCGCCGCGAACAGCAGCGACAGGTAGAGGATGGAGAAGCGGAAGGTCTTGCGCGCCTGCGCGTCACTGTAGACCCGCCACAGCTTCCAGGCGTGGGCGATGAACAGGCCGCCCAGCACCAGCGCCGACGCCAGATAAAGCAGCCCGCTCATGCCGTAGATCCAGGGCAGCAGCGTGGCCGCCAGCAGCACCAGGCTGTAGAGCAGCACCTGCAGCCGCGTGAACTCCGAGCCGTGCGTCACCGGCAGCATCGGCAGCCCGGCGCGGCGGTAGTCCTCGGTGCGGTACAGCGCCAGGGCCCAGAAGTGCGGCGGTGTCCACAGGAAGATGATCAGGCACAGCATCAGTGCCTCGGGCCCAACCTCGCCGCGCACCGCGGCCCAGCCCAGCACCGGCGGCATGGCGCCGGAGGCGCCACCGATGACGATATTCTGCGGCGTCAGCGGCTTGAGCACCACGGTGTAGATCACGGCGTAGCCGACGAAGGTGGCGAAGGTCAGGACCATCGTCAGCGGGTTGACGAAGGCCCACAGCAGCGCGCTGCCCAGGGCGCACAGCAGTGCGGAAAAGAGCAGCGTCTGCCCGTTACCGAGCTGTCCGCGCGCGGTGGGGCGCCAGGCGGTGCGCGACATGCGGGCGTCGATGTGCTGCTCCACCACGCAGTTGAAGGCGGCGGCAGCCGCGGCCACCAGCCAGATGCCGGCGGTGGCCGCCACCACCGTGGCCGGTGGCGGCAGCCCGGGCGTGGCCAGCAGCATGCCGATCAGCGCGCAGAAGACGATGAGCTGCACCACCCGCGGCTTCGTGAGGGCGTAGAACTGGCGCCAGATCGGGATGTGGATCTGGGAAGCCGGCCGGGGGACGGGGGGCGCGGCGGCGGCGGGCGCGGGCGGGGTCACGGAGGAATGGGTGGCGGTTTGGGTCATGGGTATCTCGCTCCGGGCACCAGATCGGGATGCGCCGTGGGCTGCGAGGGAGCTCGCGCACGCACGCTCTGGTGGGCGCGCATGAGCATCAGGCTCAGGATCACGGTCAGCGCGGCGGCGCCGCCGGTGTGGGCCACGGCCGCCACCAGCGGCCAGCCCAGCACCACGTTGGACACGCCGCTGCCCAGCTGCCACGCCCCCACGGCGAGCAACGCGCAGGCCCAGCGGCGGGCTTGGGGATCGGCCAGACGCCACAGCCGCCAGGCCGCCAGCGCCAGCGCCGCGAGCAGCACCAGCGCCATGAGCCGGTGCGTGAAGTGGATGGCCGTCAGCGCCGCGAAGGGCAGGAAGTCGCCCTCGCCCGTGCTGCCCAGCGCGCGCTGCAGGGTGAAACCGTGCTCGAAATCCATCTCGGGCCACCAGCGGCCCTGGCAGGTGGGGAAGTCGCCACAGGCCAGCACCGCGTAATTGGTGCTGACCCAGCCGCCCAGCGCGATCTGCGCCAGCGCCAGTGCGGCCAGCGCCCACAGCCCACGCCGCAGCCCCGGCGTCAGTGCCAGCGGCCGGCTGCCAGGACCGGTGAAGGCCTGGGACTGCGCCGCCAGCAACGCCAGCAGCCCCAGACCGCCGAGCAGGTGCGCGGTAACGATGGCCGGATACAGCTTCAAGGTCACCGTCAGCGCGCCGAAGGCACCCTGCAGGCAGACCCACACCAGCGTGGCGCTGGCCCACCAGGGCGAGATCAGCCCCGGCGTGCCGCGGCGGTGTTGCCGCCAGGTCGCGACCGCCAGCACCGTGATGAGCACGCCCACGGCGGTGGCGAGGTAGCGGTGCAGCATCTCGATCCAGGCCTTGGCATGCGTCACCGGCCCGTCGGGCAGCACCGCCTGCGCGGCGGCGATGTGGTGCTGCGCGCCCAGCGGGCTGGCGCTGCCGTAGCAGCCGGGCCAGTCCGGGCAGCCCAGGCCCGAGTCGGTGAGCCGGGTGAAGGCGCCGAAGAGCACGAGGTCGAGGCACAGGAACAGCGTCAGCGCGGTGAGCCCGCGCAGCCGGGCCGCCGCGCCGCGGTGGCGCAGCGCCACCCAGGCCAGCGGCGCCAATGCCAGCGCAATGCCCAGCAACGCCAGATGCAGCAGCGGCGCGAGGTCGTAGGACGTGGTGGCCGTGTCCATGGTGTTTCAGCGGCCCTCGCGGTCCCAGCTGGCCGAGGCGCGCAGCAACCGCTCCAGGTCGCGCTTGAGACGGGATGGGTCGGGACGCACCGGGGCGCGCATCATCCACTGCCCCATCGGATCGACGATGTAAAGATGCGAGGACAACGACTCGCCCGGCGCAGGCTGCAGCCACTGAGCTACCTGTGCGGGGTCGGCGCGCAGGATCTGCGCCGCGCCGGCGTCCAGCACCGCCTTCTGCAGCGCGGCCGGGGGCATCTGGTCGTCGGTGACCAGCCACAGCTTGTCGATGCGCTCGCGCTCGCGGCCGGTCATCTCGCGCAGCTGGCGCTGCAGGTACAGCAGCTTCTCGCAGTCGGCGTCGCAATCGCCGCTGCCCGTGACCACCAGCAGCCACTGGCCCTTGAGCGAAGCGGCCGGAACTTGCTGGCCCTCCAGCGTGCGCAGCGCCAGCGGCGGCAGCTCGTGCGGCGGATCGATCAGCGTGGCGTAGTTGCTGCGGCCCTCGGGGCGGATCACGAAGTAGGTGAAGTACGAGGCCAGCACGGGCGAGGCGCACGCCAGCAGCACCAGCAGCATCTTGAGGCGTCCGCTGCGGGTGCGCCGCGCCTGCGCGTCGAGCTCGGGACGGGGCATCGAGTGCACCGTCAGGCTCAGCGGCTCAGGCGGCGCGCCGGCGGGGGCGGAGGAGTTGGAACCAGACATAAAGACCCGTGATCAGCGCCGCCAGCGAAAACCACTGGACGGCATAGCCGTAGTGCTTGTGCACGTCCACGGCCGGCAATGGCCAGTGGCGCCGCAACCCGTCGGCGGCCGGGGCCACAGCGTCGTCGAGCTGCAGCAGCGTGAGCGGACGCAAGCTCAGCTGCGTTTCGTCCGCGAAGGATTCAATCGAGAGATTTTGACGGATCACCCCCATCTCGCCGCCCTGCGGGGTGAATTCGTAGAGCCGCGCCGGCGGCCCCTCGATGCGCGCCGTGAGCGTCACCGGCTGCGCCGGCGTGGCGATGGCCGGCAGCCGGGTGCGCTCCTGCATGTCGCGCGGCACCCAGCCGCGCTGCACCAGCACGGCGCTGCCGTCGTCCAGCCGCAGCGGGGTGAGCACGAAGAAGCCGGGACGGCCGTCCATCTGCCGGTTGTCGAGGAAGACGGTGCGCTCGGGGAGCCACTGTCCCCGCACCGTGACGCGCCGGTGCAGTTGCCCGGCCACCTGTGCCGGCGCGTGTGCCAGCGCCTGGGCAGGCAGCGGTGGCAGCGCGACGCTGCTGTCCACCGCCTGCTGCAGCGACTCCTTTTGCACCGCGCGGTCGAGCTGCCACAGTCCCAGCCGCGCCATCAGCAGCGCGCTCGCCACGGCTGCGAGCGTGATCACCAGCCACCGAGCACGAGCGCTCAGCATGGACACCGCCCGCCCGGAAGGCCGGTGCCAGAATGGCCGGCCATGAAATCCATCATCGTGCTGGCGCTGCTGGCCATCGTGGGAGCCTTGGCCGGCGCCGGCGTGCTGATGCTGCGCAGAAAACCACCGCGGGCTTCACAGGCCGGTGGACCCGACAAGCGCATGGCCCGGGCGCTGGCGCTGCGCGTGGGGCTGTCGGTGGCGCTGTTCCTGTTCATTCTTTTCAGTTACTGGATGGGCTGGATCCAGCCCACCGGCATTCCGCTGAGCCGCTGAACCCGGCGCTTCAGAGCGCCACGCCGGGCCAGTGGCTGTTCTTCAATTCAAAGCCAGTACACCAACAGGTACAGGCCCAGCCACACCACGTCCACGAAGTGCCAGTACCAGGCCGCGCCTTCGAAGCCGAAATGGCGGTCGGGGGTGAAATGGCCCTTCATCAGCCGCAGCGTGATGAACAGCAGCATCAGCATGCCCACGAAAACATGGAAACCGTGGAAGCCGGTAAGCATGAAGAAGGTGGAGCCGAAGATGCCCGAGCTCAGCTTGAGGTTCAGATCGCGGTAGGCGTGGGCGTATTCGTAGCCCTGTACGACCAGGAAGGTTGCGCCCAACGCCACCGTGATCCACATCCAGGCAATGGCCTTGGCACGGTGCGAGGCAATGAGCGCGTGGTGCGCGATGGTCAGCGTCACACCCGAGGTCAGCAACAGCGCGGTGTTGAGCGTGGGCAGCGGCCAGGGCCCGATCGTGGAGAAGGGCTCGACGATGCCCGCTGGCGAGCCGGTGGAGCCGGGTTGGTCGGAGGGCCAGGCCGCCTTGAAATCAGGCCATAGCAGGCTGTTCTCCAAACTGCCCAGCACAGGCAGCGTGTAGTAGCGTGACCAGAACAGCGCGCCGAAGAAGGCGCCGAAGAACATCACCTCCGAGAAGATGAACCAGCTCATGCTCCAGCGGTAGGAGATGTCGATGTTGCGGCCGTAGAGCCCGCCCTCGCTCTCGCGCGCCGCGTCGCTGAACCACTGGAACATCACCACGGCCCACCACAGCAGGCCGAAGAAAAGCGAATAGGCACCCCACTGGTGGCCGTTGATCCACTGGGCCGCCCCCAGGATCACGAAGAACAGGCCGACGGCCGTCATCACCGGATGCCGTGACGGGGCTCGGCACGAAGTAGTGGGGCACGCTGCCGTGGTGCGTCGCTGCGGACATGGTTGCGGGTCTCCTTTGAGAGGTTGCTCTTGCCGCGGGTCAGCCGGCCACGCCGCTGCCCACTACCCATCTCACCAGCAGCACCAGCATCGCCACGAACAGCGCTGCGGCCACGAGGCCGGCGATGATGACGTGCTGGGGCTTGAGCTGGCTGACATCCTGTTCATAGTCGCGGGCGCGGCGCACGCCGAAAAAGGACCACGCCACGGCCTTGAAGGTGCGAAGCCACGAGCCCTTGCGCGTCACGGCTTCATCGGCGCGCCGTCCGCTCACGAGCGCGGCTCCGGCCGGGCCGCCGCACTCTTGCCGCTGACCTCGAAGAAGGTGTAGGACAGCGTGATGGTGGTCACGTCCTTGGGCAGCTTCGGGTCGATCACGAAAGCCACCGGCCACTGCCGCGACTCTCCGGGCGCCAGCGTGTATTCGTTGAAGCAGAAACATTCGACCTTGTTGAAGTAGGCCGTGGCCTGCTTGGGCGCGTAGCTGGGAATGGCCTGGGCCGTCATCGCGCGCGGCTGGCGGTTGCGGAACTCGTACATCACGGTGGCGAGCTCGCCCGGGTGCACCTTCAGCGTCGCCTGCGCGGGCTTAAAGTCCCAGGGCCCGCGCGCGTTGGCATCGAACTCCACCGTGATGGTGCGGCTGCGGTCCACCTGGGTATTGAGCGCATCGGCCGTGCCGCGCCCAAAACCGGCCGTCTGCCTCTCCGACAGCGACAGCACGTTGATGCCCAGTGCCTCGCAGATGTGCTTGTACAGCGGCACCAGCGCATAGCCGAAGCCGAACATCAGCACGGCTACCAGCGTGAGCTTGCCCACCATGTGCAAGTTGTCGCGGCGCAACCGGGCTTGGCGGCGGGTGTCCATGGCCCAGGGCTCCTTGGCGGCCTCAGGGGCCCAACAGCACGATCTTGGCGACGAAGCCCAGCGCGAAGGCCGCGGCCACGGAGGCCAGGATCAGCGCCAGGCGCAGGTTGCCGCGCCGGCGCTGCGCCTGGTCGTCGTCGCGCGGTGGCATCGTCACGGCCTGCGGCTCCATAGCGTTCAGCCCACCACGCGCGTGGCCGTGGCGTCGAGCTGCGGCGGCGTCTCGAAGGTGTGGAAGGGCGCCGGCGAAGGCACTTCCCACTCCAGCCCCTCGGCGCCGTCCCACGGACGTTGCGGCGCGGGCTGGCCCTGGCCGCGCATCATCGGCAACACCACGAACACGAAGAAGTACACCTGCATCAGCCCGAAGCCGAAGGCGCCGACGGAGGCGAGCGCATTGAAGTCGGCAAACTGCATCGGGTAGTCGGCATAGCGGCGCGGCATGCCCGCCAAGCCAAGGAAGTGCATGGGGAAGAAGGTGACGTTGAAGAAGATCAGCGAGCCCCAGAAGTGGATCTTGCCCCGCGTCTCCGAGTACATCGTGCCGGTCCACTTCGGGCCCCAGTAGTACACGCCCGCGAACAGCGCGAAGAGGGACCCCGCCACCAGCACGTAGTGGAAGTGCGCCACCACGTAGTAGGTGTCCTGCAGTTGGATATCCACCGGTGCCATGGACAGGATCAGCCCGGTGAAGCCGCCCATGGAGAACACGAAGATGAAGCCCACCGCGAACAGCATGGGCGTCTCGAAGGTCATGGAGCCGCGCCACATGGTGGCAACCCAGTTGAACACCTTCACGCCCGTCGGGATGGCGATCAGCATCGTGGCGTACATGAAGAACAGTTGCCCTGTCACCGGCATGCCGGTGGTGAACATGTGGTGCGCCCAGACGATGAAGGACAGGATCGCAATCGAGGCGGTGGCGTACACCATGGAGGTGTAGCCGAAGAGCTTCTTGCGGGCAAAGGCCGGCACGATCTGGCTGATGATGCCGAAGGCCGGCAGGATCATGATGTAGACCTCGGGATGCCCGAAGAACCAGAAGATGTGCTGGTACATCACCGGGTCGCCGCCACCGCCGGGCTGGAAGAAGCTGGTGCCGAAGTGGCGGTCGGTAAGCGTCATCGTGATCGCGCCGGCGAGCACCGGCATCACGGCGATGAGCAGGTACGCGGTGATGAGCCAGGTCCAGCAGAACAGCGGCATCTTCATCAGCGTCATGCCTGGCGCGCGCATGTTCAGGATCGTGACGATGATGTTGATGGAGCCCATGATGGAGCTCGCGCCCAGGATGTGCATCGCGAAGATGCCCGCGTCCATGGACGGGCCCATCTGCAGCGTCAGCGGCGCATAGAGCGTCCAGCCCGCCGCCGGCGCGCCACCGGGCATGAAGAACGACGACACCAGCATCACCGCCGCGGGCACCATCAGCCAGAAGCTGAAGTTGTTCATGCGCGCGAAGGCCATGTCCGGTGCACCGATCTGCAGCGGGATCATCCAGTTCGCGAAGCCCACGAAGGCCGGCATGATCGCGCCGAACACCATGATCAGCCCGTGCATCGTGGTGAACTGGTTGAACAGCTGCGGATTGACGAACTGCAGCCCGGGCTGGAACAGCTCCAGCCGGATCAGCAGCGCCAGGATCCCGCCCACCATGAGCATGGTGAAGCTGAACAGCAGGTACAGCGTGCCGATGTCCTTGTGGTTCGTGGCGAACAGCCAGCGCCGCCAGCCGTGCGGATGATCGTGGTGCTCGTCGTGGGTGGCGCCGTGGTGGGGCAGAACTGCGCTCATGGGAGGCTTTTCCTTTCAGGCGACGGCGCGGGTCACTTGCGGGCCGCCACGATCTCGGCGGGCTGCACGGTCTGGCCGGTGTGGTTGGACCACGAGTTCTTGGTGTAGGTGATGACGGCAGCGATCTCGGTGTCGGAGAGCTGCTTCCATGCGGGCATGCCATTGGGCAGGCCGTTGAGCACTACCGCGACCTGCTTGCTCTTGTCCGCGTCGTTGACCACGGGCGAGCCGTCCAGCGCCTTGATCGGGCCCGCGCCCTTGCCATCGGGGCGGTGGCACGCGGCGCAGTTGGCGGCGTAAACCTTCTCGCCACGGGCGATCAGGTCGGTCTGCGTCCAGACCTTGGCCGGGTCGTCGGCCGCCGCGGCCATCTTTTTCTGCTGCTCGGCCACCCAGGCGCTGTAATCGGCCTGCGACAGCACCTTGACGTGGATCGGCATGTACGCGTGCTCCTTGCCGCAGAGCTCGGCGCACTGGCCATAGAAGTCGCCGGTCTTGTCGGCACGGAACCAGGTGTCGCGCACGAAGCCCGGGATGGCGTCCTGCTTGACGCCGAAGGCCGGGATCATCCAGGCATGAATGACGTCGCTGGCGGTGGTGACGATGCGGATCTTCTTGTCCACCGGCACCACCAGCGGGTTGTCGACCTTGAGCAGATAGTCGTCGCCCTGCGGCTTGCCGGCATCGGACATCTGGCGGTGCGTCACGTCCAGCGTGGAGAGGAAGTTGATGCCCTGCCCTTCGCCGTTGAGATAGTCGTAGCCCCACTTCCACTGGTAGCCGGTGGCCTTGATGGTGAGGTCGGCGTTGGTGGTGTCCTTCATCGCCACCACGGCCTTGGTGGCCGGCAGCGCCATGCCGATGACGATGAGGAAGGGCACGATGGTCCAGGCCACCTCCACCGCCGTGCTCTCGTGGAAGTTGGCCGCCTTGGCGCCGCGCGAACGCCGGTGCTTGAGGATGGAATAGAACATCACGCCGAACACGGCCACGAAGATGACCGTGCAGATGACCAGCATGAAGTTGTGCAGCCAGTACAGCTCGGCGGCGATGGCCGTGGCTGCCGGGTGCAGGTTGGTCTGGTTGACCGCCGGGCCGCCGGGCAGGTCATTGACCGCCATCGCAGCCTGGGCGGCCGGCAGCATGCCCAGGCCCAGTGCAGCGCGGGCGAGGCGACTCGTGAGCGTCCTGTTCTTTCCCATGGTCCTCACTTGTGTTGCATTGCCGTGTTCTTGGGACTCGCCGCCGGCTGCAGCCCCACGGTGCGCAGCGCGCGCCGCAGCTCCTGCGCCAACTGCAGGCGCAGCTCCGGACGCAGGTAGCGGCCCACCCGCATCTGCCGCCCTTCGCCCGAGAGCTCTACCAGCGATCCTTGCGCCCGCGCCGGCTCCACGCGCACCCATGCGGCGCGGAACTCGGCACGCTCGGTGCGAGCGCCACAACGGTGCTCCACCACCAGGGCGCCATCCGCCAGCGTCAGCATCTCGCGGTCGGCGGCGTGTCGCGCGCACACCACCAGCGCCGTACCCAGCAGCGCCAGCTCCCCGGCCGCGAAGGCCGCCGCCATGGCCGTGCCCTGCCACCAGAGAAACAGGGTCACGCCCAGGGCCAGAGCGCCCGACAGGAACCACACCCCCAGATGACGTCGCGGCCCGAGCGCACCGTTGCGGCCCAGCACCCAGCGCAGGCCGCGGCCATCATTGATTTCGCAACCAAAACGCCATGGGCTGCGGGCGGGCGGCATAGGCCAGGGGGGGCTCGGAGCGACGGTCGCGGTCATGTGGTAGCGAGGACTCGGGCCGAGACGTTGGCGTTTTTGCGCCAGGTCTGAAGCAGGTTTTGCCGATTTTGTCGTTGACGAAACGCAAATCTGACCCAGAAACCGCTGGATTCTAGGCAGACTTTGAGCGGCGTCGAAGCATCTTTGCTTGATTTCGACGCCCGGCGCAACCTTGGGAAAACCCCTCAGGTACCGCGGCGCGAGCGCACCATTTGTCGCATTTCGTCCAGACCGACCTCGGTGTGTGCCGCCACGCGCGGACGCGGCGCCGCCTTAAAGGCGTGGCCGTACACCAGCTCGAAAGACAACGCCGGGCGCCCATCGCTGCCACCGAGCGTCTGCAGTGCCTCAATCAGGCGCTGTTGCCAGCGCGGAGTGCGCAAGCCTGCAACACGGCGCGTGTCGGCGTTGGCGCCCAGGCCGCGCAGCTCGGCCAGCACAGCCGCGGCGTCGGCCCAGTTCAGGCGCAGCACCTCCTGGTCCATCACCGGATCGGCGAAGCCCGCAGCCACCAGCATGTCACCCAGATCGTGCATGTCCACGAACTCGGCCATGGGCGAACCCCAGCCGCGCTCGCGGTACAGGGCGCGCAGTTCGGCCAGCGTGCCCGGGCCGAAAGTGGAGAACATCAGGAAGCCGTCCACCGCCAGCGCCCGGTGCCACTGTGCGAACAGCGCCGTCGGGTCGGCATGGCCATGCAGCGCCATGTTGGACCACAGCAGTTGCACGCTGCCGGGCGTCACGGCCTCCTCGGTCAGCGGTGCAGCGGTCGCCGCGGCGCCGGCCCAGCGCCGCGGCGACCACCAGGGCGCGGGCGTCGGCGCGGCACGCTCGCGGCGCACCAGCGCGGGTTCGACCACGAGCTGCTGTGCCTGCGGATAAGCCTCGCGCAGCAGCGCCTCGCTTGCTCCCAGGAAGCCCGACCACTGCAGCACCGCCCCCGGCGTGCGCCGGATCATGGGCAGCTTCTCGGCCATGCGCCGTGCAGCCTCGGCGTGCAGCCAAGGCGGCTCGGCGGCCTGGGCCATGCGCCGCACGGCGCGCTCGATGGCACGCGTGTCGATCGCGCGGGAGCTGGAGGAGTCGGTGGAGGCATTCATGGCGGGGGCGGGCAGTATATTGACCCGATGCCCGCCAGCCGCCTCCGTCAGGGCTTCTGCGCGCTGGCCGCGCTCGCGGCGGCGCTGCCCAGCCAGTGCGCCGTGTGCCGCGCCTGGGACGCCGGACGGCTGTGCCTCGACTGCCGCGAGCGTTTCATTCCACCCGTGACGCGCTGCCCCGGCTGCGCGCTGCCGCTGACCCAACCGGACGCCCCGTGTGCCGACTGCCTGCGCGACCCCCTGCCCTTCGAGCGCTGCGTCGCGGCGCTGGATTACGCCTGGCCCTGGAACGGCGTGATCGGTCAGCTGAAATTCCACGACGGGCTGGACCTCGTCGGCGCGCTGTCCGCACTGCTGTTGCAGGCGCTGCGGCGCGAGGCACCGCCGCCGGTCGAGCTGCTGCTGCCTCTGCCACTGGGCTCGCAGCGGCTGCAGGAGCGCGGCTACAACCAGGCCTGGGAACTGGCGCGCCGGCTCGCGCCGCCGTTGGCCCTGCGCTGCGACGCCCGGCTGCTGCTGCGCCTTTTCGATACACCGCGGCAGAGCGGGCTGGCACAAACCCAGCGCAGCGCCAACGTGCGCGGCGCCTTCGGCATCGCACCCGGGCGCGCCGCCGCGCTGCGCGGGCGCCGCGTGGCGCTGCTGGACGACGTCATGACCACCGGTGCCACCGCCGCCGAGGCCGCGCGCACGCTGCTGGACGCCGGCGTCGCGGCAGTGCAACTGTGGGTGCTGGCGCGCACGCCGCGGCCGTCGCAGGCCTGAGGCAGCGCATCCCGGGCGCGCTCACGCGCTCCCGCACAATCGCGCGATGTTCCACATCGTCCTCGTGCATCCGCAGATCCCGCCCAACACGGGCAACGTCATCCGGCTGGCAGCCAACACCGGTTGCACGCTGCACCTGGTGGAGCCGCTGGGCTTCTCGATGGAGGACAAGCTGCTGCAGCGCGCCGGCCTGGACTACCACGAGTACGCCAGCGTGCGCCGCCATGCCGGCTGGGATGTCTTCCTGGCTGCGGAGCAGCCCGACCCGCAGCGCCGCTTCGCCTTTACCACCCGCGGCACGCGGCTGCTGGGCGAGGTGAGCTGGCGTCCGGGCGACTGGCTGATCTTCGGCAGCGAAAGCGCCGGGCTGGCACCGGCGCTGCGCGAGCAGTTCGACCCGGCGCAGCGCATCCGGCTGCCCATGCGTCCCGGGCAGCGCAGCTTGAACCTCAGCAACGCAGTGGCTGTGTCGGTGTTCGAGGCTTGGCGCCAGAACGGCTACGCCGGCGCGGTGTAAGACGCGCCGCCAGGATTTCAGGCAAAGCGAGGGCCGGCCACGCCGGCCCTTCCCTTTTCAGCCGCGTTGCTCGGTATTGGGCGCGCGCTGCATGAGCTGCTGCACGACCTGCTGTGGCGACAGCCGGCCTTCGAGCACAGCCACCACGGCCTCGGTGATGGGCATCTCCACACCCTTGTCGCGCGCGCGGCGCAGCACCGTGGCGGCGCTGTAGACACCCTCGGCCACGTGGCCCAGGTCGGCCAGCACCTGCGCCAGCGTGCGCCCGGCGGCGAGCTGCAGGCCCACGCGACGGTTGCGCGAGAGATCACCGGTGGCGGTCAGCACCAGGTCGCCCATGCCCGAGAGGCCCATGAAGGTTTCCACCCGGGCGCCCAGCGCCACGCCCAGGCGGGTCATTTCCGCCAGGCCACGCGTGATGAGCGCAGCGCGGGCATTGAGGCCCAGCTGCAGGCCGTCGCACAGGCCCGTGGCGATGGCCAACACGTTCTTCACCGCGCCGCCCACCTCGACGCCCACCGGGTCGTCGCAGATGTAGATGCGCAGCGCCTCGCCGTGGAATGCCTGCACGGCCAGCTCGCACAGCACCGTGTCAGCGCTGGCGGCCACCAGTGCTGCCGGCTTGCCCAGCGCCACCTCGGCGGCGAAGCTCGGCCCCGACAGCACCCCGGTGGCCGCGCGCGGGCAGACCTCGCGCGCGATCTCATGGCCCAGCAACCCGGTGCCGGCCTCGAAACCCTTGCACAGCCACAGCGCGCGCGCGCTTGTGGGCAGCGCCTGCAGCATGCCGCGCAGGCCCGACATGGGCGTGGCAATCACCAGCAGCCCCTCACGCGCATGTGCCAGCGCGGCGGCCAGATCACTGCCCACGGACAGCGCCGCGGGCAACGCCACATCGGGCAGGTAACGCTGGTTGCGGCGCTGTTCATGCAGCGCCAGCGCCTGCTGCGCATCGCGCGCCCACAGCAACACCTCGTGGCGCGCGGCAGCCTGCACCGCCAACGCGGTGCCCCAGGCGCCCGCGCCAAGCACGCTGATCTTCATGCCGCGACCGCGCGCAGGCACGTCAGGCGACGGAGCCGTTGCCCTGCGCGGCGAGTTGCTGCTGCTGGGCCTCGTACATGGCCTGGAAGTTCACCTCGGCCAGCATCACCGGCGGGAAGCCGGCGCGGGTGCAGATGTCGGAAATGATGGCCCGCAGGTACGGATACACCATGCCCGGGCAGGCGATGCCGATGATGGCCTGCAACTGGTCCTGCGGAATGTTGCGGATTTCGAAGATGCCGGCCTGCTTGGCCTCGACCAGGAACAGCGTCTTCTCGCCGATCTTGGTGGTGACGGTGGCCGTGACGCAGACCTCATAGATGCCGTCGGTGATGGTTTCGGCAGACAGTCCCAGGTTGATCTCGACCTGCGGCGGCGTCTGCTCGGTGAGGATCTGGGGCGAGTTCGGCTGCTCCAGCGACAGGTCCTTCAGGTACATGCGCTGGATCTGGAACACCGGGTTCTGCTCTTGGTCGTCGGCCATGGTCTTGTCTCGAAGAAAAGAAGGCCCGCGACATGCGGGCGTGGCCGATTATCACGCAGCGCCGTGGCGCCTCCGGGGGCGCAGGCCGTCCCGGACGGGGACGGCGGCGCCGGGCGATCAGCCCTGCAGCAGCGGCACCAGACCGCCGCGCTGGTCCAGCGCGATGAGGTCATCGCAGCCGCCCACGTGGGTCTCGCCGATGAAGATCTGCGGCACCGTGCGCCGCCCGGTGATCTTGATCATCACGTCGCGCTGCGACGGGTCCTGGTCGATGCGCACCTCGTCGATGTGTTCGACACCGCGCTGCTTGAGGAGCTGCTTGGCGCGCTGGCAGTAGGGGCAGACCAGCGTGGTGTACATCTTGACGGCATTCATCACAGACAGGGCGCGGCACGCGCGGCAGTGGTTGAGGACAAGTCATTGTCCGCCTCGCCTTCAACCCTTGCCGGTGCTGGGCGACTTGCCCCTGTGCCCGCCGGCCCCGGCAACGCGCACGACGATCAGCCGCCAGGCACCGTTGCGCCGTCAACCGTTCGTGGCAGCACCCTGCCCTTCACGCGGCCCCAGCGGGCCGCGGGCTCAGGCCGCGGACTCGGTGGGCAGGTTGGCTTCGCGCCAAGCCGCCAAGCCGCCGGCCACGGGCTGGCAGTTCTCGTAGCCGCGCTTCTTGAGCAGTGCCACGGCGCGCGACGCGCGCGCGCCGGTTGCGCACAGCACCAGCACCGGCAATGCCTTGTTGCTCGGCAGCGCGGTGGAGGTCTCGATTTGCGACAGCGGCACGTTGCGTGCCCCCACGGCATGGCCACTGGCGAATTCGGCCGGCTCGCGCACGTCGATGAGCACGCCCTTTTCGCGGTTGATCAGCCGCACCGCCTCGGCGGTGCTGATGCCGCTGCCGGCACCTCCGCGGACCACCGGCCACAGCAGCAGGGCGCCCGACACGAGCGCGGTGAGGACCAGGTACCAGTTGTCGAGCAGGAATTGCACGGCGTTCGAGGGGTTGCCAAAGCCGCGGATTATAGAATTTGCGGCTTTGCTGCCAGCGCGTACGCCCGTCGCGCGCCCCAGGCCACAGCCCTTTTTCCCACTCTCAGGCTTTGAGTCCCTGCCCATGTACAAGCTCGTGCTGATCCGCCACGGCGAATCGACCTGGAACCTCGAAAACCGCTTCACCGGCTGGACCGACGTGCCGCTGACGGACACCGGCGTGGCCCAGGCGCGCCAAGCCGGCAAGCTGCTCAAGGAAGGCGGCTGGGAGTTCGACGTGGCCTACACCTCAGTGCTCAAGCGCGCCATCTGGACGCTGTGGCACTGCCTGGACGAGATGGACCGCACCTGGCTGCCCGTGGTCAAGGACTGGCGGCTCAACGAGCGCCACTACGGCGCGCTGCAGGGCCTCAACAAGGCCGACATGGCCAAGCAGTACGGCGACGAGCAGGTGCTGATCTGGCGTCGCAGCTACGACACGCCGCCGCCGGCGCTGGACGCCAACGACCCGCGCGGCCAGCGCCAGGACCCGCGCTACGCCAAGCTCGACGCCGAGCAGGTCCCGCTCACGGAGTGCCTGAAGGACACCGTCGCGCGCGTGCTGCCGGCCTGGAACGAGGTGCTGGCCCCGGCCATCAAGTCCGGCCAGCGCATCGTCATCGCCGCGCATGGCAACAGCATCCGCGCGCTGGTGAAGTACCTCGACGGCATCAGCGACACCGACATCGTCGGCCTGAACATCCCCAACGGCATCCCGATGGTTTACGAGCTCGATGCCGAGCTCAAGCCCATCCGCCGCTACTACCTGGGCGACGCGGAAGCCGCCGCCAAGGCCGCCGCCGCGGTGGCCAACCAGGGCAAGGCCTGATCCCAGGCCCACGCCACAAGACAAAGGGGCCGCGAGGCCCCTTTTTCATTCCTGCCTCGAGAGCTGGCGGCGCAGCCTCACAACCCCGCCACTGCCTGCGCCAGCAGCGGCGCCACGCTCACGGCGTTGCTCGGGTGCGGCACGGCGTCCGTGCTCCAGACGTGGCGCACGCCGGCCGCGTGCAGCTGCGCCAGCGCGTCGCCCACGAAGAGGGCGTGCGTCACCGCCACGTCCACCGAGGCCGCCCCGCGCGCCAGCGCCTGCGTGGCCGCGGCGATCAGCGTCTGGCCCGTGCTGGCCACGTCATCGAGCAGCACCACCGCACGGCCGCCGAGTTCCAGGGGCGGCAGCTCCAGGACCACCTCGCGGTCACCCAGCCGGCGCTTGCAGCCCATGCCGTGCTCCAGGCCTTGCCCTTGCGCCGCGGCCTGCACCCACTGCGCCGCCTCTTCGTCCGGGCCGATCAGGATCGGGCGGTCGAGCTGCCGCGCCACCCACTCGCCCAGCAGCGGCGCCGCCGACAGCGCCAGCCCACGCCGGCCCGGGAACAGCGCCTCCATCGAGGTCACGCGGTGCAGGTGCGGGTCCACCGTCAGCACCGCGTCGAACAGCCCGCCCAGCAGCGCCGCCACGTGGCGCTGGCTCACCACCTCGCCGGGCGTGAAAGCCATGTCCTGGCGCATGTAGGCCAGGTACGGCGACACCAGGATGAGCTCGCGCGCGCCCAGCTCGCGCGCCGCCGGCGCACACAGCAGCAACTCCGTCAGCTTCTCGTTGGGCTGCTGCAGTCCGCGCAGCATCAGCACCCGCGACGGCAACGTCCCGGGCAGCCGCAGTCGCAGCTCGCCGTCGGGAAAACGGTGACGCTGCACGAAGGCCAGCGGCACGCCCAGCGCCTGCGCCAGGGCCTGCGCCAGCGGCGCCTCGTCGTCGAAGGCCAGCAGCATCTGCTCGCTCATGGGAACTCCAGACTTCTTCCTGAGGGGTTGGTCGATGGCGCGCGGCTCCGCATCGCCGGCCCTCAGCGGGCCTGCAGCGCCTGCGCGATGGTGTCGCGCAGGTGCGCCGCCAGGGCGCGCCGGTCGGCATGCGCCACCGCCTGCGGCGGCAGCACCTGCAGCTGCACCGCCAGGCCCTGCGCGCAGGCCAGGCGCCACAGGCTCTGGCCCAGCGTCATGTCGCCCACGAAGCTCGCGGCCGGGCTCACCGCGTGCAGCGGGTCGCTGTAGCGCAGCGCCACCGGCTGCACCGGCTCGCCGCTGGCGATCACGGCCTGCAGCAAGTTGGCGTGGAAGGGCAGCAGCTCATGGCCCTCGCCGGTGGTGCCCTCGGGAAACACCGCCACCGTGTCGCCGTCGCGCAGCGCCTGCGTGATGGCGTGCAGCACGCGCATGGCGTCGCGCGCGCGCTCGCGCTGCAGGTACAGCGTGCCGGCGGCGTCCACCAACCGCCCCACCAGGGGCCAGGCCTGCACCTCGGCCTTGGAGACGAAGCGCGCCTGCGGGCACAGCGCGTGGATGGCGGCGATATCCAGCCACGACACGTGGTTGGCCACGATCAGCTTGGCGCCGGGACGAAACGTGCCCTGCGCGCGCAGCTCCAGCCCCAGCGTGGCCAGCAGCTTGCGCGACCACCAGCCGATGCGCGCCTGCCGCCGCGCCGGACCGTAGAACGGGAACAGCAGCAGCACGATGGCCAACCCGTGCAGCCCATGCAGCACCGTGCGCGCCAGCCGCCACAGCGCGCGCAGCCGCCGCAGCGACGACACGGCAGCGGGGGCGGACACCGCCAGCGTCGGCGTCGTCTCGGGCGGAAGCTGCATCGGGGCGCCGGCGGGCGGGACGCGCGTCAGAAAGCCTCGTGCGCCACCGTGCCGGCCACCAGCGTGGCCACCACGCGCCCGGGCAGCATGCTGCCAGTGAGCTCGAAGGCGAAGGGCGTGTGCTTGCCCTGGCTGCGCAGCTGCGCAGCCTCCAGCCCCCACTGTGCCTGCGGGTCGAAGAGGCAGACGTCGGCCACGCCGCCTTCCACCAGGCGCCCGGCACTGGAAACCAGCGAGCCCAGCGCCTCGCCCAGCACGGCCACCGGGCCGCTGGTCACGCGTGCCAGCGACTGCGCCAGCGTGAGGCCCTGGTCCTGGCCCCACTTCAGCGCCAGGCTCAGCAGCAGTTCCAGCCCGGTGGCGCCGGGCTCAGCCTCGGCGAAGGGCAGGTTCTTGGCGTCCTCGTCCACCGGGGTGTGGTCCGACACCAGTGCGTCGATGGTGCCGTCGGCCAGCGCCGCGCGCAGCGCGTCGCGGTCGCGCTGCTGGCGCAGCGGCGGCGTCAGGCGCATGGCGGCGTTGAAGAAGCCGATGTCCACGTCCGTGAGGTGCAGCGAGTTGATGCTCACGTCCGCCGTCACCGGCAGCCCCTGCGCCTTGGCCTGGCGCAGCAGCTCCACGCCCTCGGCGCTGGAGAGGCGGCACAGGTGCACGCGCGCGCCGGTGCTGCGCACCAGCTCGAAGATGGTGTGCAGCGCCACCGTCTCGGCCGCCACGGGCACGCCCGAAAGGCCCAGGCGCGTGGCGACCGCGCCGCTGGCGGCCACGCCGGCGCCCAGCCACGGGTCCTGCGGGCGCAGCCACACGGTGTAGCCATAGGTGCTGGCGTACTGCAGCGCGCGCAGCAGCACCTGCGTGTCGCGCACCGGCGCCTCGGCCTGCGCGAAGCCGATGCAGCCGGACTCGGTGAGCTCGGCCATCTCGGTGAGCGCCTTGCCCTCCAGGCCGCAGGTGAGCGCGCCCAGCGGGAACAGCCGGCAGCGGCTGAGCTTGCGGGCGCGGAACTTGAGCATGTCCACCAGGCCCGGCTCATCGAGCGGCGGGTCGGTGTCGGGCGGGCACACGAGGCTGGTGACGCCACCGGCCGCGGCCGCGGCCAGCTCGCTCTCCAGCATGCCCTCGTGCTCGTGGCCGGGCTCACGCAGCCGGGCGGCGAGGTCCACCAGGCCCGGTGCAACCACCAGGCCCTGCGCGTCGATCACGCGGTCGGCCTCGAAGTCCGGGTTGACGTTGCCGATGGTCAGGATGCGGCCCGCGGCGATAGCCACGTCGGCCGCCTCGTCGCGGCCGGAGGCCGGGTCCACGACGCGGCCGTTCTTGATCAGGATCTTCATGCTTTCCACATCCTCCGTTCGCCCTGAGCTTGGTCGTTGGGCCAACAGGCCGGCTGGGCCATAAGGCTTCGACAGGCTCAGCCCGAACGGGACTTTGGTTGTTCAGGCGTCGTTGCCGGCGAGGATGCTCATCACCGCCATGCGCACGGCGATGCCGAAGGTCACCTGCGGCAGGATCACGCTGTGGCGCCCGTCGGCCACCGCCGAGTCGATCTCCACGCCACGGTTGATCGGGCCCGGGTGCATGACGATGGCATCGGGCTTGGCCAGCGCCAGCTTCTCCGGCGTCAGGCCGTAGTGCTTGAAGAACTCGCCCGCGCTGGGCAGCAGCGCGCTGCCCATGCGCTCGTTCTGCAGCCGCAGCATGATGATCACGTCGGCATCGCGGATGCCCTCGGCCATGTCGCGGCACACGCGCACGCCCATCTCGCGCAGATTGTCCGGCACCAGCGTCTTCGGCCCCACCGCGCGGATCTCGGGCACGCCCAGCGTCGTGAGCGCGTGGATGTCCGAACGCGCCACGCGCGAGTGCACGATGTCGCCCACGATCGCCACCGTGAGGTTGGTGAAGTCCTTCTTGAAGTGCCGGATCGTGTACATGTCCAGCAGGCCCTGCGTCGGGTGCGCGTGGCGCCCGTCGCCGGCGTTGACCACGTGCACGTGCGGCGCGCAGTGCTGGGCGATCAGGTAGGGCGCGCCCGACTCGCTGTGCCGCACCACGAACATGTCGGCCTGCATGGCCGAGAGGTTGGCGATGGTGTCGAGCAGGCTCTCGCCCTTGGCGGTCGAGGAGCGCGCGATGTCGAGGTTGATCACGTCCGCCGACAGCCGCTTGGCCGCGATCTCGAAGGTGGTGCGCGTGCGCGTGCTGTTCTCGAAGAACAGGTTGAACACGCTCTTGCCGCGCAGCAGCGGCACCTTCTTGACCTCGCGGTCGCTCACGGAGAGGAAGGTGGAAGCGGTGTCGAGGATCTGCGTGAGCACCGCGCGCGGCAGGCCCTCGATGGACAGCAGGTGGATCAGCTCGCCGTGGCTGTTGAGCTGGGGATTGCGGCGCGACAGCATCAGGCGGCGCCCTCCAGGGCAAAGGTGAAGCGGCCGGCGGCATCGCGCGCCAGCGACAGGCGTTGTTCGGCCGGCAGCGCGAGCTTGGCGGCGGCGAAGGCGGGCTCGATGGGCAGCTCGCGCCCGCCGCGGTCCACCAGCACCGCCAGCGTCACGCTGGCCGGGCGGCCGAAGTCGAAGAGCTCGTTGATCACCGCGCGCGTGGTGCGCCCGGTGTAGAGCACATCGTCGATCAGCAGGATGTGCCGCCCTTCGATCTCGAAGGGCAGCTTGGTGGCGTCGGTCAGGTGCATGCCGCGCGAGCCGTAGTCGTCGCGGTGCAGCGCGCTGGAGATGACGCCGGGCGCGCCGGGTAGGCTCAGGTCGGTGTGCAGCCGCTCGGCCAGCCAGGCCCCGCCGCTCCACACGCCCACGAGCGCGGATGTTTCGGTATCGGCGGGACGCAGCAGCCGCGCGACGCCGCGCAGCAGCTCGCCGTACAGCGCCTCGGCGTCCAGGGAAAGGGTGCTCATGCTTGTCTCAGGAACTGCTCCAGGATCAGCGCGGCCGAAGCCGCGTCCAGGTCGCGCGCACCGCCGGCCTCGGCCTCGGTGCTGGTGTAGCGCTCGTCCACCTCGTGCACCGGCAGCCTGAAGCGGCCGTGCAGCTGGCGCGCGAAGCGCTGCGCGCGGTGCGTATTGTCGTGCGGCGCCCCGTCGGGATGGCGCGGCACGCCCACCACCAGCGCATCGGGCTGGTACTCGCGGATGAGTTTCTCGATCGCCGCGAAGCGCACGTCGGCCTTCTCGGTGGCGATGGTCTTGAGCGGCGTGGCGCTGCGCGTGACGGTGTTGCCGCTGGCCACGCCGGTGCGCTTGGCACCGAAGTCGAAGGCGAGAAAGCTCTGCGCGCGGCCCACGCCGCCGGGCGCCTCGCTCATGCGTGCCCCGCCTCGCCGCTGAGCATGCGCGGATCGATCCCCAGCAGCGACAGCGCGCGCGTGTAGCGCTGCTCGGGCGGGGTGTCGAAGATGATCTGCGGGTCGGCGGCGACGTTGAGCCAGCCGTTGCGCGAGATCTCCTCCTCCAGCTGCCCCGCGCCCCAGCCGCTGTAGCCCAGCGTCACCAGCACGCGGCGCGGACCCGTGCCATGCGCCAGCGACTCCAGCACGTCCTTGCTGGTGGTCATCTCCAGCCCGCCGGGCACCGTCATCGTGGAGTTGAAGCGTGCCGCGCCCAGTGCCTCGTGCAACACGAAGCCGCGCTCGGTCTGCACCGGGCCGCCGAAGTACACCGGCTCGTCGGCCAGCTCGCTGCGGTCCAGGCTCAGGTCCACCTTCTCGAACAGGTGGCGCAGGGTGATGTCGGTGGGCTTGTTGATCATCAGCCCCAGGGCGCCCTTGTCGCTGTGCTCGCACAGGTACACCACCGCGCCCGCGAAGTTGTCGTCCGCCATGCCAGGCATGGCAATCAGGAACTGGTTTGTCAGATCGATGCCACGCTCAGCCATGCGGCATTCTATTCCCGGGCCACACTGGCACCCGTGAACAAGGACCTTGACACCGCCCTCGTCTGGTTCCGTCGCGACCTGCGCGCCGACGACCAGGCCGCGCTCTACCACGCCCTGCGCCATGCCCGGCGCGTGTGGTGCGCCTTCGTCTTCGACACCGAACTGCTCACCGGGCTGCCGCGCCAGGACCGGCGCGTGGAGTTCATCCGCGACAGCCTCATCGGGCTGGACGCACAGCTGCGCGCGCTGGGCGCCGCCCACGGTACCGAGCACAGCGGGCTGATCGTGCGCCACGGCCACGGCGCCGAGGAGATCGTGCGGCTGGCGCGGCAGCTGCACGTGCAGGCCGTCTACCTCAACCACGACGACGACCCCGCGGCGCTGGCGCGCGACGCGCGCGTGCGCGGCGCGCTGGCGCAGGACGGCATCGCGCTGCACTCCAGCAAGGACCATGTCGTTTTCGAGCGCAACGAGGTGCTCAGCGGCGCCGGCACGCCCTACAGCGTCTTCACGCCCTACTTCAACGCCTGGCTCAAGAAGCTCGACGACTACTACCTCAGCGCCTATCCCGTGGCGCGCCATGCCGCCTCGCTGGCGCCCGTGCCGGAGGAATTCCGCCAGCCGGTCCCGAGCCTGGAAACCCTGGGCTTCGAGACCACCAACCTGCACCAGTTGAAGCTGCCCACCGGTCCCGCCGGCGGCCAGGCGCTGCTCGATGAATTCCTGGCCGAGCGCATAGACCGCTACGACGTGACGCGCGACTTCCCGGCCGTGAAGGGGCCGAGCTACCTGGGCACGCACCTGCGCTTCGGCACCGTGTCGGTACGCCAGCTCGCGCGCGAGGCCTGGCGCCGCGCGCAGGCCGGCTCCAGCGGCGCGCGCGTGTGGCTGTCGGAGCTGGCCTGGCGCGACTTCTTCCAGCAGATCCTCTTCCATCACCCGCGCGTGGTGGAGCACGCCTATCACCCCGAGTTCGACCGCGTGAAGTGGGAAAAGGGCAAGCACGCCGACGCGCTGTTCGCCGCCTGGTGCGAGGGCCGTACCGGCTACCCGCTGGTGGACGCGGCCATGCTGCAGCTCGCGCAAAGCGGCTACCAGCACAACCGGCTGCGCATGCTCACGGCCAGTTTCCTGGTCAAGGACCTGGGGCTGGACTACAAACGCGGCGAGCGCTGGTTTGCTTTGAAACTCAACGACCACGAGCTCGCCTCCAACAACGGCAACTGGCAGTGGGCCGCCGGCACCGGCTGCGATCCGCAGCCCTGGTTCCGCATCTTCAACCCCGTGAGCCAGAGCAGGAAGTTCGATCCGCAGGGCCGCTTCATCCGCCGCTACCTGCCGCAGCTGGCCAAGCTGCCCGACGACCTGATCCACGCCCCCTGGCTGGCCAAGCCGGTGGACCTGGAGGCCGCCAGCATCGAGCTCGGCGTGGACTACCCGCGGCCCATCGTGGACCACGAGGAAGCGCGCCAGAAGACGCTGGCGCGCTTCGAGGTGGTCAAGGAAGCCAAGGCCGCCAAGGCCGCGGCCCGGGCGGCGAAGAAGGCGCTGGCCGCGGGCGTGGACTGACACAACGCTTTTTCCACTCGCCCTGAGCTTGTCGAAGGGCTCAGCCCGAACGGGATCTGCGGTTTCGGGCAGGCACGGCACCTGCCGCCCCACGCTCGCGCCGTTGACGTCGTGACGGCGGGGCGTGCCGGCCCATCCGGCGCAAGGGGTGCCGATGCCGCCGTCCGCCGATTCCCTCCCGGACTCCCGACCGCCGCAGCCCCAGGCGCTGCTGGGGCTGCGCGAGGCCGTCGCCATCACCGTGGGCCTGGTCATCGGCGCGGGCATCTTCAAGGCCCCGTCGCTGGTGGCCGGCATGGCCGGCGGCAGCGGCTGGATGTTCGCCGCCTGGGCGCTGGGCGGGCTGATGTCGCTCGTGGGCGCGCTGTGCTATGCCGAGCTGGCCACCGCGTACCCGCATGCCGGCGGCGACTACCACTTCCTGCGCCGCGCCTGGGGGCACAGCGTGTCCTTCCTGTTCGCCTGGGCACGCTTTGCCGTCATCACCACCGGCTCCATCGCGCTGCTGGGTTTCGTCTTCGGCGACTACATGCAGCAACTGCTGCCGCTGGGCCCAAACGGGCCGGCCTGGTGGGCGGCGGCGGCGATCGCCGCTCTGTCGTGGCTGAACCTGCGCGGCCTGCGCTCCGGCGCGGCGGCGCAGACCTGGCTCACCGCCGTGGAGGTGGGCGGGCTGCTGCTGGTCGTTGGCGCCGGGCTGTTCCTGCTGGGCCAGGGCGACGGCGCGGCCCTGGCGCCGGCCCCCTCCCCGACTGCCGACGCCACGGCCGAAGGCGGCGCGGCGCCCTGGAGCCTCTCCGGCTTCGGCCTGGCGATGGTGTTCGTGCTGCTGACCTACGGCGGCTGGAACGAGGCGGCCTACATCAGCGCGGAAGTGAAGGACCGGCGCCGCAACATGGTGCGCACGCTGGTGCTGTCCATCGCGGTCATCACGGCGCTGTACCTGCTGGTGGTGTGGGCCTACTGGCACGGCCTGGGGCTGGCGGGCATGGCGCGCGCGCAGAGCATCGCGGCCGACCTGCTGCGCGAAGCCTTCGGCCCCGCCGGCGGGCAATTGATCGCCGCCATCGTCGCCGTGGCGGCGCTGACCTCCATGAACGCCACCATCATCGTGGGCGCGCGCACCAGCTTCGCCGTGGGCCGCGACTGGCCGCTGCTGTCGCGCCTGGGCCGCTGGGACGCCGCGCGCGGCACGCCGCCGGTGGCGCTGGCGCTGCAGGGCGCCGCGGCACTGGCGCTGGTGGCCGTGGGCGCCGCCGCGGGCAGCGGTTTCAAGGCCATGGTGGAGTTCACCGCGCCGGTGTTCTGGCTGTTCTTCCTGCTCACCGGGCTGGCGCTGTTCGTGCTGCGCCGGCGCGAGCCCCATGCCGAGCGGCCGTTCCGCGTGCCGCTGTACCCGCTGCTGCCACTGCTGTTCTGCGCCACCTGCGCCTACATGCTGTGGTCCAGCCTGTCCTACGTTTACAGCCAGCAGCTCGGCGGCTTCAACGCCGCCTGGATCGGCGTCGGCGTGCTGCTCGCCGGCGCCCTGTGGCTGCCGGTGCTGCGCGCACCGGCGCCGGACAACGAAGCGACCCCCCTGAGGAGAGATGCCCATGAACGCGCCTGAGCTCGCCGCCTTCCACCTGAGCCGCCGCCGCGCCGCGGCGCTGGCGCTGCTGCTGCCCTGCGCCCTGGCACGCGCGCAGGAGGCGACACAGGGCCAGCAGCCGGCCAAGCCGCTGGACGTGCCCTACGTGCCCACGCCGATGGCCGTGGTCAACAAGATGCTCGACATGGCCCGCGTGCGCCGCGGCGACGTGCTCTACGACCTGGGCTGCGGCGACGGCCGCATCGTCGTCACCGCCGCCAAGGAGCGCGGCGCGCGCGGCGTGGGCATCGACATCGACCCGCGACGCATCGCCGAGGCGCGGCGCCGGGCTCAGGAGGCCGGGGTGGAGGACCGGGTGCGCTTCATCGAGGGCAACCTGTTCGATGCCGATTTCGCCGAGGCCGACGTCGTGGCGCTGTACCTGCTGCCGCGCATCAACCTGGAGTTGCGCCCGCAACTGTGGCGCCAGCTCAAGCTGGGCTCGCGCGTGGTTTCGCATGCCTTCGACATGGGCGAGGACTGGCCACCCGAGCAGATGCAGAACCTGCGCGGCTCCACCATCTACGCCTGGACCATACGCAAGGCGCAGAAGGACGCGGTGCGGACGTAGGGCGGTTGGCGCTCTCCAGCTCGCGATTGCTACTGAAAGAACCTTGTCATGCCCGCGAAGGCGGGCATCCACGTGCGCCGGGATGCCGCCCGGGGTTCGTGGACACCCGCCTGCGCGGGTGTGACGGACTTGTTCACGCCGCGCCCGCCCCCTTGCCCGCCGGCGCGTGGTGGTGGTGCGTGCGCAGCCGCCGCAGGTGCCGCAGCGTGAACTCCACCGCGTCGTCCACGAAGGTGAACACCACCGGGATCACCAGCAGGCTCAGGAAGGTGCTGGTGATCAGCCCGCCGATCACCGCCACCGCCATCGGCGAGCGGAAGCTCGGGTCGGTGCCGATGCCCATCGCGATGGGCAGCATGCCCGCGCCCATGGCGATGGTGGTCATCACGATCGGCCGCGCGCGCTTGTGGCAGGCGTCCAGCAGCGCGTCCCAGCGGCTCATGCCCTCGCGCCGCGCCAGGATCGCGTAGTCCACCAGCAGGATCGAGTTCTTGGTGGCGATGCCCATGAGCATGATCAGCCCGATCAGCGAGGGCATCGAGAACGCGCTGCGCGTCAGCAGCAGCGCCACGAAGGCCCCGCCCAGCGACAGCGGCAGCGCCGCCAGGATCGTCACCGGCTGCATGAAGTTCTTGAACAGCAGCACCAGCACCACGTAGATGCACATCACGCCGGTGAGCATCGCCAGCCCGAAGCTGGCGAAGAGCTCGCCCATCACCTCCGCGTCGCCCAGCGCCGCCTGGCTCACGCCGGGCGGCAGGCGCTGCAGGCTCGGCAGCTTCTGCACCTGGGCCGCCACGTCGCCCAGCGGCACGCCGTTGAGCTCCACCTCCAGGTTGACGTTGCGCAGCCGGTCGTAGCGGTTGATCACCGCCGGGCCGCTCTCCAGGCTCAGCTCGGCCACGTTGGCCAGCTGCACCGGGCGCCCGTTGCGCCCGGGCACCGACAGCTGCGACAGCAGCGACAGGTCCTCGCGCGCGCTCTCGGGCAGCCGCACCACGATCGGCACCTGCCGCTGCGACAGGTTGAGCTTGGGCAGGGCCGCGTCGTAGTCGCCCGTGGTGGCGATGCGCAGCGTGTCGGCGATCACCTGCGAGCTCACGCCGGCCTCGGCGGCGCGCGCGAAGTCCGGCCGCACCACCAGCTCCGGGCGCACCAGGCTGGCCGTGGAGCGCACGCTGCCGATGCCGGGAATGGTGCGCAGGTCGCGTTCCACCGCCTGCGCCGCCTCCAGCAGCGCCTGGCCGTCCTCGCCCGAGAGCACCAGCATGTACTTCTCGCCCGATCCGCCCAGGCCCACCGACACGCGCACGCCGGGCAGCGCCTCCAGCGACTTGCGCAGCTCGGCCTCGATGGCCTGCTTGCGCAGCCCCGGGCGGTCCTGGCGCGGCGTGAGGTTGAGGATCAGCGAGGCCTTGCGCACCTCGGCCGCGCCGCCGGGCATGAACGGGTCGGAGCCCGTGGCCCCGCCGCCGATGGCGGTGTAGACCAGCTTCACGTGCGGGTTCCTCTGCAGGATCGCGCGCGCCTGCTCGGCCGCGGCGCGCGTCTCCTCGAAGGTGCTGCCCGGCGGCAGCTCCAGTCCCACCTGCGTCTGCCCGAAGTCGTCGGCCGGGATGAAGCCCGTGGGCAGCAGCGGGATCAGCATGATCGAGCCCACGAAGAACAGCCCCGCCCCGCCCGCCGTCAGCCAGCGGTGCTTCAGGCACTTGGCGGCGAAGCGCATGTACCAGCGCATCACGCGCCCCTCGGGCTTGGCATGCACGATGGGCTTGAGCAGGTAGGCCGCCATCATCGGCGTGAGCATGCGCGCCACCACCAGCGAGGCGAACACCGCCAGCGACGCCGTCCAGCCGAACTGCTTGAAGAATTTCCCGGGGATGCCGCTCATGAACGCCGTGGGCAGGAACACGGCGATCAGCGTGAAAGTCGTCGCGATCACGGCCAGCCCGATCTCGTCGGCCGCCTCCATCGCCGCCTGGTACGGCGACTTGCCCATCTTCAGGTGGCGCACGATGTTCTCGATCTCGACGATGGCGTCGTCCACCAGGATGCCCACCACCAGCGACAGCGACAGCAGCGTCACCACGTTGATGCTGAAGCCCAGCAGGACCATGCCCAGGAACGCCGGGATCACCGACAGCGGCAGCGCCGTGGCGGCCACGAAGGTGGCGCGCCAGTCGCGCAGGAAGAACCACACCACGATCACCGCCAGCAGCGCGCCCTCGTAGAGCAGGTGCATCGAGCCCTCGTAGTTCTCCGCCACCGGGTCCACGAAGTTGAAGGCCTGGTGGATGCGCAGGTCCGGGTGCTCGGTGCGCAGCTGCTCCAGCGCGCGGCGCACGCCCGTGTCCACGTCGATCTCGCCGGCGCCGCGGGCGCGCGTGATCTCGAAGCCCACCACCGGCTGCCCGTTCAGCAGCGCCTGGCTGCGCCGCTCGGCCACGGTGTCGATGACGTCGGCCACCTGGTCCAGCCGGACGCGCCGTCCGTCCGAGAGCGTGAGCTGCACCGCGCCGAGCTCCTGCGCCGAGGCCACCGTGCCCAGCGTGCGCACCGCCTGCTCGCCGCCGCCCAGGTCCACACGGCCGCCCGACGACTCCTGCTGCACGCGCTTGAGCTCGCGCGAGATCTCGGCCGCCGTGGCACCCAGCGACAGCAGCCGCGCCGGGTCCAGCTCCACGCGCACCTCGCGCGTGACGCCGCCCACGCGCGCCACCGAGCCCACCCCCGGCACGCCCAGCAGCCGCTTGGCCACCGTGTTGTCCACGAACCAGGACAGCGCCTCGTCGTCCAGCCGCTCGCTGGCGATGGTGTAGGTGAGGATGGGCACGCCCGAGAGGTTCATCTTGGCGATGCTCGGGTCGCGCAGGTCCGCCGGCAGTTGCGAGCGCACCCGGTTGACCGCGTCGCGCACGTCGTCCACCGCCTCCTGCGTGGGCTTCTCCAGCCGGAACTCCACCGTGATGGTGGCCACCCCGTCCTGCAGCGCGGTGTAGATGTGCTTGATGCCCTGCACCGTGGAGACCGAGTCCTCGATCTTGCGCGCCACCTCGGTCTCCATCTGCGCCGGCGAGGCGCCGGGCAGCGAGGCCGTGACGATGACCGTGGGCAGGTCGATGTCGGGGAAGTTCTGGATCTTCATCGCGCTGAAGCTCATCAGCCCTGCCACCGTGAGCAGGACGAAGAGCATCAGCGCGGGGATCGGGTTGCGGATCGACCAGGCGGAGACGTTCATCGCGTGGCTTTCGCGTCAGGGGTCGAGGTGGCACCGCCGGCCGCCGCCTGGCGCGAGGCGCCGGCGGCCGCCGCGGGCGGCGCGTCCACCACCTGCACCGTGTCGCCGTCGGCCAGGAAGGCCGCGCCGCGGTCCACCACGCGCGCGTCCGGCTTCAGGTTGCGCACCTCGATGCGGTCGCCCTGGCGCTGCCCCGCCTCGACCTTGACCCGGCTGACCTTGGAGTCCGGGCCCAGCACCATCACGTAGCTGAAGCCCTCGCGCAGCAGCACGGCCGAGGCCGGCAGCGTCAGCACCGCGCGGCGCGCCAGCGCGAGCTCGCCGCGCGCGAACATGCCCGCGCGCACGTCCGAGCCGGGCGCGGGCTGCAAGTCCACGTAGACCAGCGCGTTGCGCGTCTGCGGGTCGATGGTGGGCGCGAGCTGGCGCACCTTGCCCGGCACGCGCGTGCCCGCCGGCGTGACCAGCGTCACCGCCTGCCCTGCCTTCACCTTGGGCAGCTCGGCGGCCGGCACCTCGGCGCGCCACTCCAGCCGGCCCTGGCGGATGAGGCGGAACAGCTCCAGCCCCGGCTGCACCACGCTGCCCACGGCGGCGCTGCGCGCGCTCACCACGCCGTCGTCGGGCGCGAGCACCTGCGTCTTGCGCAGGCGCAGCTGCTGCGCATCGAGCTGCGCGCGCGCGGCCTGCACGCGCGCCGCGGCGGTCTGCTCGCCGGTGAGGTACTGCGAGATCTGCTGCGCGCTCAGGGCGCCGCTTTGCTGCAGCGCCCGCGCGCGCTCGGCGTTGGCCTTGGCCTCGGCCAACGCCGCCTGCGCCTCGGCCAGCGCCGCCTGCGCCTGCGCCACGTCGGCGCGGATGGTGTCGTCCACCAGGCGCGCCAGCGGCTGGCCGCGCTTGACCACGTCGCCCACGTTCACCAGCACCTGCGCCAGCGCCACGCCGCCGAGCTCGGCGCCGACGATCGTTTCCTGCCAGGCGGCGACGTTGCCGTTGACCGCCAGCGTCTGCGTCCACTCCGCGGGCTGCGGCTGCGTGACCGAGACGCTCAGCGCGGCGCGCGGCGCCGCCTGGGCCTTGTCGGCCGGCTGGCCCTGCACGGTCAGCGCCGACAGCGCCAGCCCGCCAAGCGCCAGCGCAGCAGCCAGCACGGTGGTTTTCTTCGAGATCGGCTTCATGGTTGACGGAGGTTGGATTCGGTGCCGGCGGTGCCGGCGGTACCGGCAGCGCCGGTGCCGGAAGCGTTGGCAGCCACGGCCAGCGAGCCATCCCAGCCGCCGCCGCTGGCCTTGTAGAGCTGGACCCAGGCCGCCACGCGCTCGCGCCGCACGGCCAGCAGCGCGGCCTCGGCGGCGATGCGCTGGCGCCGCGCGTCCTGCAATTCGATCAGGCTGGCGTTGCCCAGCTCCCAGCGCGTCTGCGTCGCCTGCACGAAGCGCTGCCAGTTCTCGGCCGCCACCCGGGCGTCATCTTCGCGCCGCGCCGTGGCGTCCAGCCGCACCAGGGCTTCTTCGACCTCGCGCACCGCGCCGCGCACGCGCTGCTGCCAGGCCGCCAGCGCCTCGTCCAGCCGCGCACGCGCGGCATCGACCTCGGCGCGGCGGCGCCCGGCATCGAACAGCGGCAGCGACAGCGCCGGCCCGAAGGACCAGTTGGCGCCGGTGTCCTGCACGCCGCCCACGCGCCCCACGCCCAGCGTGACCGCGCCGGTCAGCAGCAGCCGCGGCCAGCGCGCCGCCTCCGCCACGTCCACGCC
>Ga0065721_10049042_pt1 | contig 49436 bp, 45 predicted proteins | sample Mesricmetagenome_FD_59108 | JGI IMG/M metagenome (GOLD analysis project Ga0065721, IMG submission 59108) | Mesophilic microbial community from rice straw/compost enrichment Sample: eDNA_1 v2 (version 2) | ecosystem: Engineered > Solid waste > Grass > Composting > Bioreactor | place: USA: Davis...
TTAATTTCTACGGGATAACTAACTCTAGTTGCCAACGCAAAAACACCTCCAAGGTTGTCCCCATATCTTACGACATGGTCAGGTTCTCTTGAAGGTGTTTTGATTTGTCTCACATTACGGGGTCAGTCCCGAGCGCATTCCGCCTGCGATCAGGTGTTTTTTATGGAAAATGCTAGGTTAGGCTGCCATCCGGAACAAGTAGGCAAAGCCTGCTAAAACAAAGGCCAGGCCGAGCAAAAAGAATGTGTTCGCCCTTTGCTTCACCCGCTTTTCATTGCCCCGGAAATAGTGGTTCATCCGACTTTGCCATCTTTTCGTTCGGGGCTGAAGCATGACAAGCACCCCTGCGGCCATCAGGAAAAAGGGAAGGAGCTTCATCGGTGGCTCACCCCTTTTTCTTTCTGCGCAAAAGCCAGCGATTGTCTTCCTCGGCTGGAGCGCCTTCGATGACAAGACGCGCTTCCTCCGCCAGTTGGTATGCTTCCGCGAAAGCGAGCTGTCGGAATGATTGCTCCGCTTTTGTCAGCAGTTCGTTGACATGCCTGTTTTGGCGGCGGTAGCGGTTGGTGTACTGGATAGCTCCTTCCGCCAGCTGGCAAGTCGAAATAATTTGCTCCGCCATTCGCTCTGTCTCCACGACCAGCTCGTGCGCATCCTGAACCAAAATCGCCACTTCCTCCAAATCGTAACGATACTGCTCCATGATCATCTTGATCCGGCCCAAAGTTTGCACGACTTCTTCAAACATGTACTTCAAATGATCGGGAATGCCAGGCAGGTAGCTTCGCTTGATTTGCTGGCGTACACGAACTAATGTACTCGAAATCCGCTCCAGCTCGTCGAGAGCATCGTCCTCTGTCTCGATCAGCAAATAAGCTTGCTCCTGGACTTCCTCTTCATAGACTGGCTGCGGCTCAGCCTGGGTTTTCGGGATCACCAGCTCGTACTCCGTCTCTTCCTCGACGGCTCGGCTCGGCTTGGTCGGCGGAGCATGAACCAAAGTCGCTTTTTCCGAGTTGGCAGGCTTCTTGAGTGCTTGCAGCAGCACAGCCCGTTCCGCTTCGCTCAACTGATCGCGTGTTGCAGTTGCAATCATCGGCGCCGCTTCCGCAAAAGTCTCGTCAGCTTGCTCCTGATCGTATACTGCCGCTTTTGGCGCTTCATGCACGAACTCTTTTGGCTCTGGCTTGTGGATCACAGGCGCATGCTCGTCTTTGCTCGCCTGATTCCATACTTGCGCAGCCTGCTCGATGATCGCTGCCACTTCTGCATCGCTGACTTCGCGTTCTTTGTCAGTCACAGGGGCATGCTCTCTTCCTGCTGCTTCTTCCTCGCTCTCGCTCCACTCATCTGCAAGCGGCTGCTCCAGAACCTGTGCGGAAGCGGAAGCCGCCGCAGCCTCGTGCTTGGCCATTACTCCTTCTTCAATCCCCTGATAAGTAGCGTCCAGCAACACATCGAAAGCTTTGGAGTGAGTCAAGACCATCTCCAAATTGCCTTCTTCCAGTGCGCTTTTCGCGGACGAAAGCAATTGCTTTGCCTGCAGCAGCGCCTTATCCAGCGCGTCCTGCTTCAAGTCAAAGCCGTCGCGCGTCGCTTGGCTGATTCCGTCCTCCAGCTGCTTGAACTCCTCCGGCATCGCCTTTTTCACGCGATGCACCAACGTCGGGAGTTGCTCCATCGTCTGCCCTACGCGTTCCAGCAGCTGCTGTGCCTTGATCGTCGTATCGTAGGCAGCGATATCGTCGCCTGCCGCCCGCGCCGTTTTCACCAGGCTTCGCATCGTCTCGACCTCATCCAGCGATGCTTTCAGCTCGTGAAACGACAAGCCGTATTCCAGACGCAAATCGGACAAGCGGCGCTCCATCTGCTCCACTTGCTTGCCGATTTCCGGGATGACAACTTTGTTCTCCTGTTTGGTAATCGCGACTTTTGAGGTGTCTTCCTTCAGCTCGTTCAGTTCATCCTCGATCTGGTTCAGCGTCTCGCGCGCTTCATCGAGCATGCCGAGCGCCAGCGAAAACCGGAAGCGGTCGCACGCTTCTTCCGCATCGAGAATCATCATCTCCACATCGGGAATGCGGATGCGCAGCAAGTTTTCCTTTTTGTCTGCCAGGTGGTGATAGCGCACCTCTGTCATTCCGCTGGAGCGGCGCAGCGGCTTTTCCACTTCGATGACATTGATTTTCTCTATCAGCTCATCCTTCCAATCTTCTACGTCGTCGACTAATTTAAAGATCGAGCGGCGGCGAATCATGGCGTAGACCAGTCCGATTGACAAAGCCGCAAAGACAGCTCCGATCGCGTAAATCCACCACGGGATGCCGCCAAGTCCGTCTTTTTCCTCCGTCTGTTCCTGTGCTTTCGCATCGGTTGCACCCGCAGGAGCGGCAGCCTGCTTGTCCGAGATGCGGCTCAGTTCCCGGTTTACTTCCCCGATCAAAGTCTGGATGCCGTTCAAATACTGCTTCTGATTGCGGAATGGTTCGTAGTACGACGTCATTTTTTCATGCAGCATTTCCATCGATGCGCCTTTGGCCTGCAAGGCTGGCCCTGCATACATCCCGAGCTGCTCGGTGTTGTAGTCCAGGACGACCATCATCGCGTCATCAGCCAAATTGTAATTGTCAAACAGCTTCTGCGCGTACATGTCAGGGGATTCTGCTTCCGGTGCTGTGCTTTCCACTACGACAACTTTGTAGCTGCCAGGCAGATTTTGCATCGACTTCGCAAAGTTCGCCTTCTCTTCTTTTTTCAAGTAGTTGTCGGCGTCCTGCACAACTTCCTCTTTTTTGTCAGGAAAAGGCGTGGCGTAAGCCGGATTCGTATATAGCAACATGCCTGCCAGACAGAGCAGGAACAGTTTTCGTTTCACTTGTCAAACATCCCCTTAAAAAGTAAATTCATGGGAGAGGGCGCACCTTATGCCGGCAGCAAAATCCCATGCAAAAAACGCATGATGGAATCTTGCAGCCACCTGGCGAACTCCTCGGAAAACGGCTCCAGGTCATAAACCTGCCGAACCATCTGCGGTTGTAAAAACGGATATATCATCTGGCTGCTTACGGCCAGCACTATACGATCAATGGATACGGGCAAAAAATCACCCGCTGCGACTCCGCCTTCCAGCACCCTCGAAAGGCCGTGCTTCCAGCGGCTCATGTAAAGTGTCATCACTTCACGGGCAAGCATCGACTCGACACTCAGTTCCCGATGAATCAGCCTCGTGATCGGCGCGTGTTCCATCTGAAAATGCAAATACAGCTGAATCACCTGTTCAAGTCGTTGAATGGCAGAGACGTGCTCCTGCATCGTTTCCTGCTCCTCCAATAAACGAAACAGCGTCTCGAAGTAGGAAGCGATCAAGGTCTCCAGCACTCCCTGCTTGCCCTGGAAGTGATAAGAAATCAACGCGGAATTTACTTGTGCCTCGGCAGCGATTTGTCTAACGGATGTCCCTTTGTAGCCATACGTGTCAAACAGTTTGGCGGCTGCGGACAAAATACGCATTTTCGTCTGATCCATCGCTGAATTTCATCCCCTTTACACCCCGGCTGTGGCAAAACCGGAAAGCGACCATAGCCAAAAGAGTAGCGGTCGCAGTAGACACTCGATTTTCAACGGACATCTTTTCTATTGTACGGATGATTCGACGCAAAAAGATAGACCTGTTGTAAGTTCGACAAAGTTTTCCACTATTCCTCCTAGGAATAAAGACCGTCTGCGAAAAAAGCGGGGAACAATCCGGCCCGGCTCCTCGCAAACAATAAAGACGGACAACAGCCCGAAAGCGTTACTTCTCCGATTGGAAAATTGCCCCGTGTACCAGACATGGGCAACAGGCTTTATTCAAACAGTCAAAAGCAGCCGCAAACACCTCGCTTTTTGCAGACGCGGGCAGCTTTGGAAAAAAGCTGCCTCACGACTCACAGAAAAAAAGACGCTCCCTTGCCCGCAGACATGGAAGGTGAGCGTCTCTTTCTTCTGCTGCTTATTTGCCGCCTTCTGCCGCAGTTGGCACCGGCTTGGCCCGACCGTAATTTTGCAAATACGTTTCTACCTGGGAGTGCTCTTTTACCCGCTGGTCGTTCAAATCGTATGCGGAGCGAATCGACATCGTCATGTTGGTAGGCAGCATCGTCTTCTTGTTGTAGTAAATCGTGTACTCCGCTTCCACATCCATCTGATCGACCATCGCCTTCACGTCCTGCGCCTGTGCTTGTTTCGCCTGAATCGAGACACCAGCCCCAGGCGCAGCCGCTCTCGTCCAGTTTCCGTCTGACAGCTGCATCGCCAGCTTGACCCTTGGCTTGTGGGAGGCGAAAGGGCCCGCTGCGGACTGAATCCGCGAGCCAGCCCCGGCTTGTTCCTGCATTTGCGCAGCCAGCCATTCTTTCAGTTTGAGCGAATCCAGCGTCACACCGATTGCTTCGAGATCGTCCTGCGGATTTTCATCGGGCAGCTGGCGGACGCTTTTTTTCAGCTCGTCCATTTGCTGAAAGCAAAATGGCGGACTCCAGTTGTTCATCTCCTGCCGCAAAGCAACTCCTTCGCCCGGGACAGGCTTCCATTTTTCTTCCTGGCCTTGTTTGGCGTACAGCTCGCTTCCTTCGGAGAGCAGCGACAAAGTCTCCACTCGCTGCTGTTCTGGAACGGAAAACTTCACGTTCATATACACCGCTTCCCCGTCTTTTCGCCCGGAGAAGTTCACCATGTTGGCATTGGCGCTGTTCGCTGTCAAAAGCTTTGTCCTTCCGTAAAACGCGTACGAGTTCTGCGCCGCAAACTGATCGCGCACCTGTTCAAAAGCTGAATGGGGGTCTTGCTTGACGCCCATTTGATTACAGCCTGTCAAAGCGGTGCACGCGATGGTCAAAAGGCACATGGTCCAATACTTGCGCATCTGGTTCCTCCCTCGGCTACCCCGGATTATGCCACTTCCAGGTGGTTGCAGGGTAATTGTCCCTTTTATCGTTTCCGGGGAGGAATAGGCTTATTCTGCTTGTTTCGCCAATGCCAGGAATCCGTCAGGCTACAGGTGATAGTACAAGACCCCGTCTTGTTCGCGCACCTCGATCTGATGCAAGATCATCAGCAAATCGATATGCCCGAGCGTCTCGGAAAGCGTCAGCGGCAGCTCTTTTTCATAAATAGCCGGAAACAGCAGCGTCGTCAGTTCATACGCTGTCAATTCCTTGTCAGCAAGCAGGCTGCGCAATGTGTCGGTCCGGCTCCAGTTTTTTTGCAGGCGAGAGGAAATCAGCTCGCGGTGGTTCCGGACGATCTCGCCATGACCCGCCAGCACCTGCTCGATCTCCATGTCCGCGCACATCTGCAAAGCCGTCCGGTACTGAACGAGTGTCAGCGGACGCGCACCCGAACGATCCCGCGGTGGCTCAATAAAGGCATTGGACGAAATATGTCCGATAATGTGATCTCCGCCGATCATCGTGCGATCCCGCTCCCGGTACAAGGACAGATGGCTCTGGCTGTGCCCCGGCGTGTAGAGAACCTGCCATTCCGGAAGATGCGGCACTTGTTGTTCATGCTTGAGCTTCAAGTCAATCTGGCTTGGCTCGGAAAAAGTCGTCATCAATTTGTGGAACTTCTCGATGATAATCAGCTTGTCGCTTGGCACGCCGCTTTTTTTGTACAGCTGCAAAAAGAACTGATCGTGAAAATCCATGAACTCCGCATCCAGCTCGACGTACGGCGCTGCCTGCGGATGCGCCAGTGTCAACGCCCCTGACTTTTGCCTCACTTTTTCCAATTGGCCGCAATGGTCAACGTGATGATGGGTCAGCACGATCTGCTCAATCTCTTCCACAGAGACGCCAGCCGCTTGCAGCCCTTCTGTGAGCGCCTGCCATGCCTCGTCTGTCTTCGGCCCCACATCGATCAAGGTCAGCTTCTCGCCTTTTACCAGATAGACGTTGACCGCTCCGACATTGAAGGGAGTCGGGATTTCCAGACAGTAAATATCCGGCGTGATTTGTGTCGCCTTGGTGTGCCATTCACGCATGTCCATTGCCAATTCCTCCATCTACCTCTCAAGTTTGTCCGATTTTTTTCCGAAAAAGAGAAAAGAGCCATTTATTTGGCTCTAGGCGAGAACAACTTGGTTTCGACCAGAATTTTTCGCTTCGTACAACGCGATATCTGCTTGATGGAATAAGGCTTCGACGCTCAGATTCACATCCAGCTCCCGGTTCCATTTGGCCAGACCGCACGAGATGGTCACGCGCGGAGAAGTTTCCTGCTCCACACATTCCCTGATGCGCTCGGCAACAGAGTGGGCGGTCGCTTTGTCAACGCGCGGCAGGTAAACCGCAAGCTCCTCCCCGCCCCAACGCGCAGCGATATCGCTGTCTCTGATGCTGTGGCGAATGAGGTCGGACACCTGGATCAGCACTTCGTCGCCTACCTGGTGACCAAACGTATCGTTAACCGTCTTAAAATAGTCGATATCAATCAAAATCAACGAGCCGTAGCTGTCTTTTTCAAGCGAAGCCCTGACTCGCTCATTCAAATACCGCCTGGTGAAAAGTCCCGTCAAGTTGTCGGTAATGACCATCCGTTCCATCTCATTGTGCAAAACGGCATTGGTCATGGCAAGACTTGCGTGTTGGCCAAAAATTTCGAGCAGCTTGTAGTCGTCAAAACTAAAAAAATGATAGCGGGAATCTGCGACTAAAAGCACTCCGCTAATCTCACCCTCAACGACGAGCGGAACTCCCATGAGCGAGCAGCAGGAAAACAGCGAAAATGGCAGCGGACCTGTCCCTGGCTGAGCCAAAAGCAGCGTTTGCTTGCTCTGCATGATTTGCTGAAACGGCTTTTCCAATGCGTTGACGACTGTGCCGTTAAAGGCGGGAACAGATGAAGAGAGGACGTCGAATTTGTCTTCCCCTGGCTGTTTGCGGAGAATCGCACAAAACTCCGCATCAAAGGTCGCCTGCATCATTTCTGTGACAAAATCTAGAATTTCCTTTAAATCAAGACTTTTATTAAGCTGTCGCGCCATTTCATTAATGAGACGCAGTTCACGAATGAGATTGCGCGATTGCTGATACAGTTGGGCGTTCTCGAACGCAGTGCCCGCTGTATCTGCCAAAATGGAAATGTAGTCCTTCTCGTGCTGGCTCAACGAAATCGGCTGTTCCGAAGTCACCTGCAAAACGCCGTAGATGCCTTGCTTGCCGAGGAGCGGAGCGGCAATGACAGTCACCCGCTGATCGCCTTCTCCCACTTCTTCCGCGATCAAGCGCCCTTCCAGGTACGCTTTTGTGCTGGTGGACGGCTCCACTTCCTGGAATGACAGCTGCTTGACGGGCGTAGTGGCATTCGGCTCTACCGTCAGGAACAGCTCGACGGAGAAATACGGGTACAAGCTGGGAATGCTGGTGACGATTTCGTGCAAAACGTCATTGACATCAATCGACGCCTGGATTTTGGACATGAGCTGGTACAACAAATCTTTTTTGCTGGCTTCACGGCGCAAATCGTCGGACATGATCGCCCGCCAGAGAGCGCAGCTCGACTTTTCCGCCACCTCCTGCAAAAAGGCGATATCCCGCACATCGTAGACGCAATCCTTTTCCTCGGGCGGCAGGTGCATAAACAGCGCATAGAGCGGGATGTCATTGAGGCTCACCGGAACGACGATTACCCGGTGATCGTCGAGAACCGAAGACGTCACAGGCGTATTGCCTACCCGCGAGACCAGCTGGTGGATGTGAGCCTGCCCGGGTTCAGCTTCTTGCGTGGTGACGATCTCCTGGGGAATCAGCACCCCGTCCTCGGACAGCTTCACTGCCGAGCAATGACCCTTGGAAATGATGTGACTGATTTGTCTCGTCAAGCTGCCGAGCAAATCCCGCGCGGTGTCATGCAGGGTCAAATCCGTGACAATCTGGCCGGTGGCGTGCTGGATGTACGCATCGTATCCCATGCGGATGAGCGGCTCCAGTCCGCGCATGTAAGCACGCAGATCGAAATCGATCTCTCGCTGTGGAATGAGCATGCCAATGACAGCCCGCACGCTCCCGTCCAGCTCCTTCAGCGGAAAAGCTCCGCAGACCAGCGTGTTCTCTCTCTTCGTCTTGACGACAATCTCTTTCGTGCTCAACGCTTCCGATACATAATCGCAGACTTCTTGTGTCTGCATGTAATGGCGTGCAGCGTCGGACAGAGAGCTTCCAGATTGACTATCATGCATGTCCATGAAGTTGATTATGCGGCCCCCGGAATCTGTCAAGAAAAGGATGCCTGGGCGCTTTTCCGGCCAAGATTGTAAGATAAAATGGGCCGTGTAGGAAAAGACCGTCTCTAACTTCCCCAACATTTTACTTGACACGAGAAACTCCCTCTCTCAGCATTTTCTCAAGCTTCCAAATGGTCAGTATCATTTACCTGGAGCACTTCCCACCTGCGATCGACGTAGCGGAAAACGGATATCCCGGTGTTGTCGATCCGCGTGATGCCAGTTCCTTGCTCCCCTGCTGTTACGTAATGCAAAAAGCTGTTGATCAGGCCGCCATGAGAAACCACGACAATCGCTTCATTCGGATGCTTCGCTGCCAGCTCGCTGAGAGCAGCAACCGCGCGCCGCTGCATGTCTTCGAAAGTTTCAATTCCACACGAAGCCTCATCCTGACTCTCAAAACGCTCGCGGATTTCCTCGTAGGTGAGCCCCTCCCATTGTCCGTAGCAGCGCTCCCGCAAAGTCGGATGCGCCCCGACGGAAAACGAGAAGTTTTCCGCTATTTTTGCTGCCGTGTCACGTGCCCGGCTTAAATCACTGGAATAAACTGCGTGAATCGTCTCGCTTCGGAACCTTCCGGCTACCAGCTCGGCCTGCCGCATGCCCAGCTCGTTCAAAGCGATGTCGCTGTGTCCTTGAATACGCCGAATCTGATTCCACTTTGTCTCTCCATGACGAACGAGGTACATGATGGTTTCCAAAACGCAATAGCCCCTTTTCTGTGGAAACCGCCCTGCATCGCCTGCCAAGCACAAAACAGAGCGGGGTTATTTTCAAAACATGCAGATGACCCGTTGCGGTCATTGGAACAGTCGAAACTGTCTTTTTCAATTGTAGGATGGATAGTACTACTTATTATATAAGATGGTTGTTCACAATTCTAGTTTCATCCGTTAACATTTGGTACAAAATTCCTATGTTTCTTGCTTTTTCGCAAATGCGCTCTCTTTTTTCTCGTTTCCAGATGAAACGATTCCACTCTTCCTCTCGTCAGAGGTTGTAAAGCAAATGATATTAACATCGTGGGGGGAATTTTCATGAAGCCTTGGATAATTCGATCCAGCTCATTCGTATTGACAGCAAGCCTGCTGCTGCCCGCAGCACAAGCATATGCCCAAACACCTGCAGCCGCTACAGGCAAAATAGTCGCTGCCAATCCAGCTGACAGCACTCTGCTGGCGGCGGCAAGCAAAGTAAAGCTGTCCAAAGAAGCGGCGCTTACTCTTGCCGCAAAAGTGGTTCCGACCAGCGGACTCACACTGACAAACGTGTCGTTTCGCTCCTCTGACAGCTGGCGCGCCTTCCCGGAGTGGTCGTTCAGCTGGACAAAAAAGGACTCGAAAAATGAGCAAACGCTTCTGTCGTACAGCGTCAGCATCCATGCCAACACTGGCGAGTTGACCTCTTACTCCTATTACGATCAAAGCAGCAGCAACCTGCCTTACGCCAAAAGAGTGTCCTATGAAGATGCCCGCACTGCCGCCGAGCAGTTTTTGAAAAAGCACAATCCGGGCAAAGCTGCCGAAACTCGCCTCTATCTGCGCGAGACGCCGAAGCAAAAAACGCCGCTCAATGCCGATGCTTCCTATACATTCCGCTTTGTCCGCGTAGTGGATGATGTACTGTTCCCGGATAACGGAGCAGACATCACAGTAAACGGCTCAGGGGTCGTCAATCAATTTTCCTTGTCGTGGAACGAGGTGAAATTCGAAAAGCCTGACCAGGCGATTTCTTTGGAGGAAGCGGAAAAGCTTTTCCAGGAACAGGCAGACCCGCAGCTTGCTTACCTTTTGCCCTGGAATCGTTCCGGTTCTGAAAAAAACAGCGTCTCACTCGCTTATAACAATCCGTTTGCTTTCTACATCGACGCCAAAAGCGGCAAAGCCTTGAACACTTCATCCCTCACTCCCCGCAGCGAGTTGAAGGAGCCTGTCGCCGTCAGCAGCAAACCGCTCTCTCCGCGACGCTCCGGCGGGGTACTGAGCCAGGACGAAGCGGTCAAGTGGGCGGAAAAGACGTTTGACCTCGCCAATTACGAGCTTCGTTCCGCCAACTACAACGAAAGAGATTACCAGGCCAACCGCGCGATCTGGAATCTTGAATACGCCCAAAAAGGCAAGGAAGGCGACGGCTACGTATTTGTCTCATTCGACGCCGTAACAGGAGACATTTATTCGTACAGCAAAGATCGGCCTGTGCGAAAAGACGGGGAAAAATCCGGAAAGACTGCCGATGCGAAAAAGCTGACGGAGGCGGCGATGGAAACCGTGCGCAAGTGGACGCCGACTTCAGCACACCAGTTGTTTTTGCTTGATCGTGGCCAGAGTGAAGCAGAAGTAGAACCGTATAACTCCGACCGCTTCCGCATCTCGTTTGAACGCTACATCGACGGTGTCGCCGCAGCCAGCGGTTCTGCCTACCTTACGTACGACTCGGAAACAGGCGAACTTTTGTCCTACAACGCTGATTTCGGCGGCGAAACTTATCCGACGAAAGTACCAAAGCACTTGTCTGCGGCAGAAGCTGTCCAGTCTTGGTGGAAAGAATCGGAGGCAGAAGCGGTTTATGCCCTTGAACCGCTCAGCGAGGAAGACAACAAGAAAGTGCAGAATCAGCCGTCCTACATTCCGAAACGAACTGCGAAGCTTGTCTATCGCGTGACTGCAACGCCGTTCGAGCAGCCTTACTACCTCGATGCGACGTCAGGCGAGTGGCACTCGACTGCATCTGGAAAAGCGATCAACCTGCATCGCCAGGCACCGCTTGATCTCAAAGATCATCCCGCTGAAAAGGAACTGCTTTTGATGTACGAATACGACGCCCTCTCTCTGGAAGATGGCAAAATTTTGCCGCAAAAACCGATCACTCGCGGCGAAATGATCGAGATGCTGATGATCAGCCTGAACCAGGGCCAGCAATACCCGGTGTACTCCGCCGAAAGAAAGGCGACTTACAGCGACGTGGCAAACGGCTCCCGCTTCTTCTCCGCTGTCGAAGGTGCTGTAGACCGCGGCCTTTTGGACAAAAACGCGTCTGCACTGAATCCTGATCAAGCGATTACGCGCGATGAATTGGCCGACATGATCGTTCGGGCGCTTGGCTACAACAAGCTGACCGACTACCCTGGCATGTTCCAGTCGTCGTTCACGGATATCGCAAACGCCAAGCACCGTGCTTCGATTATTATCGCGACGGCCATGGGCATCGTGCCTGCGGAAAAGACGACGTTTGCGCCACAAGCAGCCGTATCGCGTGCGGATGCGGCCATTACGTTCACGCGCTTTTTGGAAAAACGCGGAACCCCGGAGTCTCTGTCAGCTGCCCTCCGCGACTAATAAGACTTTTGCGCCATCGCTCTTATAGGATGGCGCATGTCTTTTCGCATGTCTTTTCGCTTGACTTCCCCACACTTCGCCTAGTATGATTAAGTGTATGTGTACAGGGTAGCATTGATTGTAGGTAAAAACGGAAGGATACACCTTCTTAGTTCCCTCCCTTTACAGACTGCGGCTGAATATCTGTGAGGAGCACGATGCGGAAACGCTACCGTCCGAAGTTCGTGTAGATAAAGTAGGAACTAACCTGCCGGAAGTAAACACCTACGAATCCAATTTAAAGGAGACTGAATACATGTCACGTTACACAGGACCTCGCCACAAACTGGCTCGTCGTCTGGGCATCTCCCTCGACGGTACAGGAAAAGACATCAAGCGCAACTTCCCTCCGGGCCAACACGGTCACAACAACCGTCGTAAACTGTCCGAGTACGGAATCCAGTTGCAAGAAAAGCAAAAACTGCGCCACATGTTTGGCCTTAACGAAAAACAATTCCGCCGCACTTTCGACCAAGCTAGCAAAATGGCTGGCGTAGTCGGTGAAAACTTCATGAAATTGCTGGAATCCCGCCTGGACAACCTGGTATACCGCATGGGCTTCGCTCCAACTCGCCCTGCTGCTCGTCAGCTGGTAAACCATGGCCACTTCCTGGTAAACGGCAAAAAAGTGAACATCCCATCTTACCGTGTTCAACCGGGTGATGTGATTTCCATCCGCGAAAAGTCCCGTGGTCTGCAACTGATCAAGGACTCTTTGGAAGCTCGCAACTTCCTGCCAAACTACGTAACATTCAACGATGCTGCTGCTGAAGGTACTTACACTCGTCTCCCAGACCGTGAAGAAATGCCTTCCGAAATCAACGAAGTTCTGATCGTTGAGTTCTACAGCCGTTAATCGTCTGGACATAAAAAGAGCAGTGCCGCCCGTCGGCCTGCTCTTTTTTCTATGATCAGCCCTCTTTCGCTCCTCGTCCATCCGTTGCAAAAGATCACCCCGAATAGTAGATGGCCATGCTCACGCGGACCAGCCCCGCTCCCTCGTTGCGATAGCTGTGCGGCCTGTCTGCCTTGAAGCGAAGCGAATCGCCAGCCCGCAACGTATACGTCTCTCCTTTGATCTCGACTGCCAGCTCCCCGGAAAAAACCGTCAAAAACTCTTCCGTTCCCTCCTGATGAGCACCAGAGCCTAACGAGCCTCCCCCTTCGATTTCAACAGCCCCTCTTTCAATCTGCCCGATCATCGTCTTGCTGACGCCGCTCAACTCCGCAAGTTTCTCCAGAGAAACGAGCGCGGCTTTCACATCACCATGGCTGTGCTCCTGGTGGCAAGCTCGATCCTGCTTCTCGTATAAACCTAAACCGCGTTCGGCCATAAACAGGCAAAACGCAACACTTTTTGACAGATTCAGACGATGCACGGAACTTCTCTGTAGACGCTATCATCGCTTCTACCCTCATGGTTCCTCGTATGGTATAATTAGGGGGTATGCTAGGGGGTCGTAGACTATGTCGAATAACCACACATCTTCCTCTGAACCGTCGAAAAAAAAGCGACGCCGTAGCCGTGGCAGAATAATATGGATCATCGTACAGATGGTGTTTCTGCTTGGGCTTATGGGGGCAGCTGTCGCCGGAGGAATCGTGACAGGTTATGTTGCCGCACTCGTGAAAGACGAGCCAGTGCGCAGCAAGGAGGAACTGGAGGACAAAATTTTCACCAATTATCTGACTGGATTCGCCTACTACAACGACGGCTCTCTCATCGGCCAATTGCGGGCTGAAGAAGGCGATCGGCGCTTGGTGAAAAAGGCAGACGTTTCTCCTTATTTGATCAATGCCATCATCGCAACAGAAGACAAAACCTACTACCAACATTCCGGCGTTTCCCTTCAATCCACAATGCGTGGAGCGATCCAGGAATTCACCAACCAACCTGTCGTGACAGGCGGTAGTACGATTACGCAGCAGCTTGTAAAAAATACGATCCTCTCCGCTGAAGTGAGCCACACCCGAAAAGCGCGGGAAATCTTCAGTGCCATCCGGATCGAGCGCATGTTTTCCAAAGATCAGATTTTGGAAGCCTACATGAACGAAATTTACTTCGGGAAAAACGCCAACGGCTCCAACGTCTACGGTGTACAGGCTGCCGCCAAAGGGATTTTTGGCAAAGATGTGAAGGAACTGAATCTCAGCGAAGGCTCTTATCTCGCTGGCATGATTCAAAATCCTGGCGCGTACTCTCCATTTCGCGCCGAAAGCTATCAACGCGGCAAGGAGCGCCAGAAAATGGTGCTGGACCGCATGATGGAAAATGGCTACATTACCCAGGCCCAGTACGATGGTGCGCTCAAGGCCGACCTGAAAGCGCAGCTGGCCAAGCCTGCCCAGCAAGCGTACCGCGAAGTTCCGTTCCTGATGATGGAGATCGAGGATCGGGCCGCCCGTCAGCTGGTCGATGCTGATCTCGCGGAAAAAGGGCGCGACAAGTCCACCATCGGACGCAACGAATACCGTCAACTGGTCGAGGACAAGCGCCGCGACATTTTGCGCAAAGGCTACAAGGTCCACACCACGATTGACAAAAATGTCTACAACATTATGCAAGCTGTTGCGACCGATCCGAAAAACTTCGGAAAAAACCGCACCTACACGATTCGCCGCTCCAACGGCAAGACGGAGAAAATCGAGAACGCGCTGGAAGAAGTCGGAGCCATGCTCATCCATAATAAAACGGGCGCGATTCTCGGGATGATCGGCGGACGCGATTTTAAAGTGGAGCAGACAAACCACGCGACTGTGCCGCGCCAGCCTGGTTCGGCGATGAAGCCGCTGGCAGCCTACGCTCCTGCCTTTGAACTGGGGCTTTTGCAGCCAGCTTCGCCAATCGATGACGCACCCGTGCTGCTCGCAGACGGCCAAAACGGCTCTCACCTGCCGAAAAACTGGAACAACAAATGGCAAGGAATCATGAGTGCACGTGAAGCGCTGCGGATGTCCTGGAATATTCCCGCGATCAAGACGTACTTGAAGGTCGGGATTCCTACCGCACTCGAATACGTCAAAAAAATGGGGATCACCACGCTGGTCGATGCAGACAACCACGCTGCAACAGGCGTAATCGGCGGACTTACATACGGGACGACGGCGGAGGAAATGACCAATGCCTACGCGACGTTCGCTAACCACGGCTCCTTTGTGGATGCATACCTCATCGACAGAATCGAAGACAGTCAGGGCAAGGTAGTCTATCGTCACGAGGCTCAGCCTGTTCAAGTCTACAGCGAGCAAACCGCTTACCTGATCACAGACATGATGCGCTCGGTCGTAAACGCCGGAACAGGTACCCACATTCGCAAATTTGTACCGCGCAAAGTCGATGTGGCAGGCAAAACCGGGACAACCAACAACAGCAACGACCTCTGGTTCGTCGGCTACACGCCGGAGTTGTCCATGGGTGTCTGGGTCGGATTTGACGAGCCTTACCCGATGCCGGATGCGGACAAATACGTGCCAATGGTTGTCTGGGGCAAGGTCATGAAAGAAATCATGGACAAGCACCCGAACTTGTCTCCCCCTGACGCAACCTTTAAAAAGCCGGCAGGGATTGTCAGCGCAACAGTCGATTCCAAATCCGGATTGCTGCCAAGCGAGCTGTCCAAGCAGGCAGGACATGTGATTACCGACTTGTTCAACCGCCGCTTCGTTCCGACGAAGGTGGACGATTCCCACCAAAAGGCTAGATTGATCACGTACAACGGGGAACGTTATCTGGCGAAGGAAGGCACTCCGGACGATTTTGTCACCGAAGGCATTTTCTACCGCTCGCCTGATCCGCTTCCTTCCAAGGAACAGATTCAAGCCAAAAACAGCAAAGTGGCAAGTCAGCCGCCTGACTGGGAGCAGCGTCTCCCGGACAAGGAAGACCCGCGCACAGAGGTCGGCGGAGCGCCGTCAGCGCCAAGCGGAGTGACCGCAAGCGGCTCTGGCAAACAGATTTCGCTCTCCTGGCAGTCTGGCAAGGAAGCCGATCTCGTCGGATACCGCATCTACCGCGCCGATCCGCAAAACGGCTTTGTCAAAGTCGCAACAGTGAAAGATCCGGCCGAACTGACCTTCGCCGATTCGGCATCAGGCAGCGGTGATCTGGGCTACTATGTCACAGCAGTCGATATCGCCGGAAACGAGTCCTCCCCTTCTGCTATCGCTTCTGTCGGCTCGTCCTCCCATACGTGGGAGCTGCCGGGCACAGACACGGGGACGCAGCCGGGTGACACGACGACTCCACCGACGGATAACGGCAGCGGCAATAACAGCGGCAACAATCAAACGAATCCAGGCGAGCAAGGGTCGGGAGACGGCACAAACGGCAATTCGAATCCAAACCCGAATACGCCTTCCGCTTCACCTCCTTCCGCTCCGAAATCGCTGTCGCTCAAGGCAAGCGGCAACAACGTGAAGCTGTCCTGGAAAGGCAACAGTTCCACAGAGCAGGTCATTGCCTACAACGTGTATTTCAGCCCGGATGCGGCAAGCGGCTATTTGCTGCTCGACACCGTATCGGCAACGAGCTACACGCACGCAACAAACGTTCCGAACGGCAGTTACTACATCACCGCCGTCAACAGTTACGGAGAATCGCCACATTCAAACAACGTAACGGCAACCACCACAGAATAGACTAGGAAGAAGAATCAGCAGAGATGGTCGCAATCGCCATCTCTCTTTTTCTACAAGCAAAGGGGGGGAACTGATGGAACACGTCAAACGCTATCATTCTGCGAGCATGATCGTGAACGGAAAAGAGCTTCTCATCGAGGGACCGGTTACGGGGAGGCATTTGGCTGACCTGCGCTTTGATGAAGGGCTGAAGGCATTCCGCATCCCGGAGCAGCAACACGAAGCTCTGATCGAAATTGCCGATCTGCCGGAAGGACGCATTATTTTGGCGCGGGAAGGCGACCTCGTTCTCGGCTATGTCACCTTCCTCCATCCCGATCCGCTGGAGCGCTGGTCCATGGCCAAGCTGCCCGACCTGCTTGAGCTTGGCGCCATCGAGATCAGTGACAAAGTTCGCGCGGGCGGCGTAGCCAAGAAGCTCCTTGAAGTATCTTTTGCGGACGATGCGATGGAAGACTACGTGATTATCACGACCGAGTACTACTGGCATTGGGATCTGAAAGGTACAGGGCTTGATGTCTGGCAGTACAGAAAGGTCATGGAAAAAGTAATGGGCAGCGTCGGACTTACCTGGATGGCGACAGACGATCCGGAAATATGCTCTCATCCCGCCAACTGTCTGATGGCCAAAATCGGAAAACGAGTTCCTGCTGAAACGGTTGTCGCTTTTGATGCCATGCGTTTTCAGAATCGCTTTCTTTATTAGTCTGGACATCTTTTTCAAAGGATGCAAGGAGGCCATCACTCATGCGCGTAGAAGATATCATGCGAAAAAACGTCGTTACCACCCAACCAGCTACCACGATCGGAGAAGCCCTCTTGCTGCTTCGAGCCAACCGAATCAGGCACTTGCCTGTTCTCGATGACGATAAGCTGGTGGGCATCGTCTCGGACCGCGATCTGCGCGATGCCCTCCCCTCCCGCTTGCTTACCCACGACGATGACGATACCGTGCTGCACAAGCCTGTTGCCGATATCATGCAAAAACAGGTCATCACTGCTCACCCGCTTGATTTCATCGAAGATGCCGCCCTCCAGATTTATGAGCACAAGATCGGTTCCTTGCCGATTGTGGAAGGAAACCGCCTCGTCGGGATGATTACGGAATCCGATCTGTTTTCCAGCCTGATCGAGCTGTTCGGGGTCAACAAGCCCAGCTCGCACATCGAAGTAGAAGTGGATGATCGCGTCGGAATGCTGGCTGAGGTCAGCCAGATTTTCCGCGAAGCACAAGTGAATGTCACCAGTGTCATCGTGTTTCCAGGAAAAAATCCCGGCAAAAAGAATCTGGTCTTCCGCGTCCAGACGATTGACCCGCGCGTCGTGACACAATTGCTGCTCCAAAGAGGATTTTCTGTCGTCGGACCGACGGATGGGGGGGTAATTTTGTGAGCCGGAACGCTCGTCTGATCTACTCCCCCGACTACACCACGTATTACTTTAACGATGACCACCCTTTTAACCAACGCCGTCTGCTCCTCATGCACGATCTGATGAGCAGCTACGGCCTACTCGCTGAGTCAGACATCATTGCCCCGCGCATGGCAACCGACGAAGAGCTTGCTCTCGTTCATGACGCACGCTACATCCAGTTCGTCCGCGATCAGGGCCATAGCGAAAAAGAGCTGCCCCAGGCAGCGAGCTACGGTCTTGGCACGGAGGACGTCCCCTGTTTTCAGAACATGCACGAATCGGCTGCCCTCATTGTCGGAGGGACGTTGAACGCCGTCGATGCTGTCATGAAGGGACAAGCAGAGCACGCCTTCAATCCTGCTGGCGGCCTGCATCACGCGTTTCGCGGGAGAGCCTCGGGCTTTTGCATTTACAACGATTGCTCCGTCGCCATCGCCTATTTGCGCAAACATTGGAACGCACGCGTCATGTACATCGACACCGACGCGCATCATGGAGATGGCGTACAATGGGCGTTTTACGATGACCCGAACGTCTTGACTGTCTCCATTCACGAGACGGGAAAATACTTGTTTCCGGGAACGGGGAATCTCTCGGAACGCGGGGATGGAAGCGGTTACGGATTTTCGGTCAATGTGCCGCTCGATGCGTTCACAGAGGACGACTCCTTTCTGGAAGTGTACGGCGAGCTAGTGTCCAAGCTGGCAAGAGGCTTCAAGCCGGACGTGATTTTGACCCAAAACGGCTGTGATGCCCATACGTTTGATCCGCTCACGCACCTTTCCTGCTCGATGCGCATTTATCAGGATATCCCAAGGCTCGCCCACCGCCTCGCTCACGAGCTGTGCGATGGCCGCTGGATCGCTGTCGGCGGCGGCGGCTACGACATTTGGCGAGTGGTGCCGCGGGCATGGACGCTTGTGTGGAGCGAGATGAGCGATCAGCCGCTGGAAGATGGCGACCTGCCTTCTGGCTGGCTCAAGCGCTGGCAGCCGCAGACAGACTTGCCGCTGCCAACCCGTCTGTTTGACGAACCGTTTCCCGCTATCCCCCGCCGGGCAGAGATTACGGAAAAAAACCGGATCACGCTGGAGCGCGCCATGATGTACGCGCCTACGGAAGCAAGCAAATAGCAGATGACATTTGCGAAAAAACATACGAAAAAGCGGGGAGATCGCGCACCGAAACGATGCTGATCTCCCCGCTTTTGTGTGATTTTATGATTGCTTCACCAGTTCTTCCAGCTCGGCTGGCGCAAAGCCTTTGACCGCTTTGTCGCCCACAACGGTTACCGGAACGCCCATGAAGCCAAAACGCTCGACATCCTCTTGGTAGGCGCGGCTGGTCATGACATCGCGCACTTCGAACGAAATCCCTTTTGCTGTCAGCCACTGCTTGACCATGTCGCAATCGACGCAGTTTTTCGTCGAGTAGACGATCACGCCTGGCTCGGACGAACTGGCATCGGACAGCAGCATGTTGCGGACAATCGCATACGAACGCTGCGAAGCAAGCTTGGTAAACTCGACGAAGTTGACATGCGCAGAGCCGTCTGCCTTATCGGACATCGATCGCACGACGACAAACGGCACGCCGTTCATCGCACACACTTGTCCGACTGCCGCTCCTTCCATCTCCGTGCAATGAGCCTGGAACTGCTCGTACAGCCATTGTACCTTTTCCCGGCTGGCGACAAACTGGTCACCGGACAAAATGCGGCCGCTCACTACCTGAACACCCGCTTCCAATCCTTTTCCAGCCTCGATCGCTTGTTGCATCAGCTCCTGGTCGGCTTGCCATGTCCATTGCTCCGTAAACGGAATTTGCCCTGGGGAAAAGCCGAGCGGCGTCACGTCGATATCATGCTGCAAGCAGTCTGTCGACACGACAATATCGCCAATGTTCAATTCCGGGTGAACGGCACCAGCTACGCCCGTAAAAATGACGCGCTCCACCTGAAACTGATCGAGCAAAATTTGCGTCGTGACCGCTGCATTCACCTTGCCGACACCTGACTTGCAAAGCACGACTTCTTTGCCTTCCATCTTCCCGCTATAGTAAGCCACTCCGGCTTTGACCGTCGTCGTGGCTTGTTGCATCGCTTCCAAATACAGCGCAATTTCTTCGTCCATCGCGCCGATAATTCCGTACCGCATCCACTTATCCTCCTCTTGCTGGCAATCTGTTGCGGGCGATGCGATCAAGCCTGCTGCGGCTTGGTGCTCTCCCGATACTCGATCCGGTGCGGCAACAGCACAACGTGCTCTTCCACGTTCTCGTTGTTCATGTACTTGGTCAGCAGGCGCATCGCGACCGCACCAATATCGTACATCGGCTGAACTACGGAAGTCAGGCGCGGGCGCACCATTTCCACGAGGCGAATGTTGTCGTGGCCGATGACCTCGATATCGCCCGGCACGTTCAGACCGGAATCCTGGATGGCATGGATCGCTCCAATCGCCATTTCATCGTTGGCAGCAAAAATCGCTGTCGGCGGCTCAGCCAGCGCGAGGAATGCCTTCGTTGTCGAAAGCCCTGACTCGTAAAAGTAGTTGCCTGTCGCAACCAGCTCCTCGTCCAGCTCGATCCCGTTGTCCTTCAACGCCTTTTTGTAGCCTTCGTAACGCATCAGGCCGTTGAGCGGATCGTTCGGCGGGCCTGAGATCATCGCAATCCGCTTGTGTCCGCGCGAAGCCAAAGCTTCCGTCGCATCGTAAGCGGCCTGGAAATGGTCGATGCTCACAGAAGGCAGCACGTTGTCCGCATCGCGGGTAGCCGCGAGAACGGTCGGCACCGAAGTGCTGGTCAGCGCCTGAAGGTGGTCTTCCTTAATTTCTGCCCCCAGGAACAGCAGCCCGTCCACTTGCTTTTCCAACAGCGTATTGATCAACTGCAATTCTTTTTCCATCCGCTGGTCAGAGTTGCAGAGGATGATGTTGTATTTGTACATCGTTGCAATGTCTTCGATTCCACGGGCCAATTCGGAAAAAAACAAACTGGAGATATCCGGGATGATGACACCGACGGTTGTTGTTTTTTTGCTGGCGAGACCGCGAGCAACGGCATTTGGTCGATACCCCAGACGTTCAATCGCAGCCAGTACCTTTTTTCGGGTCAAAGGCTTTACGTTGGGATTCCCGTTGACTACACGGGAGACAGTCGCCATCGAAACCCCCGCTTCTCTTGCCACGTCGTAGATTGTAACCGGCATCACACACCCTCACTTTCCCTATATTTTGGTTTTCATAGTTATTTTCATAAATATATGCACCTATGATACGACAAGCCGTATGCGGTTGCAATCGTTTTTACGGGCTTTGGCACCGCTATTTCATTAGTTTGTTCATCGTTTTCAAAAGCTCGTCAATTACTTCGCTATCCCCTTGCTGAATGCGCTCGATGACACAAGATTTCATATGTCCTTCCAGCAGCATTTTGCCCACGGCATTCAAGGCGGACTGCACAGCAGCGATCTGGTTGAGGATGTCGTCACAGTATACGTCTTTTTCCACCATTCCGCGGATTCCGCGAATTTGTCCCTCTACGCGGTTGAGCCGCGAGACAAGGTTGGACTTGATTTTATCAGGCCGCACGGTGGCGCGATCAGACGAGCAGCAGTGATCTTGATCATTCATCTGGCATAGCCTCCTTCGCCGTTATCAGCACTTAAATCCTAGCTTACTTGGTCGACCTCGGGTTCGTCAAATCAAAAGGTCCTCCCTGCGCGCAGGAAGGACCAGCAAACTCACATCAAACTGTTTCGTTATCCTCTGGTTGCTACCACTTCGCCTTTGTACAGGCCGGAAGCAAGCAATTCGTCCACAAATTCGTTGAACTGAGGAATGTTGAGCTGTTGCTTTGCATCGGACAGAGCAACATCCGGGTCCGGGTGAACTTCTACCATCACACCGTCGGAACCGATTGCGAATCCTGCTTTCGCGCAAGGCAGCAGCAGGTCGCGACGACCAGTAGAGTGGGTCACATCGACGAAGACAGGCAAGTGCGTTTCTTGTTTGAGCAACGGTACAGCAGAGATATCAAGGGTGTTGCGAGTCGCTTTTTCGTACGTGCGGATACCGCGCTCGCACAGCATGACTTGCGTGTTGCCCTCAGATACGATGTACTCGGCTGCGTAGATAAATTCTTCGATCGTTGCGGACAGGCCGCGCTTCAGCAGGATAGGCTTGTTTACACGGCCTGCTGCTTTCAGAAGCTCGAAGTTTTGCATGTTGCGCGCACCGATTTGGATGACATCGATGTATTTCGTCGCCATTTCCAGATCGGCTGGCGTGACGATTTCGCTGATCGTTACGAGGTTGAACTCGTCACCGATGCGCTTCAAGATTTGCAAGCCTTCTTCTCCGAGACCTTGGAAATCGTATGGGGAAGTGCGAGGCTTGTATGCGCCGCCGCGGATTGTTCTCAAGCCGCGTTTGGCATGGTTTTCCGCTACCGCTCTCACTTGCTCGTAGCTTTCTACGGAGCAAGGTCCTGCGATCAGGATCGGGCTTTTGCCGCCGAACTCGACGCCTTTTACTGTAATGACCGTGTCTTCCGCTTTCTTCTTGCGGCTGACCAACAGAACTTTTTTCTTGTCTTCGTTTTGCAAGTCCAAGGATACTTGGAAAATTTGCTTGAACAGATGGCGAACCGTGCTGTCGTTGAACGGGCCTTTGTTATTTTCCACGAGCAGGTTGAGCATTTGGCGCTCGCGCTCTGGATCAAAGCGGTTGCTGCCCAGCTTTTCTTTTTCTTTGCCGAGCTCTTGCACCAAAGTCGCCCGCTGGTTGATCAATTCCAAAATTTGCAGGTTGATTTCGTCTATCTGTTTGCGCATGGTCTCAATTTGATCGTGTGCCATTGTTTCTCTCCACTCTCCTCTTTTTATATAGGTCTGCTAGGTGGTTGCCGATAAATTAGGGTTATTATAATCGATTCAAACTCCCTTGTCAGCAGTTTAGCGCCAAAAAGCGCGAAAGTAAATTATTTATGTTTTTTTACCTTTGCAAATTCTTCGCCAAAAAAGGGATAATTCCTTGTTTCGACAGGATTCTTGATAGCTGTGGTCGAATCCATTGGATATATGTTCTAACGAAAGCCTTCATCTATTTCTACTGATCGACACGAAAACGAGGGAGTGACTTACCTTTGTCAGCCTATAACGAAACAGGCTCCCCTGAGCTGATTTTTTCACTAGATATTGGCACACGCAGTGTGGTCGGACTGATTGTGGAAACGACCGGAGATCAATTTCGCGTGCTCGACTGCGCCATTCGCGAGCACGATGAACGCTCCATGCTCGATGGACAGATTCACGATGTGGTTGCCGTTGCCAAAGTGATCAAGCAAATCAAGGACGAATTGGAAGCAAAGCACGGGCAGCTGCATCAAGTAGCTGTGGCAGCAGCCGGCCGTTCGTTGCGCACCCGCCGCGTACGTGTGGATATGCCGCTGTCGAGACACGCCTTTATCACGCGGGAAGATGTGGTCGCACTGGAGTTTGCCGCCGTGCAGGAAGCCCAGGCAGACTTGGCAAAAGAACTGCGCGAGCTGGATGCGACCCGCTATTACTGTGTCGGCTACAGCGTCGTCAACTACTACCTGGACCAGGAACTGATCGGCAGCCTGATCGATCAGCGCGGAGACACAGCCAGCGCAGACGTGATTGCCACATTTTTGCCGCGGGTAGTCGTCGACTCGCTGATTGCCGCCTTGAAACGGTGCGACCTGGAGATGCAGGCACTCACGCTGGAGCCGATTGCGGCGATCAACGTACTCATCCCCGTAACTATGCGCAGACTCAACATCGCGCTCGTCGATATCGGCGCAGGCACATCTGACGTCGCCTTGACCGAAGAAGGAGCGATTACCGCCTACGGCATGGTGCCTGTAGCCGGAGACGAGATCACGGACGCGCTGATGAATGCCTTTTTGCTCGATTTTCCGATGGCAGAAGAGGTCAAACGTCTGCTCACCACCCACGAATCGGTGACGTTCGCGGACATTCTCGGCATGGAACACACGATGAGCGCAGCGGAAGTAACCAGCGCCATTGAAGGAGACGTTTCCCAACTGGCAGAAAAAATCGCGACGAAAATCATGGAGCTGAACGGCAAGGCACCACAAGCTGTCATGCTGATTGGCGGAGGCAGTCTGACGCCGGGCTTGACCGGAAAAGTCGCCCAGTTCCTGAACATGCCTGCCGCTCGCGTCGCTGTGCGTGGTGGCGATGCGATCAAGCAATTCGTGGGAGACAATCCGCTGCTTAGCGGGCCAGAATTTGTCACGCCAGTGGGAATCGCAGTAGCAGCACGCCGCCACCCGCTCCGCTACGTGACTGTTACCGTCAACGATGTGCCGCTGCGCATTTTTGACTTGCGGAAAATGTCCCTAGGAGATTCTTTGATCGCTGCCGGACTGGACATTCGCCGCCTTTACGGAAGACCGGGTCTGGCGATGAGCGTCACGGTAAACGGCCGGATGAAAATGATTCCTGGCGGTCACGGCACGCCTCCTGTCATCATGAATAACGGAGAAGCCGCCAGCCTTGATTCACCGATTGCCGATGGAGACACCATCACGGTTGTCGCGGGAAAAAACGGCGAGGACGCTCATGTTTTCGTGCGCGAGCTGCTCGATCAGCTGGACACGTTGGATATCGTCTGCAACGATCGCCCGCTGTCGCTGGGGCCAGTGATCCACGTCAACGGCACGCCTGCGCAGCTCGACGACTCGCTGGCCGATCGCGCGGAAGTAGAAATCCGCCTGCCCCGCACCGTTTCCGAAGTGCTGGCGGCAGCTGGTCTTTTGGCGCCTGATGAACAGCCAGCGCCATCCGGGCTGCACTTCAGCGTGAACGGGCAGTCTTACACACTCCCAGCGCACAACCCGATTCTGCTCTTAAACGGCAAAACCGCCACTTTCAGCGATGTCGTCCGCCAGGGAGACGAGCTTTCCTATCGCCTGGAGGAAATCGCACCGCCAGCCATCCGCGACGTCATCCCGCTGGAAGAATGGGTGCAAGAAACGATGACCGTCTCCTTCAACGGCGAGCGAGTGATGCTGCCCGTCGCACAGGTGACGATCACGTTGGACGGCAAAGTGGCATCCGCAGACGAGCTTGTGCCTGATGGGGCCGTCATTACGGTCAAATCTGCCCCATCCGCCCCTCCGGTATTCAGCGATGTGTTCCGGTTCGTCAACTTCTCTCTGGAGAAGCCGGACAATGAGAGCATCTCCGGCTTCGTCATGCTGGTAAACGGACAGCAAGCCAGCTTCCAGACCGAGCTGAAAAGCGGAGATAAACTGGAGCTGTTTTGGGAGTAAACACAAAAAAGAGCTGCGCTAAAAGCGACAGCTCTTTTTTCGTAACAAGCTTTTTCGATGAGGGGACTAGGCGCCGACTGCCTGCTTGATGGCATCCTTGGTAATTTTCCAGTGAGAAGTATGCCATTTCACTTCTCCGTTTTCCAGCAGGAAAATTTGCGGAGACTCGTGCTTGATCGCAAAACGCTCCGCTACTGCGTTCGATACCGGACGATCTTCGCGCACGAGAATTACGGCCGCTTCTACGGAATGATCCAGCAGATACGCCTGGAACTCTTCATAAGCGGATGTGCTGATCGGGCAAATCGTGCTATGCTTGAACAAAAGCTGCTTCCCTTTTTGCGCAACGAACTGATCCAGTTCCTCGATCGAGTGGAGTTGTTTTTGGGCCACCATTCATCTCTCCTTTTGTCGCTTCCTATGCGCCTTTCAGTATACCGAAATCTGGATGGCAAAGTCTACGCTTGCGGTGCACGGGGGCAAAAAGGGGCAGAAGCTGACGTCTCGACTGCGCCAACAAAAAGGAGCCGCCTGTTCCAGCGCCTCCTCTTTCGTGTTTATACCATGATTTTGGTCAATCGCTCCCGCAGTTCCAGCATCCATCTCTCATCGCCTAGGGACTGCGCCAACAAAAACAGATCCAGAAGCTCGTTGACCCTCTCGCCCAGCACTTCACGAACAGAAGAATCTGCCTTTTCGTTAGCAATCAATACCAATAAGTTGGATAACTCTGACATTTCTTCAAATTCGATCGCCTGGCGCTGCGGATGTTGGCCCAGTTCCTCCATGAGTGATTTCAAATCTTCTTTGATGACATCTACCACCTGGGAATGCGCGCAGCAATCGTCGACGCAAACGTGTACCGGGACGTTCATGATTTTGACCCGCTTTTTATACACGACATTGCGCAGCACGATCTCCATGTCATTCCCGCAGCGGCTGCATTTCTTTTGCACAAAGTTCACCCCTAACTCTATCTACATATGTATACCTCTCATACTATTCGAGGCTCCTCCCTTCAATCCTGCTAAAACGCAGGTGGTACATGGTGGATGCAGTGGCAAATATCGTCCATCCATGGAGGACGTGTCCAAGCAAAAAGCGATGCCCGTTTGAGCATCGCTTTTCGTGTATGTGCCACTGTCTCGCCGCTTACGCGTAAATGGCGTTTACTTTTTCACAGTGCGGGCAAACCGCTACCTTGCCGGAATGCCCCGCCTCATCTTCCACCCGGTATCCTGTAATCTGCTCCGAGAAGCAAAACAGGCATTCCGTATTGAAATCCATATCGTACTGGGCTTTCCACACAATGGACTTGAAATCCTCGCCTACATTAATCGTAATGGGAACCAGCTCGTGCTGAAGACTCGACAATGATCTTTGCATCGCCATAACATCCTTTCGTTTTTTGCAAAGTCTTTTCGTATCCTCTAGCTTTTCCTGATTTTCAGAATAATAAACATGCGCAGGCAAGCAGATGGCATGGAAAGAATCTTCGCAAAAATGGGCGGATGCCCGTATCGGGACTGTGCATAAACCCATATGTTATGGATGTAAGCACAAGAGGCTTAACACACAACAAGGAGGATGTTCATCCTATGAGTAGCATTTTCAATGGAGACCTCGATGATTTCACCTTAGTGTTGATTCTTTTTATCCTGTTGGTCATCATCGGCTGCGGCTGCGATTGACATAGCCATATTGGCGCAGGACCCTGCATATACATGAAGAACCGAATCCTGTAAACGCGTTTCCTCCGCACGCTACCCTGGTATGGGTAGCTTTTTTCTATCCGATTTGTGTACAATACATACTGATATGATATGGAAAGCGAGGGATCCCCTTCCTATGAAAGATCCACGTATTGAGCAATTAGCTGACGTCCTCGTCAACTACTCCACCAAAGTACAAAAAGGTGAAAACGTTTTAATCTACTCCATCGGCGATGTGACTGACTTGACGAAAGCCGTAATTGCCAAAGTTTACGCAGCGGGAGGCAATCCTTACGTTCAACTGATTGACCAAAGCATTCAGCGCGAACTGCTTCTCGGTGTCAACGAAGACCAGCTCGGCATCATGCGTGAAGCTGACGTCTCCTTTATGAAGCAAATGGATTGCTACATCGGTATCCGTGGCGGCGACAACATCAGCGAGCTGGCTGACGTGCCGGGCGACAAAATGCAAATGTACTCCAAGCTGTTCGCCCGCCCTGTACTGGACGTGCGCGTGCCTGAAACCAGATGGGTTGTGCTTCGCTACCCGAACGCTTCCATGGCTCAACTGGCCAACATGAGTACAGCCGCTTTTGAAGATTTCTACTTCCAAGTGTGCACGCTCGACTACGGCAAAATGGACAAGGCGATGGACAGCCTCGTCGAGCTGATGGAAAAAACCGACAAGGTGCGCATCACAGGACCTGGCACCGACCTGTCCTTCTCGATCAAAGGCATTCCTGCCATCAAATGCGCCGGAGAAGCCAACATCCCGGACGGGGAAGTATTTACAGCCCCAGTGCGCGATTCCGTCAACGGCACGATCTCGTACAACACCCCATCCCCATACCAAGGCTTCACTTATGACAACATCAAGCTGACCTTCAAGGATGGCAAAATTATCGAAGCGACTGCCAACGACACGACGAAAATCAACGAAGTGTTCGACACAGACGAAGGCGCCCGCTACGTCGGCGAATTTGCGATCGGGGTCAATCCTTACATCCAAAACCCGATGAAAGACATTTTGTTCGATGAGAAAATCGACGGCAGCTTCCACTTCACGCCTGGACAAGCCTATGACGATGCGTTCAACGGCAACAAGTCGTCCATCCACTGGGATCTCGTCATGATTCAACGCCCTGAGTGGGGCGGAGGGGAAATCTGGTTTGACGACCGCCTGATCCGCAAAGACGGACGTTTTGTCGTGCCAGAGCTGGAGTGCCTCAACCCGGAAAACCTGAAGTAAACAAAAAGAAGGCTTCGCCACTTTATTGCGGCGAAGCCTTCTTGCATGCGTGTTCAACCCAATTGGTCAAATCCCTGCTCAGATGGAAGCAGACAATGCTGGTTGTTTGGCTAGCGAGGGCATTTTGTGCTCCAAAAAGGAAATCGTCGACTCCAGATGATGGATCGTATATTCCCAGCAAAAGCGCTGATATTCGTCAAAATGCAGCTCCAGCTTCTTGAATGAGGCTCGGCTTTGTTGAAGCATTTGGCGCTGAAGGTTCAAACAGCTCTCCAGCATGTCCTTTTGCTCCTCGGGGGAACGGCTCTTGCCAAAGAAAATTTTCACCAGCATGTCAGAGCGCAGCACAGGAGGCAAAATCGGCGTCTGGATTTCTTGACGGAACGTGTCCTTGCCCTGCTCTGTAATCTGATACAAAATTTTGTTCGGCTTTCCAGACTGGATGACCTCTTGCTTGGTGACCAGTCCTTCCTCTTCCAGCTTGCGCAGTGCGGGGTAGATCGCGCCAAAGCTGGCATCGTAGAAAAAGCCGATGCTGTTGGAAAACGCCTGCTTGATATCGTACCCACTCATTTCTCCATAGCTCAAAAAGCCGAGTATGATCGTTTTAACATCCATCTCTTCGCATCCTCCATTATCTTTCTTTTTCTCTCTCTAGCGACAAAGCAGACAATTGCCTTTTTTCAGACAGAAGTGAATATCCATCTGCTAAGCCTTTATGTTCAAAATATTCTCTAACTACATGTATTATAATTCGATTCTAATAATTATACCAATGCTATTTCTTTATTATATCAATCAAAAATAATGATATAACAAACGCCGCGCTCAAATTGGGCGTCCCTTCCCTTTCGCCCCTCCATAAGATGATATATACCTAACTGCTGTAGGGGGAGAGATTGGTGAAAAGTAAAAAATGGTCCCAATATACGCGAGTAAAGTACCCTGTGAGCAGCAGCAGTCTGCACCCGTTCAATTTTTTTGTCCCTATTGTAGAGCGCGTACAGGAGGGAGTCGTTTCCATCGTCACGGAAGACGCTCCCCTAGCTAAAGACGTCGATTCTCTGATTCGCAGTCTCATCGACCAGGATGATAATACTTCGTCACCGCCTACCGAGCGCAGTTTCGGCTCCGGTTTTATCTTCCACCCGAGAGGCTATATTTTGACCAGCGAGCACGTCATCGGCAAATCGAAAAACATTTTTGTCAAGCTGTACAACGGCAAAGTATTTGAAGCCAAACGCATCATTGCCGATCGAGTCAGGGACTATGCTGTTATCAAAATCGACGCGGACTGCAAGCTTTATCCTTTGGCACTCGGAAACTCTTCACACACCAAGGTTGGTGAATGGGTCATCAGTGTCGGTTCCCCGCTTGCTTCCAAAGGAACAAAAACCAAGCTTCTTTCAGACTCTGACACGTTGTTCCCTCTGCCCAACATCCCCGGTCTGTCTCTTGCGGGCGAGATGGAGAGCGAACTGCACAGGCCGCTCGATCGCCTTGGCGTACGTGACCATATCCCCCATTTGGCGAAATACTTCCCGCCCCGGTTTCGGATTGACCTCGATCAGCCAGACGCTCCCGTCTACAGCGACACCGATATCCAGCCCGAACTCCATCATTCGTCCAAAGTAATCCTCCAGCGTCTTCGCCACCTCATGGGCAAGCGAGTGACACTCCTTCGTGATCAGCTGTGCTTGTCTCTTGCCGAATCGCTGCTCGATCAACCCTTCAAAGGAAACAGCGCGCCCTCCGCCGTGCAAATTGGAGGTAGAGCTGCCAGCCTCCCCGATCCGTACTCCGGAGCCAGTCACCCTCCACTCCCCTGCCTGATCCTTTTGGATGAGCACGCGCACATCTGCCACATGATTCGGAATCAATCCGAGATCGATCCCTTGCTGCACGAGAAAATTGCCATCTGCAATCTGCTGCTCGACTACCCAGCGGCCAACCCAGTTCTCCACGGCACTGACGCTGTCCAGCTTGGCAGTGTGCGTCTGATATTGCTTGTCGCGCCCGGAGAGGCTAAATTCTTTGCCCTTGGCCGATATCCGCAAAATGCTTTTCCCCCCGGAGCCGTTCCCCGGTTTGACGTACACGAGTGGATATTTGCTCAGCATGGTTGCAACTCGCTTTTTTTCGTACAAGTGTGTTTCCGGAATCCAGTGCATCACCCGCCTGTCCTTGGCCAAAAGCTGGGTGACCCGCCACTTTTTGCTGAACGGGCTGTTGGCAAAGAAAAGCAGGTCGCTGTTTCGCAGCCGAATGTACTCGGGGACACGCCGCCGATAGCGGTCGATGACGACCTGCGGCCACGGAAACCATCTGCTGCTCCAGCCGCCGCCTGCTTTGGGAAGAAAGCCTTTGATCTTTTTTTCCTTCATGTTTACGTCCTGATGCGAAAACAGGTAAATTTCCGCCCCCAGCTTCTGCCCTGCCAGCACCAGCTTGCGCAAGTAGTCCGGCTCGCCAAAGCGCTGCCCCTGGCGCCAGGTCAAAATCCCGATCACCGGTTTTGGAAGCATCCTAACACCCTCTTCTTCTCGTATCGTTCGCCACAGTCTATGTGCATGTGCCTGCCTGTGAAACGATTTTTGCCGGAAACGGGCTTGGCTCGTGCGGACAATCCTATTTCCAGCATAACCCCGCCCCGGTATGGCAAACATAGATAAGCACATGCCAAACACTTCGTTACTTACTTTTTTCAAGTTTATCTGCTACAATAAGCGTTAACATAACCATGCTGTATAGAGGTGACACCAACATGAGTCAAGAATTTGCTGGCGAGCACATGTGTCCCAAGTACGAATGCGCCATCAATGTCCTCGGCAAGCGCTGGACAGGTTTGATCATCCACGTTTTGCTTCGCGGCGCTGTTCGCTTCAAAGATATTCGCGAGATGGTTCCGCACATGAGCGACAAAATGCTTTCGGAGCGACTGAAGGAACTGGAGGAGCTGGGAATTTTGGAACGAAAAGTGTACCCGGAAATTCCTGTGCGCATCGAGTATGAATTGACAGAAAAAGGAAGAGATCTGCGTCCGGTCATTGAATCCATTCACGAATGGGGACAAAAATGGATGTAGCGCAGCCCCACTTGTCCAATCAGGATAAGCGGGGTTTTTTTGTGCGCAAAAAATCCAAGTTTTCCAATCTGTCCAGGCATACAAAGCGCTGTTTTGCTGTAGACTCTAGCAACCTCAGTTGATGGGAGGAAATCCGATGCGAACGGCTGTCTACATGCGCGTCAGCACCGAAGACCAGGCACGTGAAGGATTTTCAATCCCGGCCCAGCGGGAAAAACTGTTGGCTTACGTCCACTCACAAGGGTGGGAGGTTGCCGCCATCTACGCGGAAGAAGGCGTGAGCGCCAAAGATACGAACCGCCCTGAACTGAAACGGCTGCTGAAAGATATCCGCGAAGGGAAGACCGATGTCGTCCTCGTCTATCGTCTCGATCGCCTCACCCGCTCTGTGCTGGATCTGTACCGGCTTCTCCAGGAGTTTGAAAAGTATGACGTGCGCTTCAAAAGCTGCACAGAGGTGTACGATACGACTACCGCCATCGGCCGACTGTTCATTACGCTGGTGGCGGCGCTCGCCCAGTGGGAGCGGGAAAATTTGGCGGAGCGAGTCAAGCTCGGCATGGAGCAGATGGCGAAGGAACGAAAACGGCCAGGCGGCCCCCCGCCTTTTGGCTACGAGCTGGTGGACGGGGCGTTGACCATTCAGCATGCGGAGGCGGCTGGCGTCCGCGAAATGTTTGAGCGCTATGAGAAAGGCGAGTCGCCGCGGCAGATTGCGGAGTGGGCAAATCGCCAAGGACTTCGCGGGAAAAACGGCGCGAGCTGGGGGGCAAGTTCTGTCCTGCGCCTGCTGAAAAATCCGGTGTATCACGGGGCGCTGCGCTGGAATTACACCGACGGGCTTCAGCGCCAAAACTCGCCTGATCAATGGATCGTGGAAGAGGCCGCCCATCCGGCGATTATCGACAAAGACCTTTTCATGCGCATTCAGCAAAAAATGGCTGCGCGCAGCTCGCTCCACCCGCGTGTCCTTGGCTCCACCTTTTGCTTTTCCGGTTTGCTCTACTGCTCCCTGTGCCACTCCCCCATGCGCGGCAAGACAGCCAACACCAAGAGCGCGGGAAAACGTTACGTCCATCGTTATTATGTATGCAAAAACAAGCAGGCTGGCCGCTGCGACGCCCCCGCCATCCGGGAAGACCGTCTGGAGCAGGCCATCCTCTCCGAGCTGATGAGCTATTCGCACGAAGCGCGTGCTGCTTTGGAAGAAGTCCGGGCCTCGCTTTCTTCTGTGGTCCCTTTTGCAGATGCAGAAGCGCGAGAACAGAGGCGAGCGCTCAAATTGCGGCGCTGGGAAGCAGCTTACGAGGAAGGACTGCTCACCCTCGAAGCATTTCGGCTGAAAATCGCTGCCCTCGCCAAAGAAGCTGACGCTCTGTTCCCTGATCCACCTCCGTCTTTTGCCAGAGCTGCCTTCCCGCCCTACAGTCAGCTGACCAATTGGCCGCTCCTCTGGTCACATGCCAGCGATGAAGAGCGCCGCATGCTCATGACGGCACTCGTCAAACGCGTGGAAGCAGCCGAAGCTCCCGGCAGGAACGCACACGGCCGGACGATTCATCTGCAGCAACTGGTCTTTTTGTAGTTTTTGTCGCTATGTACACAGGCGGTTCCCCGCTTGGGTTGGAAAACTCTGTAACGGCCGGAATTATCAGCGCCAAAAACCGTCGCCTCCAGGTGGCAAAACGAATGTATGAAGAGATTTTCCAAACCGATGCCGCCATCAACCCCGGCAACAGTGGTGGGCCACTTATCAATCTGAATGGCGAGGTCGTGGGGCTGAACGCCTTTATCATCCAGTCCAGCCAATGCCTGGGCTTTGCCATCGGGATTGACGCACTGAAAACGCAGCTTGAGCAGTATGTTTTCAAATAAGCGGAGAAGCAGATATTGGGAAAATAAAAAAACCCCGTCTACGATGACGGGGATTGCTTCTCAAATGCGATCAGGTACACATTCTCGCCTTCTGAATTGAGTTGTTCCTCTGCCTGTTTCAACTGTTGCAGCTGCACGGCCGTCAGCTGCGCAATAGGCAGTTCGCTTAAACGATTTTGCTCCATGCGCCATTCCTCCGTTGGTATCAGACTCATGCGTTAGTCTGTCCACCTGAACGGGTATGTATTTACGCCGTCAAATCGAAAGCTTTGGCAATCGCCGAACACGAGCGCTTGCAGAATACGATTGGCAGCTCACGATCCTTCGCCTGGTTTTTCACGGTTTTCGCGAGGTTGTGATTGACGAAGTCGGTCAAAACGAGAATCATATGAATGCCCGCAGGAATTTTCACGCCTGTTTGGGAGCTTTTGCGCCCCGTTACGTGATGAATATCTTTAAACCCTTGTCCGTGCAGCAAATCTACGATATTACCAAGGCGATCTCCGCCAATGACTAAAATGGATGACATAATGTTTTCCTCCTTAAAATGGGTGAGTGTCGATGTATGTTCTGGTTCTCTGTTTTCTAATTGATAATGAATATCACTATTATTGATAAATATTATCATTCCCAATTAGCTTTGACAATACTCTCCATGATAACTTTTTTGTAAAAATCCAAAACTAAACGTATCCACCTCAGTCGTGGCGTGGCTTGAGGCGATGTGCTCCCGGCAAAACGTGCCATTTATTAACAGAAAACGCCGAAAATCTACATATGTATTGCCCGGTTCATTTTTCCAACTGTATAATGAACAAATAGATCGTGAATGAGGAGGTGGCGGAGGGTGCAAGAAATTACACAGCTGCACGCCATTTTTGATCGCACCAGAGGTTACATCAATCGTTTCATGGGCATCATCCAGCCGATTATCGACGCTGCACAGGACGAGCACACCCGCTTGTACTACCATCACATTTTGGAAGAAGAAGAACAGCGCATGGGACGTCTCCAGGAACTGGTTCCTTACCTGGAAAACGTATCCGGAAAAGAATCGCTTGCCCAACTGAGCGACCGCGAGCTTTCTCAGTTGCTGTCGGATGTGAACCTGGAGCGGTTTGGCCTGCACAATTTCCGCGAGCATCTGGAGCTTTCCCTGTACGAGTTTCAAGATGACGAAACCCGCACGACATTGGACGGCATGCGCGAAAAAACTCACGCCGACTACTTGCAAGTAAAAGAAATCATGGCTTCGCTCAGCGGACGGTTCTCTGACGGGTCCCATCCTGACCTGACCGACCACGATGAAGGCCACGATATTCATCAGGTGGATCACCTGAAAGCTTCTGCAACGGCTGCTCACGGTGTTGCTTCCGTCATCAAACACGCGGCTCCTGCCAAGACTGCCGCTCCTGACAAAAAGGGGCTTACTGTTGGAAGTTTGAAAGGACATTAAGGAAACACCGATCTTATATGACCTGGAGGTTACGCTATGGACAAGCTTCGCAAATACCCAGACTCTCCATTAACCAATGAAGAATGGAGCCAACTGGACGCTACTGTAGTCGACATGGCCCGCCGTCAACTCGTGGGACGTCGCTTTATCGATATTTACGGTCCGCTCGGTGAAGGTATCCAGACGATCACCAATGACGTATACGATGAATCGCGCTTCGGCGGTCTGTCCTTGCGCGGCGAATCGCTGGAAATGACACAGCCAAGCCGCCGCGTAAGCATGACAATCCCGATTCTTTACAAAGATTTCATGCTTTACTGGCGCGATGTCGCGCAAGCTCGCACACTGGGCATGCCGCTTGACATGAGTGCCGCTGCCAACGCCGCTGCTGGCGGTGCGCTGATGGAAGACGACCTGATCTTCAACGGAGCGGCTGAGTTTGATCTGCCTGGTCTGATGAATGTAAAAGGCCGCCTCACGCACCTGAAGAGCGACTGGATGGAATCCGGCAATGCGTTCGCTGACATCGTGGAAGCGCGCAACAAGCTCTTGAAAATGGGTCACAGCGGTCCTTATGCGCTGGTCGTGTCCCCCGAGCTGTACTCCCTCCTGCACCGCGTACACAAAGGCACCAACGTGCTGGAGATCGAGCATGTGCGCAACCTGGTGACAGACGGCGTATACCAATCGCCTACGATCAAGGGACGCTCCGGCGTGCTGGTGGCTACAGGCCGCCACAACCTCGATCTGGCGATTGCCGAAGACTTCGACTCCGCTTTCCTCGGAGACGAGCAAATGAACAGCCTGTTCCGTGTATACGAGTGCGTAGTGCTGCGCATCAAGCGCCCTAGCGCCATCTGCACATTGGAAGAAACAGAAGAATAAACAGCCTCGGATGGCGCAAACAAACCATCCCGGCCAACACGAAAAACGTATCCATTCGATCTGATCGCTTGGATACGTTTTTTTATGGCTTTTTCTCCATATTTTTCTATTTCCCTCTTGCTTTTTCCAGATCTTAGATTAAAATAAGAACAAACGTTCCTTTTTTTAGTTATGGAACGCAAAATCGGCGGGAGAGGTGTTAGCCAGTATGATTCAGTCACTGCACAACATTGACTTTTTTCAAGAACAAATCGGTTCCGGCGTTCCGATTGTCATGCTTCACGGTTTTTCGCTCGATCATCACGTCATGAAAGGCTGCATGGAGCCTGTTTTTGCTGAGCGCGAAGGTTTTCGCCGACTCTATATCGACCTGCCCGGTATGGGAAAGACGAAAAATTACGACAGCGTGCAAAATACGGACGACATGCTAGAGGCTGTTCTGCACTGGATTGATCGTGAACTGCCAGGCGAACCGTTCCTCCTCGCTGCTGAGTCGTACGGAGGTTATTTGGCGCGTGGAGTCATCGAAAAGCGCAGAGAGCAAGTCAAAGGCGCCCTGTTCATCTGCCCGAGTGTTTTCCCCAAAATGAGCCAGCGCACGCTGCCAGACAAGGTCATTTTGGTAGAAGAGCAAAGCCTGTGGGACAAGCTGACAGAGTCGGAGCGCGCCGAGTTCGAAGCCATGGCTGTGGTCGCCACAGAAGAGACATGGGACCGCTACAAAACAGAGATTATAAGCGGGTACAGCATCGCGGACTTCCCCTTTTTAGAACGACTGAAAACATCGTACGGCTTCTCTTTCCCGCTTGATACGCAGCCTTTTCCCCATCCTGGATTGTTCGTCGTAGGCAAGCAGGATCATGTCGTCGGCTACCAGGACGCATGGAGCTTGCTTCCTCACTATCCGCGCAGTTCTTTTGCCGCGCTCGATTGCGCTGGACACAATCTGCAAATCGAACAGCCCAAGCTGTTCACAGAGCTTGTCCATGAGTGGCTGAACCGGGTCGAAAGAGAGCTTTCTTTGTCCTTGTCCTAACAATAAAAAGACAATCAGCTTTTCAGCAGCATGATTGTCTTTTTTCATCCTTTTGCTTTTCACTTACACGCCCCGGACGCTATTGCGTCACGAGACTTTTGCTGTACTCTGTAAACGCTTTGCCGAGTCTTGCGATGGCGAGCTGCGTATCTTCGCGGTTCAACAGCGTGTAGTTCAAGCGCATCGTGTTGTGCTGCGGCTCGGCGGCGTAAAACGGCTTGCCTGGCACGAATGCCACGCCTTCTTGTACAGAGCGGGCCAACAGCTTCTCTGCGTCCACATCGGCTGGCAAGTTGACCCACAGGAACATGCCTCCGCGCGGCTTTTCCCACTGCACGCCATCCCAGCTTTGTGCGAGCAAAAGTTCGTTCATCCATTCCATGCGCTCTTTGTAGGAAGCGCGGATTTTTTCGATGTGGCTTTCCAAATCGAAGCGGGAGAGCAACTCGTGCAGCGCGATCTGGTCAATGGTGCTGGACTGGAGGTCGACGGCTTGCTTCGCCTTTACCATCATCGAAATGACGCGCTGGTCGCCGATTGCCCATCCGGTGCGCAGACCAGGAGCAACGATCTTGGAAAACGTGCTGGTATAGACGACACAGGAATTGGTCGGATGTTCGTCGAGCGAGAAAATCGAGCGGTACGAAGCTTCGCCGTCAAACTGGATTTCGCCGTACGGATCGTCCTCCAGAATGAGAATGTTGTTTGCCTTGCACTGGGCGAGCAAGCCCTGGCGGCGTTCGAGGCTCCATACTTTTCCCGTAGGATTCGCAAAAGTCGGAATGACGTAGACCATTTTCGGACGATACTGCGCGATCTTTTTCGCCAGATCCTCCAGGTCCATCCCTTCCGAATCACCTTCCACCGGAATGGCGCGAATCCCTCTGAACTGGAACAATTGGACTGCAGCCAGATACGTTGGATTTTCTACCAGCACGACGTCGCCTTCATCCAAATAGACTCGACACAGTAAGTCGACGGCCTGCTGGGAGCCGGTGGTCAACAGCATATTGTCCAAGCCTACGTTCATATGTTTTTGCTTCATTCGTGAGGCTACCCACTCCCGAAGCGGGATATATCCGTCTGTCAAACCGTATTGCAACGATTTCGCACCCAGATCGAATGCCCGATTAAACGCTTCGCGCATTTCTTGGATGGGAAAAGAATCCTCGGCTGGCAGGCCACCTGCGAGCGAGAGCACTTGATTGCCTTGGGTCAGCTTCAAGATTTCCCGGACAGCCGAGGAGGATAATGCATCTACTGATTTCGAAAATGTGTACTCCATGTTCCGTTCCCCCTTGATTTTGCTTATTCTTGTTTTATCACTGTCGATAGGCAAAGTCCAATCCCCGCTGGCTATGAGCGGATAGGTTTTGGCTATGTCGAGCGATTGTTCAATCGACTGCTTCCTCGGCTAAGGTGATCAGGATGCCACTAGCTGCTGCCTAGTGTGCCGTTGCAGGCTGGTTTCCCACGTAAAAAAGCCACTGCCCGCTTTTCGCGCAGGCAATGACCCTACTTTTCGATGCACCAGTCCGCTGTGCGAAAATCTGTGTACACCCCTTTTGTCTTGGTCGAGCAGGAATAGCTTTTGTGGTGAGTGAGATCGAGCAGCGTCAATCTGACGCCGTGCTTCGCCCCGGTATCAATGCCGATCCGGTCAGCTTCTACCCAGATGTCTCCCGGCGCAACCCCCATGCGATAGGTGGGAGTGTGACCAAAGACGACGATCCACTCGTAGCGAGACTGGCTGTTCCAAAACTCCTCGCGAATGGAAAGCAGATCGACCTGCTGCTGGGCAGCGAGCGCGATTCCCGGGCGAATGCCCGCATGGACGAACAAGTATGGCCCGTGCTCGATGTACAATGGCAATCCGGCGACAAAGGCAACGGCTTGCTTGATCGACTCTGGCTGCTCTCCTGCCGCATGCTGGTCGAGAAACCATTGCTCCAGATTGCCCCGCACGGCTGCCGCCCCTTCTTGCAGCAGTCCTTGCACAAAAGAGAGCGTCTCCCACGTCTCCGGGCTTTTGTCGATATAGTCGCCGAGCAGAAACAGCCGATCGACTTTCGGATCGTACTGGGCCAGCTCCAGAAGCTGCTTTGCCCCTGCACCGTGCCCGTGAATGTCTGAAATGGCAAGGATACGTGACATGACTTCGCTCACCTTTCGTCCAGATGAGGAAACAAGTAAGCGGCTGATGGCTTCAGGCAGACGTATCCCCGTTCCGTATTTTCCAGTCGCTCCGCGTGAAAAAAGGCCAAAGTCTGTCCTCCGCCGATTTCACCGAGGATGCGCCAGCGATTGCCCTCGTATGTGCTGTGCACGACGCGAACAGGCAAACTGTTTGCCTCCGGCTGCTGCGCCCACTCTGCTTCTTCGGGACGAAACAAAAGGTCAATCTGCTCGCCGTCTGCAAGCGCCGACTGGACATGAGCGCTATCCCCGCTTCCTTTTGCGGCGGGTATTGTACCCTCGACGAGCGCTTCTCCGATGAGCGCGATGTCGCGGCCAGCTGCCTTGCGCAACGTGCCCGTCAGCTGATTGCCGGCCCCCAGCAAAGATGCGGCAGAGCGTGTCGCTGGCTGCTCGTAGCAATCTTGCGGCGCTCCCATCTGATCGATCGCCCCCGCTCTCATGATGACCAGCCGATCTGCCATGGCAAACGCTTCATCCGGATCGTGTGTCACATGAAAGACGGTTGTTCCCAGACGGCGGAACAAGTAAGCCATTTCCGTGCGCATGCGGATGCGCAGCCGCATGTCGAGATTGGATAGCGGCTCATCCAGCAAAAGCAAATCCGGCTCTGTGGCAAGCGCGCGAGCAATCGCCACACGCTGCTGTTGGCCTCCTGAAAGCTGGGGCGGCAGGCGTTGCTCCAGTCCTTCGAGACGCAGCAAGCTGACAAGCTCGGCAATCTTGGCCTTTATGTAATCCGCTTTCGCTTTTTTGCGCTGCAATCCATAAGCGATGTTCTCGTAGACCGTCATGTGCGGCCACAGGGCGTAGTCTTGAAACACCATGTTGATATTGCGCTTTTCCGGGGGCACCAGTCGCGTAGGCGAAGCGACCTGCGCACCTCGCAGTTGCACTTCTCCCGCATCTGGCTGCGTCAGCCCGGCAATGACTTGCAACAAAGTCGACTTCCCGCAGCCGGATGGCCCCAGGACGCTGATGATTTCTCCCTTTTGGACGGACAAATCAATTCCGCGCAGGGCAGCATAGTTGCCAAACGATTTGTGTACTCCGCGAACTTCCAGTATCGGATTCAAGCATGATCTCTCCCAGCTTTCCATTTTTTCGGCTGAAACAACAGCTCGACAATGACGATGATCAGGACGACCAAACCGCCGCCCATCAAGGTCGAAGCCGCCGCGTAAGCGAATTTCAGATCTTCAAACGCCTTGTTGATAAAGACGGGCAAGGTCATAAAATCAGGCGGGAACAAAATCGAAGTCGCCGCCAAATCAAACACACTGCTGCCAAAAGCGGACAAGCCTGCTGCGACGAGCGCCCCGCGGATCAACGGCAGCAAAATCCACCTCACGCGCTGGACGAAGCTTGCTCCCTGCATTTGCGCAGCTGCCAGCAGCTGCCCTGGCACTTTTGCCATCGCGCCGACAATGACCCGCGTAATGATCGGGATGGCACCTGCCACACTTGCCAGCGCGAGAATCCACGGCGTTCCGTACAGCAACAAGCCGATCGGTTCGAGCCAACGCTGATTCCAGACAAAAATATAGCCAATGCCGAGAACAACGCCAGGTACAGCCAGCGAGACCAGCGAGATAACGTCGACAGCCCTGCGGTATTTGAACGGCGAATACGTCAGCACGTAGGCGACGAAAAATCCGACGATCAGTCCGATAATGCCTGCGGTAGCGGCGATGCCAAGCGAATGCAGCAAGCCGTCCAGCAAGGCTTCTCCATTGGCAAACAGCTCTTCGTAATGACGCAGAGTCAATCCTTGCAAGCCCTGATCCATGCTCGATGTATCCGAGATGGACATGAGCAGGTTCGCCCCGAACGGAATGCCGATGACGACCAGCAAAAAGCTGATGCAGCCGATATTCAGCCACATGCTGCCCCGCTTTGTTGTCTTGCGCTCCTGTCTGGTCGCCCGGAAGGACAGTACATCAAACCGCGCCTTGCGCATCACATAAAACTGAATGCTCATCGCAGCGACAATCAGCAGCACGAGGTAAAACGACAGCACTCCCGCCATGTCAAAGCGGATGGGCGACGTGTACAGAGCCGAATAAATCGAATACGGCAGCGTCGGAAAACGGAAGACAGCAGCAATTGAAGCTGGCAAGCCGAAGTCGCCGATCGTATCCATGAACACGAGCAGCGCCCCGGAACAAATCGCAGGCAGCAATAACGGCAGCTCTACCGTGCGCCAGACCGTCCAGAGCGAGCTGCCGCACAATCTGGCTGCCTCTCCCAATCGGTCCACCTTCCATTCCAGCGCACTCGCAATCGCCAAGTAAGCGAGCGGGAATTTGCTGAGCGACATCACCACAACCAGACCTTCTGGCGAAAAGACGAGACTTGTGATCCAGGTCCAGCCCAGCCAGGCGTTCGCCAGACCATCTGCCGCAGCAAACATCACCCAGCCTTGCGCCAAAATGAACGATGGCGTAATCAGCAACACCCAGACCGCCAGATCGAGCAGCCTTGCCGTTTGAAACGACCAGCGCGAACGGACGATAGCCAGTGCGCAGCCGAGCGCTGTCGCAAATACCGTCGTTCCTACGCCAAGGTATAAGGAATTTTTCAAGGAAGCCAGCCAGAGCGGCCGAGTGAACACGTCCAGCAGCAGCGATAAATCCCCGGTGTTCCACTGCCCGAAAAAGACACCGGGCAACAACACTTGAATGATGACAGCAGCAAGCGGCAATAAAATCAGGAAAAAGAGAATGGCCAGCACGAGCCAGCCCATTCGGTTTCCATATGTCCCTAGCAATCTCATCGCTTTACTTTACCGCTTTGTCGGCAAACCATTGCTTGATTTCCGCTTCATGCTCGGAAGCCCACTCTGGATCGGCGACGACCAGCTTGGCATTGGCAGCCCGGTCTTTTTTGGCAACGGCTCCTTTTGCGGACGGCTCGAAGTAGCTTTCTTCTCCCTGATCGATCAATTGCTGCTGGACCTTCGGATCGAGAATGAAGTCGATAAACGCTTTCGCTGCTTCCACGTTTTTCGTATCCTTCTGAATCCCGGCTACGCGCACAGATGCAGGCGCTCCTTCTTCTGGCCAGATGATTTCAACAGGCTCTTTTTTGTTTTTCAGCGTGTAGGCATTGCTTTCTTGCAGGGCTGCCAGTTTGATCTCGCCCCCTGTCAAAGCTTTTGCCACATTCGGATTTTTCGGGTAGACGCGAGCGCCGTTTTGCAGCAGCAGATCGAAGTAAGCTTTGCCTTTGTCCATGCCCTCCTGCTGGAAAAACCAGGCGACAAACGGATAGGCCGGAGCAGCTACCGCCGGGTCCGCCATGCCGACCATATTTTGAAACTCCGGCTTGACCAGATCGTTCCACGATTTCGGAGCTTTGTCTGCCGGGAGTTGTTTCGTATTGGCAATGATGACACCCGCTGCATGCGCACCTGTCGGGTAGTACGTTTTGTTCGCTGGAACGAGCTTCGCCGCAAAGTCTGTCAAGCCCGCAGCGTTATTCGGCGTCCAGCCTTCGAGCAGTTGTCCGTCTTTGCCCAGCTTGTGAATCGACGGCATCGCGTCCATCCAGACGACATCCCAGTGCGGATTGCCTTTTTCCGCTTCGATCCGCGACATGATTTCTGCTCCGTTGCCAGAGACGAGTTTGACTTTGTAGCCTGTCTCTTTTTCAAACATCGGGCCGATGATCTCATCGAAGTCATTGAGATAGACGACGAGCGGCTCTCCCTTCGACTTGTCTTCTTTTGTTGGCGCGCTCCCGGTTGTTGTGGATGCTGCCGGCTGATTGCCCGCTTTGTCTGTACCTGATGCTGCCGGAGTGGTGGAGCCTTGTCCACATCCTGCAAAAAGCAAAGACGTTGAGACGAGCAGCGTCAATACGGACCATTTTGGCTTGCGATTTTTCTTGTTCATTCCGTTTCCCTCCCATTTCTTTTCCTACCGACAACTTTACGCGATTAGTGTGAGCGGAAAGTAAATGAGATGCTAAGCTTGTGTTAAATAACGTCTATGTTTATTGATGGAACGATAGAGAGTATCTATACTGGTGGCGGAGGGATCGACTCGATGAATATTCAGCAATTGCGCGTATTTGCCGTTTCCGCTCAATGCAAGTCGCTGACCGAAGCCGCCGAAGCTTTGCATATCAAGCAGCCAACCGTCAGCTTTCACCTGAAAAAACTGGAGAGCGACCTCGGCGTGGAGCTGTATTACAAGCAGCCGCGGCACTTTCGCCTGACGGAAGCAGGAGCGGCGCTCTTGCCTTATGCCCGCAGAGTGTCCACTTTGCTCACAGAGGCCGGACAAGTCATGGAGGAGTTTCGCCACGGCGGCAGAGGAACGCTGAAAATCGGGGCGAGCTATACACCTGCCACCTACTATCTTCCCCCTTATCTGGCTTCATTTCAGGCGGAGCATCCGCACGTCCTGCCGATTTTGACCGTAAAAAAAGCGCGGCCGCTCATGGAGCTGCTGCGCGATTTTGAGATCGATTTGGCGATTGTCTCGTTGTCCATGCAGCCCCAGGACGGTCTGCATGTCATTCCGCTGCTTGCCGACGAGCTGCGCCTCGTTCTCGCTCCGCAAAATCCGCTTGCCCAAAAAAACGTGATCGAGCTGACTGATTTGCAATCCGAGCCGTTTCTCATTCACGAAGCAGGCTCCACCTCACGCGAGCTTGCTGAACTTTGGGCCCAGGAAAACCAGCTGCGCTGGCAAGTGCGCATGGAGCTGGGGGCGATCGAGACGATCAAGGAAGCGACCAAACACAACATGGGCGTCAGTGTCCTGCCGTATCGCAGCGTCGTGCGCGAAAGCGAGACTGGTGAACTGATCGTTCGCGAACTGCCCGGCTACGTCAATCGCCGGCACATTTGCCTCGTCTATCGCCAGGACGACATCATGCCTTATCCGGTCCAGAGCTTCATCCGGTTTTTGCAGCATCAACGCCCGCACGCAAAAAGCCCCTCTCCGCTGTAAAAGGGAAAGGGGCGATTATGTAAATCAAATAGCTATTCTACGCGATGCGAACAACACGAGCCTTTTCTGCTTGCGGCAAGAAAGACAAGTCTACGTGTCCGCGTGCTTCATCCAGTCCGATGTCCTCTGCCAAAAGCAGCGCTTCTTCCTGGAAAGTCGGCGTACAGCTTCCTTCGTTCAGCTCACAGAGACGCTTCAAACGCTTCAAGCGATCCGCGCATTTCTCTGCACGCATGCATTCATTGGTCAGCTCACATACATTTACATGGCGCGCATCTGCGATCATGCTGATATCATCTACGTGCACAATCAGCCGCTTGCCTTCTTCTGTGACGAATCCGATCGAGCAAAAATGCGCACCTGACATTTCCAAACGAGTGAGAACCGCATTGGCAAAAATCTCTCCCGTGCGCAGTCGAACCTGAGCTGCTTCAATGGCTCCACCGATCTTCCGCTCGTTGGCGATCACCGTATACATGTCCGTGTAACCGTTAATCTGATAGCGCATAGTACCCTCCCGCTCTTGCTGAGATCAATTATCATTACCATCCTATAATGAAAATCATTATCTGTCAACGGTGAGAATGATTTTTATTCGCCTTGCCTGTCTTGGTTTCCAAAAACGCATGGCCCTTACATTTTACCCAGAAAATCTCCTGCTATTCCCCTGATTTCCAAACAAAAACCGCACTTTCTCATGCAGGAAAGTGCGGTCCGTTCTCATCCTATTTGATATTGGCAAACAGTCCCAATTTCTCAATGCGCTGTACCGCTTCCGCCAGACGTTCTTCACTCGACAACAGCGCGGCGCGAACGTATCCTTCCCCGGTAGGGCCGAAGCCGTCACCGGGAGCAACGACGACATGCGCTTTTTCCAGGAGCAAATCGGAAAACTCGATGGAAGTGAATCCGGCTGGAACCGGAAGCCAGGCAAAAAACGAGCCTTGGGACGGCGGCGCTTGCCAGCCGATGCGGTGCAGATTGGAGAACAAGGCGTTGCGTCTGCTTTCGTAAACAGCCACCAAATCCCGAACGCATTGTTGCGATTCGGTCATCGCGGTTACCGCGGCCATTTGCACAGCACCGAACAGGCTGACGAAATAATGATCCTGAATCAAATTGATCAGTCTCACCAGCTCGCGGTTGCCGACCATCGCCCCTACGCGCCAGCCAGCCATGTTGTACGTTTTGGACAAAGTGTAAAACTCGACACCGACCTCTTTTGCCCCTGGCACCTGCATGAAGCTGACCGGCTTTTTGCCGTCGTAGCTAATCGCGCCGTAGGCAAAGTCGTGGCAGACGACGATCTCATGCTTGCGGGCAAATTGAATCGTTTCCTCGTAAAATTCAAACGGCGCATTCACCGCTGTCGGGTTATTCGGATAGTTCAAAAACATCAGCTTGGCCCGATCCAAATCGGCTTGCGGAATTTTGCTGTAGTCCGGCAAAAACTGATTTTCTGCTGTCAGCGGCATCATCGACATCCGACCATTGACGACCGCCACACCCGACCAGTAATCCGGATAGCCCGGGTCCGGTACGAGCGCGACGTCGCCTGCGTTCATCAGCACCTGGCAAATTTCCACCAGTCCTGTTTTGCTGCCGAACAAAACCGCTACTTCTTCTTCCGGATCAAGGTCTACGTCAAATTGTTGTTTGTACCAGTGCGCAACAGCCTGCTTCAGTTCCAGTCGGCCGGAAAAAGGCGGGTACTTGTGGTGAAGCGGGTTGGCTGTATGTGCTTGCAGCGCTTCTACGATGTGGGGAGGAGTCGGCAAGTCCGGGTTTCCCTGCCCCAGGTTGATCACGTCGTGCCCGTTGGCGATGACTTTATTTACTTTCGCTACCAGCGTCGCGAAAAATTGGGTTGGCAGTCGGTCAATCATGTCGGAAGGTTGGATACGCATTTCTCTTCAGTTCCTTTCTTTTCGCCCATACAGCAAAAACCCCCTTTTTCCGTACAGAAAAAGGGGGAGATCAGCTTGGTCACGTCCTTATCTGTCAGGAATGCTCCTGCTGGAATTGGCACAGCATCTGCATCGCTACACGCGCAGATCCGCTGCCGGGCTTCATAGGGCCAGTCCCTCCGCCTCTCTTCATAAGTAAATCACACGGAATATACTGTTTTTAATCTTCTTCATACTACATTGCCTGCTCTCGACGTGTCAAGATGCTTCCCCGCAGGCGCTCGCCTTTTTTCGCTACATCTTTTCTGCGGTTGGCACAGCCACCTTTTGACGGCGATTCAAAAACGTTGTGTGGAAGGCGAAAAACGCCACGGACAAGAGCGCAAGCCCTGCCATGATGTACAAAAGCCCTTGCGCCTGGAAGTGCTGGAAAATGATCGCGCCGAGCAACGGTCCGAGCATCCGCCCTGCCGAGCCTGTTCCCGCGATCAGCCCTTGAATAAAGCCTTCCCGTCCTGCTGGCGTAATTTGTGCGGCTACGGCAGGAACGGCTGGCCAGACGAGCATTTCGCCCAACGTCATGATAAACATCGCGGCGACGAAGCCCGCATAGGAGGTCGACTGCGACAAAATCAGCATCGACAAGGCAAAGACGTAGGAGCCGAGCAGCATTTGCGCTTTCAGCGTGCGAGCAAAGCGGCGAATGACCCAGGCGATCAGCGGTTGACCAAACAGGATCAAGCCGCCATTCAGCGTCCACAGCAAGCTGTACTGGCGCAAGGAGATGCCCAAAGATTGCATGTAAGTCGACAACACCGTCGTCCATTGCACGTACACAATCCAGCTGATCAGCAAGCCGCTGCACAAAAACAGCAAGGCTCCCCAAACCACTTTTCGCGTTGGCTGAAGCTCTCCTGCGCCATGTGCGCCAAGCTGTCCGTCAGCATCGGTCTTGCTCGTGTCCGACTCGCCCGCTGGCGAAGCAGGCAGTGGCCGATTCTCCGCCGCTTTCAGATGGCGCGGCAAAAAGATCACGAAGATGGCGAGAACGATCATTTGCGTGAGTGCGTTCCCGAAAAAGGTCCAGGAAAACGATACGCTCGCCAAAAGTCCGCCCAGCGCCGAGCCTGCCGCCACTCCCGCATTCAACGCGACGTAAATCATGTTGATTCCTTTGCGCCCGCCTTCCGGCCACAAAACGACCGCCAGCGCGTTCATGACAGGAGACAGCGTTCCGTAGAACAGCCCGTTTAACAGCAGCAGGATCGTATACACGGTAAAATCGTGCGTAAGTCCAAGACCGATTGTAATCAAAATAATGCCGACAGAGCCGATTATGATCGTCCGCATTCTTCCCCAGCGGTCAAACAGCATGCCACCCGTGATGCTTCCGATCAAAAACGCGCCCTGGTTCAATAACAGCAAAAAACCCGCTACAGGCAGCGGCTTCCCCAAGTAATCGTGAATGTAAATCGTGACGAGCGGCCATATACATGCCATACCCGTAGAAAAAATGATGGCAGCAACCGCCAGAAGACGAATGCTGCTCGGATAGGATTCCCATTTCTGTCTCATAATCTAGTTCTCTCCCCGACGAAAATCGCCGTTCTTTCCGCCTGATTTGCTCAACAGACAGGTCGGCCCGATGACCATGCCTTTGTCCATCGCCTTGCACATGTCGTACACCGTAAGAGCAGCAACGCTTACCGCTGTCAAAGCTTCCATCTCGACGCCTGTTTTTCCGGTCGTCCGCACGCTTGCTTCCAGGCCCAGCGTCGTCTCGTTTTCAAACGTGAAGCGAATATCAATCCCGGTCAAGGAAAGCGGATGGCACATCGGAATGATGTCCCACGTCTTTTTCGCAGCCATGACTCCCGCTACTTGCGCGACTGCCAGCACATCCCCCTTCTCTACCCGCCCTTCGCGAATACGCTGAAGCGTCTCGGGCTTCATGACGATTTTGCTTTCCGCTACGGCCTCCCGCTTGGTGATGTCTTTTTCCGAAACATCCACCATGCGCGCACGGTTTTGTTCATTAAAATGCGTCAGTTGATCACTCATGTTCCTGTTCGTCCTCCATTTGTACGATCCCGTAACCCGCTTGCAACTTTGCTTCTTCTACCTTACTCCCGCCGCTTGCGAAAATCAATGGGAACACCGCGAGATTTGTCTTTGGCAAATCATGTCGCATCGCTTTCACTATCTTGCTGATTTATTGCCGAAAACGTACGGAATCGCGAAAACAAAGGTATACTGTGCGTACATTGGCAACTGTTAAGGAGGCGCAAACAAAATGAACAAAAATCAGCACATATACTGGGCAAAAGTAGAGCATGGCGAGTGGAGTCTGTACATCGCAGCAACAGAGAAGGGACTTGCTTTCGTCGGCTCCAATCACCACCCGATTGACGAATTGGCACAATGGGCAGCGCGGCGCAAACCCAGATACGCTCTCGTCCAGGATGCGGCTCGGCTGGCTCCGTACGCCAAAGAGATCATCGAGTATTTGCAGGGAGAACGCCAGCAGTTTTCAGTCGCCCACGATCTGTCGGGCACTCCTTTTCAACAAGCGGTTTGGCAGGCGTTGCAGCAAATTCCGTACGGACAGACGGCCTCTTACTCCGACGTTGCTGCCCACATCAACAACAGCGCGGCTGTCCGGGCAGTGGGCGCAGCGATTGGCGCCAATCCGTTGTTGTTGACGATTCCGTGCCATCGGGTGGTCGGAAAAGACGGGAAGCTTACAGGCTATCGCGGCGGCCTCCCCATGAAAACAGAGCTGCTCAAGCTGGAGAAAACGAGCGTGAAACGGAGCGCTGTCCATGTCTGACACGTTGGCGAATCGAATCGACGCGCAAAGCTGGGAGCAGATCGTTCATGAGTTGGATGCACAAGGCTACGCCACTCTCCCGCGCCTATTAAAGGAAGAAGAATGTCAGGAGTTGATCGCGGGCTACTCCGCTGACTCGCTTTTTCGCAAAACAATCCCGATGGAGCGCTACCGCTTTGGCAGCGGCGAATATCGCTACTATCAGGCTCCGCTGCCGCCGCTCGTCCAACAGCTCAGGGCAAGCTTGTATCCCCGGCTGGCTCCAGTAGCCAATCATTGGGGGCAACTGCTCGGACATACGGCTGCTTTCCCTGCGGCTCTGACTGATTTTCTCGATCATTGTCACCAGCACGGACAGACCAGGCCGACGCCGCTGATTTTAAAATACGAAGCAGGCGGCTACAATTGTCTGCATCAGGATATGTACGGAGAGCTGTTTTTTCCGTTTCAGGTTGTGTTTGTCTTAAATCAGCAGGAAAAAGACTTTTCCGGCGGGGAATTTCTCCTGACAGAGCAACGGCCACGCGCGCAAAGCAGAGGTCATGTGATAACCTTGGAACAAGGGGCGGGATTGATTTTCCCCACCTCCTACCGCCCTGTAGCCGGGACACGCGGCTACTACAAAACGACGATGCGTCACGGAGTCAGCACGATCACGACAGGCACGCGGTACAGCCTGGGCATCATTTTCCACGACGCTACGTAAAAGAAGGGATTAGCTTGAAAAGCACGCTCTTTTACAAACAACCGAAGTCGCTCCTGAATAAAGGCAGCGGCTTTCTCGCGGATTACACGCATTCGCTCAACCCGTATACAGGCTGTTCGTTCGCCTGTTCTTACTGTTACGTGCGGCAAATGCCTGTCTCGCTGTTTCGCGGTTTGGACTGGGGCACGTGGGTCGACGTCAAAACCGAAGCAGCCACGCTGCTTGTCAAAGAGCTGAGCAAAGCAAAGGCAAAAGGCAAGGTCACGATTTTCATGTCGTCGAGCACAGACCCTTATCAGCCTGCGGAGTACCAGGAAAAAGTGACGCGCTCGCTGTTGGAAGTCATGGCGGACAATCCACCCGACTTTTTGCTCGTTCAGACGCGCAGCCCGCTGGTCACGCGCGATATCGATTTGCTCGTTCAACTCGGAGAGCGTGTACGGGTCAGCATGACGGTGGAAACCGACCGGGAGGATATGCGCAAGCTGTTTTCGCCGCAGGCCCCGCCGATTGCGGCTCGGCTG
>Ga0065721_10003985_pt1 | contig 49419 bp, 51 predicted proteins | sample Mesricmetagenome_FD_59108 | JGI IMG/M metagenome (GOLD analysis project Ga0065721, IMG submission 59108) | Mesophilic microbial community from rice straw/compost enrichment Sample: eDNA_1 v2 (version 2) | ecosystem: Engineered > Solid waste > Grass > Composting > Bioreactor | place: USA: Davis...
ATTAAGCCGCCATGGGCATTTCTTCGTAGTTGCCTCGTTATTGGGTTTCGAAGGGGATTAACGAGAGACCTCGACTCTCGACAGGCAGCGGCGCACTCCAACCAAGGGTAGAATCCGGAACACCCCCAAAAAAGGGAAAGTCACGCATTCGAGTGCGAGCCGGGTCAAAGAACGGGCCACCACCATGCGTATCCGCCCGCAAATGACAAGTGCCCGCCCCACTCTTTTGTCGCCCTTTTCGCCACCCCCTACTTCCCTGTCGCGCCCTGCCCCGCAAAACGCCCCAATCGCTCCTCCACGTCGCGCCGAAACCGTTCGATCAACTCCCGCGTAAACTCCTGCAGCGTCGGCCCGTCGTCCGCGATCAAGGGCGTCAAATCCATCGCCCACGTCAGCCCCTGATACCGGTCCGTCGCGTGCGAGGTGTGATACGTCGCATGCGCCAGCCGCCGCCCCGCCGTCGCCAGATCGTAACGCTTCCCGCCCGAAATCTGCGAGTCGAACACCCCCACCAGCGCCGCCGCCAGATTCGGATACGCCCCCGCATCCAGCGCCTGCTTGTCCGCATCGCACATCCAGTCCAAATCCCGCCACACCTCGCAACCCAGCACCCGCTCCGGCCGCCGCTCGCGCGGCAACGCCCGCAACGCCGTCAGCGCATGCCCCAGCACCGCGATGTGCGTGTCGTGCTTGTCCGCCGGCTGATGCAGATAAACCACCTTCGCCCGCGCGGCCAAAAACACCTGCATCAGGTCCGCCTGCACCGCTGCATTCGCCGCGTCTTTCACCGCGCTGCTCGGATGCGCCAGCTGAACCTGCACCGAATACTCGCCCACATACGCCGCCTTCCGCTGCTCCCGCCGCCGGATCGCCTGCATCTCCTCGTCCGAGCAATTCGCATACACGCCCGCGCGCGGACTCCCCGCACCATTCGTCACCACCACCCCGCCGAACCACCGGTCGCTCCGCCCAAAACACTCCGCGATCCCGTGATACGCCATGATCTCGATGTCGTCCTGATGCGCCGCCACGCACAGATGCGTCGTCCGCGCGAGCGCCTCCTCCGCGCTCCATTCGGAATTCGGCACAAGCACGTCCGCGTCAGGATGCGAGAAATTCATCCCCGTTTCCTAGCGCCCCCCGCGCCTTCCGCAATCGCGCGCTCGCCTCCGCGGCCTCAAGCCGGCCACCGCTGAAACGCCTCGATCGCCTCGTAGTTCGCCAACCCCAATCGGTCATACGTCTCCGCCAGCGCGCGATTATGCCGCTCCGCCTGCTGTCACGGCTCGCGCAAAACCCGCCTTCACCGCCGTCTGAATCCGCTGGCTTCGCCGCCGTGCCACCGCAACGCCGTGCCACGTAGTCCACGCCACCGCTTCGCCGATCGACCGATCGCCAAAACCGCCGATCGGCAAAACGCGATCACACGCATCGCCAGCGCCTCAGCTCATGCTGTGCAAACCGACGCTATTGCCTTCCGAGTCCTGAAAACAAGCGATGAACCCGTGCGGCGGAATCGGCATCCGCTCGCGCAGGACCTTGCCGCCCGCCTTCGGAATCCGCTCGAGCACGGCGTCGAGTTTTCCGTCGATCGTGTTTCGCCGCCGCCGCTCGAAAACCAACGAAGGATTTGAAGATCCGTCGCCCACCGCGACACTGCGCCATGCCCGATCGCGCAGACCATCTCGCTCGAAACCTGATCACCCGGCTCTCAAATCTCCACCGCCGCTTCCTCGAAGAGAAACGCGGCGAACCCGATCGCAGCCAGCGGATCGAGGTGGTTGCCAAAGTCCTCGCCGTGGAATTCGGCGTCACCGATGGCGCGACGCTCTCCTCCGTCGAGGCCGCCGCTCCGACGGTTCTACCCGGTCAGCCGGCTCATGCCCGGGACACCGCCGAGTTCGCGGATTTCCTTCGTCAACGTCTCGCGATTCATCTGGCCGAGACCTGACCGTCCGCCGGCCCGGTTCACGCGCCACCGGCGTTTCCTCGCCGGTGGCTGCTCACGCCTCAGTTCGGAATCTCCGGCTCCACCAGCTTCACGAGCTGCTCGAACGATTCCTGCCAGCCGAGATAGCACATCTCCGCCGGAATTATCTCCGGCACACCGGCCTGCTCGATGTTCAACTCCGTGCCGCACGAAACTTTCTTCAACTCGACCGTCACCGTCATCTCGCCTGGCAGATTCGGATCGTCGAACTTGTCCGTGTAGCGAATCCGCTCGTGGGGCACCAACTCGAGATAGTTTCCGCCGAAGGAGTGACTGTTGCCCGTCGTGAAATTCGTGAACGACATCCGAAACGTGCCGCCGGCTTTCGGATCGGCGTGATGCACCTTGGCCGTGTAGCCGTAAGGCGGCAGCCATTTGGCCATGGCATCCGGGTCGATAAACGCGCGGTAGATTTTTTCGGGGCTCGCACGAACGACGCGGTGGAGGCGGATGGTCTGGGAGGACATGGTGTTTTCCTGATTTGGGAGGTTTCGATTTGGGTTAAAGGTTGTTCATCTTTGCAACGAACGACCCCGCTCCGTCCGGACATTACTCGGACTTTTTCCGATTTTCGCCCGCCGGAAGATTTTGGTTTCTCCGCGGAACGCGCGAAATCTTCGCCCCCCGGCAGTTGCTCACCACGCCCGCCGCGACAACGTGCGCCGCATGTCGACTGTCGCCCCGGAGCCGAACGCGCAACCGCGCCTCCGCATCAACCGCCCCGTCTTTCTCGGCTCCGCTTTCCTGACGCTGCTCTTCGTCGGCTACACCATCGCGCAACCGGAAAACGCCGGCCGCATCTTCAACGGTGTCCAGGCATGGATCATCGATTCCGCGGGCTGGTTCTACGTCCTGTCGGTCGCGTTCTTTCTCCTGTTCGTCATCTACCTCGCCGTATCCGACTTCGGCCGCATCAAACTCGGCCCCGATCACAGCGAGCCCGACTATAGCTACAGCTCGTGGTTCGCGATGCTCTTCTCCGCGGGAATGGGCATCGGCCTGATGTTCTTCGGCGTCGCGGAACCGATCATGCACTATGTCGAACCGCCCGTCGGCACCGGCGGCACCGCCGCGGCCGCGCGCGAAGCGTTGCGCATCACGTTCTTTCATTGGGGCGCGCACGCGTGGGCGATCTACGCGCTCGTCGCGTTGTCGCTCGCTTACTTCTCGTTCCGACACCGGCTGCCGCTCGCGATCCGCTCGGCGTTTTACCCGCTCGTAGGCGACCGCATTCACGGGCCGATCGGTCACGCCGTCGACATCTTCGCCGTGCTCGGAACGTTGTTCGGCGTCGCGACCTCGCTCGGTTTCGGCGCGATCCAGGTCAACGCCGGCCTCAACGAACTCTTCGGCCTGCCCGCCTCACCCGCCGTTCAATCGATCCTCATCGTCGTGATCTGCAGCTTCGCCGCGATCTCCGTCGGCCTCGGTCTCGACGCCGGCATCCGACGCCTCTCCGAGCTCAACATCCTCATCGCGGTGCTCTTGCTGGTCTTCGTCCTCGTCGCCGGCCCCACGGTCTTCCTGCTGCAAACGCTCGTGCAGAACACGGGCAACTACCTCTCGAGCCTGTTTCACTCCACCTTCAACCTCTACGCCTACGAGCCCACCGGATGGATCGGCGGCTGGACGCTCTTCTATTGGGGCTGGTGGATCGCGTGGTCGCCTTTCGTCGGCATGTTCATCGCGCGTATCTCGCGCGGCCGCACCATTCGCGAGTTCGTGATCGGCGTCCTCATCGTGCCGGTCGCGTTCACCTTTGTGTGGATGACCGTCTTCGGCGACACCGCGATTCACCTCGTGCTGCGGCAGGGTGCGACCGAACTGGCCGACGCCGTCGCGGCCGACACCGCCGTCGCGCTGTTTCGGTTCTTCGATTACCTGCCGCTCTCGTCCGTCTCCTCGCTCCTCGCCGTCGCGTTGATCACGACGTTCTTCATCACGTCCGCCGATTCCGGCGCGCTCGTCGTCGACATGCTCACGTCCGGCGGACACGAGCAAACGCCCGTCTGGCAGCGCCTGTTCTGGGCGTTTCTTTCCGGCGTGCTCGCGCTCGCCCTCCTGCTCGCCGGCGGACTCGAGGCGCTGCAAACCGCCACCATCGCGAGCGCTTTCCCGTTCGCGATCGTGATGCTGCTGATGTGCTGGGGACTCGCCCGCGCGCTGCACCTCGAACGCATCAAGCGCCGCAGTCTCCACGAAGCGCGCGTGTTTCCTAAGACCGGCGCCGCGACCACCTGGCAACGCCGGCTCCGCACCATCGTGCATCATCCCAAGCGCGAGGAGGTGGAGGCGTTTCTCGCATCGACCGCCAAGCCCGCGTTCGCCCAAGTCGTCGCGGAGCTGAAGAAACAGAATCTCGACGCGCATCTCATGACCGGCGATGGCGGCCGCATCGGCGTCGAAGTGCGACACGGCTCGGAGCAGGATTTCATCTACCTCGTGCGACCCCGCCCTTACGAACCGCCGTCGTTCATCCTCGGCGAAACCCGCTCGGCCCGCGCCGAAGCGCTCAAATACTACCGCGCCGAAGTTCACTTCCGCGAAGGCAGCCAGAACTACGACATCATGGGCTGGACCACCGACGAAGTGATCCACGACGTCCTCGATCAATACGAGCGCCACATCCATTTCCTCCAGACTGTGCGTTAACCCCTCCACCGCCCTTTCCCCATGCTTCGCCTCCTCCTCGGTTTCCTGCCCCTCGCCTGCATGCTTCTTCCGTCGCACGCCGCCACCGCGGCCCCGCTCACGCTGCGCGTCATGTCGTTCAACCTCCGCTTCGCCAGCCCGCAGCCGCCCAACGCCTGGCCCGACCGCCGCCCCGTCATGCGCCAGCTGATCGAACGCGAAGCGCCCGATGTCATCGGCACGCAGGAAGGGGTGTATCCACAACTTCGCGACATAGCCGCCGACCTGCCCGACTACGAGTGGATCGGCCTCGGCCGCGAAGGCGGCAGCCGCGGCGAATTCATGGCCGTGTTTTTCCGCCGCGACCGTTTCGAGCCCGTCGCCTTCGATCACTTCTGGCTCTCCGACACGCCCGACGTCATCGGCTCGATGACCTGGGGCAACAAATACCGCCGCATGGTCACCTGGGTTCGCTTCCGCGAGCGCGCCACCGGCCGCGAATTCCATTTTTGGAACACCCACTTCGACCACGAGGTGGAAACCGCCCGCCAAAACGCCGCCGCGCTCATCCGCACCCGCCTCGCCGCGCTCGACCCCGCCCTCCCGCTCGTGCTCGTCGGCGACTTCAACTGCGCCGCGGGCCACAGCGCCGCCTTCGACACCCTCACCCGCGACACCGGTCTCGTCGACACCTGGACCATCGCGCAAAAGCGCGAAAACGAAACGCTCGACACCTTTCACAATTACGAGCCGCCCCGGCACGACGGCATCCGCATCGACTGGATCCTCGCCCGCACGCCCGTCACCGTGAAACACGCGGCGATCGTGAACTATCGCGACGCCGACCAGTATCCGAGCGACCACTTCCCCGTCATCGCGACCATCACGTTCGAGTAGCAGCCGAATCGTGAGCGTCATCACGGTCCGACTCTGAGCTCGTCGGACCGCCCAACCGACAGCTGTCCTATTGAAAGCCGAGTCCGCCCCGCCAGCGTGCGCCAACTCCTTGTTGCTCGAACTCGTCGACCAGGGCGGCCCCGCGATCATCGCGATCATGGCGCTCTCGGTCGTGCTCTACTGGCGCTGCCCGCGGGCGCGCTCGCCGACACGGTTTACGCGCGAGTGTCGAAAGCCGGAAAAATCACCGGCGTGTTCCGCGACGCCGACGCGCACCGGCCCACGCAGCAACCCGCGCTCGAGGCCGCCTTGCAGGAGCTTCGCTTCAACCCGGCACTCGATAACGGCCGGCCCGCCGAAGGAATCGCCTCCCTCCCGCTCGGCTCGCTCGCCGCGCGTTGACGTCAGCCGCCCACCAGCAGCTGCAGCATGCGGACCGGCGTGTCGTTGAACTCGTCATAGAGATAACGCGCGATCAGCGCACCGGCGGACGCAAGCAGCGTCAGACCGGCTACGATCTTCACCGAAAAGCTGAGCACGAACGGATTCAGTTTCTGCACCACGCGTCCGAGCGCCGAAAACGACAGCACCACGAGAAAGTTCATCGCAATGAACGGCGCCGCGATGCGCATCCCGATCTCGATCAGATGCGCGGTCGCCCGAATCATCGAATCGCCCGCGCCCGGCGCGAGCCCCGGCTGCCCCGCTTGCACAAACGAAAAACTCCGCGCGAGCGCCGAGATCATCATGAGGTGCCCGCCGAACAAAAAAAACAGCACGACCGCAAAGGTCAGCAGCAGCGCCGCCAGCGGTTCGGAACTCGGCTCCGGCACGCCCATGCCCGGCGACGCCGTCAGGCCCACTTCCGTCGCCACGATCCGCCCCGCCATTTCCACTGCGGCAAACGCCATCCGTCCGACGAACCCCAGCGCGAGCCCCACCAGCACCTCGCCCAGCGCCGCGACGAATAACGCCCACAACGTCAGCGGCACCTCCGCGACCGGCACGACGCCCGCCAACAGCGACGCGATGCACATGCAAATCCCCACCTTCGCCATCGCCGGAATCGGGCGATTCGCCACCACCGGCAGCTGCATGACGATGCCGCCCGTTCGCAGCAGCACCATCATCCACGTGACAAGGTATTCCAACGACATGCCCGCTCTCGCTAGTGGAACGCTTCCGCCCCGCCGTGATCAATGTCCCAGCGTGCCCATCCGCGTGATGATCGTGATCGTGTATTCCGACAGCGAACGCAGCAGCCAGGGCGTGAGCACCAGGATCAACGCCGACAACCCGAGCAGCTTCGGCACAAACGTGAGCGTCTGTTCCTGCAAGCTCGTCACCGATTGCACAAGACTCGTCACCAATCCGAGCACCAGCGTCAGGATCAGGAACGGCGCCACGATGTAGAGCGCGAACATCACGCTGGTTTTGAAGATATCGATGGCGAGTTCGGGATTCATGCGAAGCGGTTGAAGACGAAAGTTCGACTTTGAGGGGCGTCAGGCCACGAAGCTCTGCACGAGCGACTTCACGACGAGATGCCATCCGTCCACGAGGACGAAGAGCAGCAGCTTGAGCGGCAGCGCGACCGTCACCGGCGGCATCATCATCATGCCGAGCGCCATCANNGTCGACGNCACCNAGAAATCGATCACGAGAAACGGCAGAAANAGCAGGAAGCCCATCTGAAANGCCGTCTGCAATTCGCTNAGCACNAACGCCGGAATCACCACGCGCATCGGCAAATCCTTCACCGCCGTCGGTCCGAAACCGCCGAGCTGCAGGAAATACTCGAGGTCGCGCGTCCGCGTCTGCTTCAACATGAAATCCTTCAGCGGCACCATCGCCTGATCGAGCGCCTGCCCGGCCGTGATCTGCTTTTTCCAGATACGGCGAGATCGCCTCCTTCTGCACCCGCTCGAACACCGGCCCCATCAGGAAAAACGTCAGAAAAAGCGACAGCCCGATCACGATCTGATTCGACGGCGCCGACGGCGTTCCGAGCGCCGTGCGCACGAATCCCAGCACGATCACCAATCGCGTGAACGTCGTCATCAACAACACCAGCGACGGCGCCACCGACAGCAGCGTCATCACGAGCACGATCTGCACGGCCACGCTCACCTGCCCGCCGTCGCCGGTGCCTTCCAGACCGATGTTGAGCCGGAACGGATCGGCGTTCACCGCCTCCGACGTCGACGCCGGCGCGTTCGCCGGCGCCGCAGCCGCTTCGGCGTCCGCCGCCTGCGCATACACCGCGGGCGATGTCAGCACGGCGAACAACAGCACGATCAATCCAATCGCAATCACGCGCAGCAGCAGCCCCGCGCGACGCGCGTTGCCGAAAGCCGATCGCGCCGAAGTCCGGCCAACGCCGCTGCGCGGTAAAAAGGACGCGTTCATTCGCGGGTCTTCTCGAAAACCGCCGCGTCGTCATGCAACGGCGACAGCAGGTCGATCCGCCCGGGGCAAACCCCGAGCAGGAATTTCTTGTCGCGATACGATGCGACGACGAGGAACTGCCGGTTGCCGAGCGAGCGAGTCTCCTCCACCGCGAGTTCGCGGTGCGTGCGATTGAACGCCGCGAGCCCGCCCTTGCGTCCGCGCCAGAGCATCCATCCGCCCGCGCCGGCAAGGAGCAGCACGGCGACGATCGTCAGCGCGGCGTTGCCCGGTCCCGAATCGCTCGGCGGCGCGCCGCGCTGCGTGGAACCGCCGGGCATGATGACCTCGTCTTCCGCCGTCGGCGCGGCCGGCGCGAACGACGCGAACGCGAGCGAAAAAAACAACAGCGCCGCGCGGGCCAGCGGCCAGCCGCAATGACGTGGAGCTGCACTCGCGGCCGTCATGGTTTCGCGCTGCCGACGAGTTCGGTGATCTTGATGCCGAAGTTGTCTTCCACGACGACGACTTCGCCGTAGGCGACGAGCTGGTCGTTGACGAAGAGGCCGACGGGATCGCTGGCGTGCTGCGTCAGTTGCACGACCGAGCCCGGTGCGAGCTCGAGCACTTCACGCATCGGCAGCTGGATCGAGCCGAGCTGAACGGTGACCTTCACCTTTACGTCGAGGACGATATCAAGGGTTTTTTCTTCCATCGGTTTTGGGCGCGACCGGAGTCGCGGGAGGGAGTTTGCGGGTGAGCTGCACGGCGACGCGGTCGCCATCGAGACCAACGGTGCCGACGAACTTCGGTGCGCCATTCAGCAGCACGCGCGTTTCGTGAAAAATCGAAGCCGGCAGCTCGATCACGTCGCCCACGCGCAGACTCGTGATCTCGCGCAGGTTGATTTCGAGCGCAGCCCATTCGGCGCGCACCGGGACGTTGATCCGCTCGTAGGTGGGGCGCCATTCCGCCTTCTTTTCGGACGACGACACCGCGGTGTCCTTCTGGCGGCGCGCCTGCATCTTCTTCACGAGCGGTTCGATCGTGTAGTAGGGCACGCCGATCTGAATCTGCTCGGAGCAATCGCCGAAGTTGGCCTCGAGCGTGAGCACGAGCACGATCGCGTCCTTCGGCGAGGTCTGCAGGAAACGGCCGTTGTTTTCGTGGCCGATGATGATCGGGTGGAGTTCCTGTTCGGTCTTCCACTGCCCGCACCACTCCTCGAGGACGATGTTGATCACGTCCTCCAGCAGCGCGATTTCAATTTCGGTAAGGTAACGCTCCGCTTTGACCGAATGACCACGGCCGCCCAGGAGCCGGTCGGCGATGGTGAGCGCGAGGCGCGGGTTGACGTCTAATATGCCGACGCCGACGAGTGGATCGACTTTGAAGAGACATAGATGCGTGGGGTTGGGCAGCGAGTCGGTGAACTTCGCGTAGGTGGCCGTCGTCAACCGCGCCATCTTGAGCCCGAGCTCCATGCGCAGATAGAGCGAAAGCCGCGCGGACAGATAACGGATGAAATCCTCGTGCAGCAGCCGGAGCCGCCGGAGTTCGATTTCCGAAAGGAAAACCGGATTGCGAAAATCGTAGGCCTCGACCTTGAGCGCCGCGGCCCCGCCGGCCCGCGTGCCATCGGGCCGGATGAGAAACTGCTTCGGCGGCGCGGCCGCGATCTCCTGCGCGAGCAGTTTGTCGATCTCGGACTGATCGAGCGTGTTGTTGCCGCTGTCGAGATCGTCAGCCATGGAAGGGCGCGCCCGCGCGCGTGGTTCCTGCCGTCTGTGGCGTGCTCGCTGTGCCGTCCACGCTCATTGCACGACGAAGTCGGAGAAATAAACCTGCTCCGCGACCTTGCGGCCGAGCGCCTGGTTGTAGGCCGCGACGAGTTTTTCGCGGAGCACGTTCTTCGCGCCGGGCTCCTCGAGGTCGGCGAGCGACAGCGACGAGAGGACGTTGAGCGTGACGTCGGTGAGCCGCGGCCGGTTCTGCTCGAAGACGGACTTGATGTCGGGTTCGGCGCCGGTGACCAGGAAGCTGGTCTTGAGATAACGCGTGCCCATCGTGCCGGCGAGATTCACGACCACGTTCTGAAATTCGAACGTCGCCGCGCCGGCCGCTTTCGCGTTCGCACCGTGACCATCGCCCGGCGCACCGGCCGACTCGGCATGAGCTTCGGCGGTCGCGCCCGCGAGTTTCTCCTGTAATTGAGGAATCAATACAAACTGCGCGACCGCCCAGGTGCAGACCGGAGCGAGCAGGAGGGTCGTGAGCGTGGGCAGCCAGGACGTGAAACCGCCCGCGGCGGAAGCAGCGACGTGCTTTTCCGCCACGACAGCCATGGGCGGATTGGTGCCGCCCGAGGGAGCGGCGGAGGCGGGTGCGGCTTTGGCCATTGCAGAGAGTGAGAGCGTAAGAGCCGGATCGCCGTGAACGCGGGCGCAGGCCCGCGTCGCGATCGGCGATCAGGCGGTGACGAAATCAGCGCTTCAGGTTGACGATGTCCTCGAGCACCGAGTCGGAAACGGTGAGCAGCCGGGAACCGGCCTGGAAGCTGCGCTGTGTGGTGATCAGTTCCGAAAACTGTTCGGTCAGGTCGACGTTCGAGAGTTCGAGCGTGCCCGACTGGATGTAGCCGAGGCCGTTGCTGCCGGGTTGATTGGAACCGTCGGCGAGCAGAGCCACGCTGCCGTTGGACGGACCGGCGGCTTCAATCCCGGAGTAGAGATTATTTCCCTGTTTCACGAGCGCGGCCGGATCCTTGAAGTTTTGCAACAGCACCTGGCCGCTGACGGCCGTGCTTCCGTCGGCGTAGGATTCGATCACGTTGCCGGAACGGTCGATCGCGACCGACTGAAGTTGCGGCGCGGTCGGAGCCAGCGTCGCCAGCTTGATGTCACCGACCGTGGTCGGCGGAGTGCCGACGAGACCTTGCACGCGATAACCGTCGTTCGTGACGAGATAGCCCTGCTCGTCCCAGCGAAAATCGCCGGCACGCGTGACGTATTCCTCGCCGCTGTTCGGGTTTTTCACGCGGAAGAAACCGTTGCCCGAAATGCCGAGGTCGGTGCTCTTGCCCGTGGGCGAGAGCGCGCCCTGCGTGTAGTTCGTCGTCACCCCGGAAAGCGTCACGCCCGTGCCCACCGCCACCGCCGGCGTGGTGGTGACGCCGTTGGACGACGACTGCACGAGGATGTTGCTGAAGCTGTCGGCATATTTCGCCGTGGAGCCCTTGAAGCCCGTGGTGTTCACGTTGGCGATGTTGTTGCCGATGACTTCGAGGCCTTTCATGAAGGTCTGCAGCGCGCTGACGCCGCTGCCCATGGTTCCGATGAGTGACATGTGAGTTGACGGGTTGTTGGTTGCACGCCGCCGGATCAACCGGCGTTCGTGGGGTTGTTGCTGGCGGTGGCTGTGCCCGGCTCCACGAGGAGCACGGAGGAAACGGGATAAGTGTAGTCGCCGATGATCAGGCGCGGCTCGCCGTCGCTGAGATCGACGCCCGTGACTTCGCCGGTGACGATCTCGTCGTCGCCCGCATCGAGCGTCACGCGGCGGCCGATGTAGCTGTTGGCGGTGGCGATGTCCTGGTTCGAACGCAGCTGCGTCATCTGCTGCACGAGCGTGCTCGACTGCTCGAGCGCGCTGAACTGCGCCATCTGCGCGATGAACGCCGTGTCCTCCATCGGCTTCATCGGGTCCTGCGATTGGAACTGAACCGCGAGCAGCTTCAGGAAATCCTCCTGACCGAGCATCTGCTTCTTGTTGACGATCGGAGTCGTTTCATCGGCGGCGGTGTTGGCCGCGCGCGTGGGCGATGTGGCGGAGTTGACTTGCATGATCAGGCGAAGGTGTGAAGCCGGCCGGCCGCCGGAGCGGAAACGGAACGCGGAGACGCGGCGGAAGAAGGACTGTGCGCGGCCACGGTGTCCGTCGGACGCGCAGGCGCGCGGAAACGCGACCACTCTTCGGCGGAGGCGTGATCCTGACGATGCTGCGAGCCACGCTGATCGGCCGCACCGAAATCGGCCGTCGAGCCATTCGAAGTCGCGGACGCGCCACCCTGCGGGGCGTTCGTGGTGAAGACCAGGTTCCGCAAGTCGCGCCGCGCGATCGCCCGGCTGAACTGCCGCAACCTGCTGCCATTCCTGCGCGAGCGCGGCGCGCAATTCGGGCGAATCCGTGCGGAACGTCGTGTGCAGATTTTCCCCGCGCAATTCCACATGCACGCCCAGGTCGACGCCCGACACCGTGAACTTCAACGTCACCGCCGGCTTCTGCTGCGTCGCCAACTGCTCGGTGACCGCCACGGCCACACTCACCGCACGACGCGCGGTCTCCACCCACTCGGGCGAATCCGCGCCGCGTTCGTCGGCCGCAAACTCGGCCGTCAACGGCGCCACAGCCTGCGACAACCGCTCGACAACGAGCGGCGCGGAAGGAGCGTGAGACAACGAGGCAGGCATGTGGACCTCGGGTTTAGCAGCGTTGGTGCCAAGCGAAGTTGCACCCAATTCAACAAATTGTTCCTCTGCTACTTCCGTTGTTTTTTCCATTGCCCTGTAAGCCGCGAGCGTCGGCTGTCCCGCACGCGCCGAGGCAACGGCAAATTTTTCCGCTGGCGGTTGTGCTGCCGTTGGCGAAGCCCAGCGCACACGCCGCGAATCGTGCAACACCGCGGCTGTCTCCACGTTTCCACTACGCCGCTCGTGAACCGCCTGTTCGGCCTGCGAAAGGTCGGAGGCCGCGTGCTGCGAAGTCTCCGTCGATGCCGGTGCGGACGCGGGTTTCGGCTTTTCGACGAACCCGCTCCCCTCGCCTGGTCCATTCGCTTCCGTGGGCCGCCCTGGCGCGACGACGGCCGGCGCCGTCTGAGAGTGCATCGGGCTCGGCCGGGCCGGCGCGGCGTCCACGTCGCTCGGTCCGGCGCCGACCTCGTGCGCGACGATCCGCTCGGCCGTCGGCGCAGGCGTTTTCGAGCCGCCGCTCGTGAGAGTGCGTCCACCTTCGCCGTTGATCGTCGATGTCGTCGGTTCTTTCGAAAGCGACACGTCGTCCTCTGCCGCGGACTCCGACTCAACGTTCGGATCCGTCTCCGCCGCTTTCGCTGGCAACGCAACCGTCAGCGTCGAAGTGGAAGGCTCGTGCTGCGGCGAAATCACCATCGCCGGATCCGCAATCTCGGTCAGCACCGGCTCGAGATCCTCGTCGTGCTCGTCGGCGTTTTCCGCCGTGGCCTCGACGACCGGTTCGGAAAGCGTCTCATCGAAAGTGAGCGCGATCGGCGGTGCCGCGGGCGAAGTGGGCGTCGCCGGAGAGGTCGACTGCGCTGTCAGCAGCGCGCCGAAATCGCCGGGCACGGACGTCGGCGCCACCGCGTTCACGCCAGGCGCGGGAACGGTCGCGGGCGCGACGGGAAGATCGAAAGGAAGAAGAGAAGCGGAGAGTTGCATGCACGAACGAACCCTCCGTGGTGCGAAGCCGAGCCATCCTTGGTCCGGCGGTTGAAAAAGGATCAGCTGGCCTCTTTGCCGGATTTCATGAGCCGGAGTTTTTCAGAGAGAATCGCGGCGCGGCGCGCGAGCGGCGTTCCGTCGCTGCCGTTGGTGCGGCTCATCTCCTCGAAAATCGGGCCCACCACATCGGGCTTCATGAGGAACAGGATTTTGACGGCAGTGACGTCGTCCAACTCGCGCAGAATCGCCACGGCCGCGCGCGGCGTGAGATTCGAGTAGCTCTGGGCGAGCGAGCGGATGTTTTTCGCTTCGTCGGCGCGGATCGCGATCACCTTCTCCGCGATCTCCTGACGCAAGCCTTCGATCTCGCGTCGCATCGCCGCCAGTTCCTGCTGCTCCGCCGCCATGCGCGACTCCCGCTGCTCCAGCAACTCCGCCTGCCTCCGCAAGCGCGCGCGCTCCTCCTTGAGTTCGTTGGACAGGTTTTCGATTTCGATCGTCCAGAAATCCCAGCCCTTCTCCTTCTTCGGCGCCGCGGCGGCGGCTTCCTGCGCCCGCAGCGCCGCGAGGTTGGCGACCACCGTCTCGGCCGCTCTCCAGAAAGTGAATACACCGACCGCGACCGACAGCACGAGCGCGGCCGTGGAGGCGACGAAGGGATTGCGCAGGACAGCGTTCATGTCGCGAAGGGGAAAGGTTTGATGCGGCGCCGGCCCGCGAAGTCGTCGAATTCCGCCTGCTCCTCGCGCTCGGCTTCGCGCCGGTAAGCGGAGCGGGCCTTCGCCTCGAGCCGGTGAACGACTTCGAGTTTGCGATGCGCCTCGATGTAGTCCTTCCGCCGCTGCTCCATCTCGTCCCGCGCCGCGATCATGCGGCGTTCGGTTTCCACCTCGGCGCCGCATTCCCGCCGGTAATCGGCCAGCAGCAGCGCCGCCTCGTCCGCGCGAAACCGCTGCGCGCGGCCGGAGAACAACTCCGCCTCCAGCGCCCGCATCCGGACGCGCGCGCGCATGAGGTCTTGCTCGGATTGCACGTAGCGATGCATCGCGCTCGCGAAGGCTTCGCGCGCGCGCGTCTCGAGATGCGCCCGCAGCACGGCCACCGGACGAAGGGGAAAACGGAAGCGTTTCATGCGAGGATTTGTTTGAGGTTGAGAAAGCTCTGCGCCCGCGGCGTGTGCTCGTGCACCGACTGGCGCAGGAAATTGCGGAGCGGTTCGTGCAGCGTGATCGCGCGGTCGAGGGCCGGGTTCGCGCCTTTCTGATAGGCGCCGATCGAAACCAGGTCCTCGTTTTTCCGATACAACGCGAGCTGCTCGCGCGCCTTGCCGGCGAGCGTCACTTCGTCCGCGGTGCAAACGTCGCGCGTCAGACGGCTCACGCTCTCGAGCACGTCGATCGCCGGGTAGTGATTGAAATGCGCCAGCTGGCGGGAAAGCACGATGTGGCCGTCGAGGATACCGCGCACCGCGTCGGCCACCGGCTCGTTCATGTCGTCGCCTTCGACCAGCACCGTGTAGAGCGCCGTGATCGCCCCCTGCTCCCCCGCGCCGGCGCGTTCCAACAAGCGCGGCAGCATCGCGAACACCGACGGCGTGTAGCCGCGCGTCGCCGGCGGCTCGCCGATCGCCAGACCGATTTCGCGCTGCGCCATGGCGAAACGCGTGACCGAGTCCATCATCAGCAGGACATTCTTGCCGGCGTCGCGCCACGCTTCCGCGATCGCCGTCGCCGTGAACGCCGCGCGGAGGCGCAGCGGCGCGGGCGTGTCGGACGTCGCCACCACCACGATCGAACGCCTGAGCCCCTCGGGCCCGAGATCCTTTTCGAGAAACTCGCGCACTTCACGGCCGCGCTCGCCCACGAGCGCAACCACGACGACGTCCGCTTCGGAGCCGCGGGCGATCATGCCCATGAGCGTCGACTTGCCGACGCCCGAACCGGCGAACAGACCAAGACGCTGCCCGCGTCCAAAGGGCGTGAATACATCGAGCGCGCGCACACCCGTTTGAAACACCGTCTTGATGCGCTGCCGGCGCAGCGGATGCGGCGGCGTCGCGTTCTGGCCGACGGTGCGATCCACCGGCATGAGCCCGAGTCCGTCGAACGGCCGGCCGAGCGCGTCCAGCACGCGGCCGAGCATTTCGGGACCGGGACGCGGCAATGCGGGCCGATCGCACGCCGCCACCTCGCACCCGACATGCAGCCCGGCCGTGTCGCCCAGCGGCATCAGCAGCACGCGATGCTCGCGAAAACCGACGACCTCCGCGCGCACGCTGAAATCCGAGCGGGTCGAACGCACCACGCACAGTTCGCCGAGGCCGACATTCGGTCCGTCCGACTCGATCACCAATCCCGCCACGCCGGTCACCGTGCCGACGCGCTGCACCGGCGGCAGATGACGAATCTGCGTGCGAAGCGTTTCGACGAGTGGAGCGACGGCGGACATGGAAAAATCAGGCGGCGTCCAACGGCGGCACGCCGTCCTCGTCGCGAACGCGCGAACGTTCCGTGCGCCCCGCCCCGCGGTCCGTTCCGGAATCCCGCGTGCAACCCGCGAAGAGCGCACGAGCCCAACTCCGCTGCGCGCGCGCCGCGTCCTCCGGCAGCGAGGCCCGCGACAGCGTGTCACCCCGCCGGCGATACGTGGGAACGAAGGGGAAGTTGATGATCATGCCGGGATGAGGCTGTGCGCGAGCGCCTCGAGCTTGGTTTGCTGCCGGGCGTCGGTGAGACCGAAGCGACTGCGGACCTGGCAGTCGCCGGGCCCGAGCGTGCTTTCAATCCGGATACGCAAGCCGGGATAGCGCGTTTTCCATTCGGGATTCATCTGCTCGAGAAACGCCGCATCGCGCGGGCCGATCACGAGCTCGAGGTTCTCTCGTTCGGGAAACAGTTCCGCGAGCGCCTCCTCGCAGAGTCGCGAGACGACTTCGGGCGGTGGCTCGAAACCGGCGAGGAGCCGGCGCGCGATCTCGAGCGCGAGCTCCGGCAGCGCGTCGCGCACCTGGGCGAGCATCTCGTTCTCGATTCCGGAAAGTTTCTTCAACACGCCATCGCGGAGCTGCTCCACATCCGTGCGAAATTCGACCATCTGCTGATCCGCCACCGCGCGGGAGTCGTCGATGCCGCGGTGATACGCCTCCTGCGTCGCCTTCGCCAACTCCGCTTCCGTGTAGGTGCGGCCCGACCGGCCCGGCGTGGAGACGCCGGTGAGCGGGCGGTCGAAGGCGATGAGTTTCGCGAGGGCCATGACGATCGATCAGGCGACGAGGCTTTCGTTGGCGTCGTTTTCGAGGGATATCTGGCCTTCCTCCTCGAGCCGGCGGACGACCTGGATGATCGAATCCTGCGCCGCCTCGACATCCTTGAGGCGCACCGGACCGAGCAAGTCGATTTCCTCGCGAAGGCTTTCCGCGGCGCGTTTGGAAATCGCGGCGTAGAATTTGTCGCGCAGCGACTCGCTGGCGGACTTCATCGAAATCGCGAGGCTCGTCGAATCCACCTCGCGCAGCACGCGCTGCAAATCCGGCGGCTGCAGACGCCCGAGGTCCTCGAAGCTGAAGAGCTTCTTCCGGATCGCCGCGCCGAGCTGCGCGTTGCGCTCCTCGAGCCGCGCCAGGAGGTTCTTGCTCATTTCCTTCTCGAGTTCGTTGAGCAGGTCGGCGACGGCACGAACGCCGCCGCTGCGGTGGAAGGCCGGCCGGACCTTGCTGTCGAAGTGCTTGCCGAGGCTGCGCGCGATCTTGCCGACGAGTTCGAGCGACGTGGATTCGATCGTGCCGAGTCGTTCGATGACTTCCTCGCGAAGGTCGGGTCCGAGCAGGCCGAACACCTCGGCGGCTTTCGCGCCGTCGAGGTAGGACAACACGAACGAGATCGTCTGCGGCTGCTCGTGCTTGATGAGGTTGAAGATCTGCCGGCCGTCCATTTCGGAGATCTCCTTGATCACCTCGACGGACGTGCCGACCGGACCGACGCGGCCGATGATGGCGGAGGCCTTGTAGTCGCCCTTGGCGATCTCGAGCGTGCGCTGCGCATAGGCGATGCCGCCGAGCGCGGCGTTGGCGCTCTGCGCGACGACGCCCGCGAACTCCTCGATCGCCTGCTTCTGCACGGCTTCCGAAACGATGCTGATGTTGCTCATCTCGCGGCAGAGCAGCTCGACCTCGGCTTCGTCGAACTGCTTGAGCACATTCGCCGCCGCCTCGGGTCCGATCACCACAAGGAATACCGCGAGCTTCTGCTGGCGGGTCAGCTTGGGAAAATCGATTTCGGTCATGGAACGACGGATACGCGCTTAGTTCTTGCTCGAGCCGGCGGACACCCAGTCGCGGAGCGCGACGCCGATGTTGGCCGGTTTCTGCCGGATCAATTCGTTCAACAGGTCCGGCGTGACGGTGTTCGACGGCAGCGCGCGCGCGGCGGCGTCGGGCGTCATCGAAAGGACTTCGACCGGAACGGGCTCGGGTTTCTGACGGGCGAGCATGCGCAGGAAAATCAGCAGCACGATGCCGGCGCCGATGACGGCGGCCCAGCGGCTGCCCGCCTCGATCCAGCCCTGCCAGCGGCTCTGGTTTTCGATCGCCGCGATTTGCTCCGGAATGCGCTCGACCGATTGGAACGGCATCTCCTGCAGCGAAACATACGCGTCGAGCGGCTGCCCGGCGGGGATCCGGAGGCCGAGCGCGTTCACCACGATCTGGCGCAACGCATCGAGCTCCTGCGGCGTGCGACGCGGCGCCTCGGCGGCGGGCGCACCCGGCGCGGTGGCGGGCGCGGGACGCGGGGCGATGAACACGGCCGCGGTGAGGTTCTTGATCGCGCCGGGATTGCGCGTGGTGTTCACCGTCGTGCGGTTGATCTCGTAGGTGGTCGTGCGGTTCTTGCGGTTCTGCTCGCTGTTCGAAATGGGGCGCGATGTATCCGCGCCGGGAGCACGCTCGGGAACGTTGGCGCTGACGCCCACAACGCCGCCCGACGCGCGCGATTCGGCGGACGTCGAGGTGTCCTCGACGACGGTCTGCGAACGCACGACTTGTCCCTCGGGATCGAAGCGCTCTTCCGACAACGTGGTGGCCTCGGTCTCGATCTCGGCGGAAACGCGCACGACGGCGTTGCCCGGTCCGATCACGGACGCGAGCATCGTCTCCACTTTCTTGGCGAAGTAGTCTTCGACCTGCTGGCGATAACGCATCTGCGACGAGGCGGTGCCGAGCGTCGGGTCCTGTTTCAGATCCTCGGAGAGCACGCGGCCGCGGTTGTCGACGACGGCGACCTGGTCGGGCGCGAGGCCCTGCACGGCGTTGGCGACGAGATGGCGGATGGAGTTGACCTGATCGATCTCGAGGCGACCGCCGCCGACATCGACGAACACGGACGCGGTGGACTTCACGCCCTGATCGGTGAGCAGCAGGCGGTTTTCCGGTTGCACGATCATCACGCGCGCGGCGCGCACGCCTTGGAGTTGCATGATCGTGCGCGCGAGTTCGCCTTGGATCGCGCGAAGGTAATTCGTGCGCTGCACGAAATCCGAGAGGCCGAACTGGCCCTTGTCGAAAATCTCGAAGCCGACGCCGTCGCCGCTCGGCAGACCTTTCGCGGCGAGGTCCATGCGCAGCTTGTAGACTTGATCGGAGGGCACCTGCACGGCGGTGCCGCCGGCGGTGACGATGTGAGGAATGTTCTGCGTCTGGAGCTGGCCGATGATCGCCGCGGCGTCCTTTTCGCTCAGCCGCGCGTAGAGCAGTTGATAGTCGGGTCGCTGCGACCAGATCGCGACGCCGATCAAACCGCCGAGGACGGCGAGCGCGGCGACGACGAGCGAAACACGCTGGTTGAGACCGAGCTGTTTCCAGAGATCGAGCAGAGACTGGGTGAAATTTTTCATCGGGCGGAACGCCGGGGAGAAGGACGATTAGGAGAAGCGGAAGAAAATCGTGGGCTCACACCTGCATGCGCATGAGCTCCTGGTAGGACTCGACGAGTTTGTTACGCACCTCGACCATGAGCGAAAACGCGACCGACGCCTCCTGCATCGCGATCACGCTTTGATGCAGCTGGTCGGACTCGCCGAGGAGGACCTTGCGGGTGATCGCCTGCGCGGCGGCCTGTTTCTCGGTCACCGTCGAAACGATGCCCTCGAGCATCTGGTCAAAACCCTGTGTCGGCGCGCTGGTGAGCGGGCCCGACGGCGTCAGCGGGGTTTTCGGCAGAGGAGCGTCGATGCGCGTCAGCGGGCTGGACGCGAGAGGAGAGACGAGGCTGACGGGTGACATGGAAACGAGGCGGCGCGGCGACGGCGGTCGCGATTATTTCATCATCCCGATGGTGCGGATCGCCATCTGGCGGGAGTTCTTCGCGACGGCGAGATTGGCCTCGTAGGCGCGCGACGCGGTGATGAGGTCGACCATCTCGTAGGCGAGATTGACGTTGGGCATCGTCACGAGCCCGTCGGGGCCGGCGTCGGGATGCTGCGGATTGTAAACCTGCTGGCCCGGGGTGCGGTCGGTCGAAACCTGCGCGACCTTCACGCTCTGCAACGACGCTCCCACGGCGCCGCTGCGGCGGATGAGCTCGGTTTCGAAATTGACGACCTGGCGCTGATAAGGGCCGCCGCTCGGCGTGCGCGTGGTCTGGGCGTTGGCGATGTTCTGGGCGACGATGTCGAGGCGGCTCTTCTGCGCGTTCAACGCGCCGCCGATGATGTCGATGCCGGAGATGAGATTCATGAGCGTTAGGCGGTGCGACCGGTGATGGCGACCTTGAGCTGCTTGAGGCTTCCGGAGACGACCTCGGTGAGGAACTCGTGCTGCACGGCGTTGTGATTCATCGCGAGCAGCTCGCGCTCGATTTCGACGGTGTTGCCGTCGGGCCGCAGGCTGCGCACGGTGAGATCGGCGGCGAGTTGCGGGCGGATGTGATCGGCGTGGGCGGCGAAATCGCCGGACGCGAGTTGCGCTTTGAGCTGCGTGGCAAAATCCGGCGCGATGTCCAAACGCTGATAGCCCGGCGTCTCGGCATTCGCGATGTTCGACGCAATGGCTTCCTCGCGCAGCACGGACGCGTCGAGAAGCTTCCGAGCAAGCTGGTAGTGGTCGGAATTGAAGATCGGCGCAATCATCGCGCCACGCTTAAGCAAAGCAGGTGCCAGCAAAATGGATACACGTGCAACCCGCTGATGAACGGTGGAATATATTTCACGCGAGCTCGTTTCGCGCGCGTCGCTTCTTCCCCGCTCGCATCACCGGAAATTTTTGCCGCGTGCTCCGCGCAACAATCGCCGCCGAACGTGCTTCATTCCCGCTCCGGTGCGTCGATATAGGGCTAAGTCCTCATGAGGGAAAGCGAGTTCGATTTCATCCGCAGCCTCGTCTACGAGCGCAGCCGCATCAGCTTGAGCCCCGACAAGCGCGAGCTCGTCTCCGCGCGTTTGGGCAAGCGGCTGCGCGCGACGAAGCTGTCGAGCGTCAGCGACTACTGCCGGCTGCTGCAATCGCCCGGCGCCGAAGCGGAGTTGTCCAACCTCATCGACGCGATCTCGACGAACCACACGTTCTTTTTCCGCGAGCAGGCGCATTTCGATTTCCTGCGCAACACCGTGCTGCCCGAGATGCAGGCACGCGCCCCGAAGGAGAGATGGCCGCGCTTTCATCTGTGGAGCGCCGCGTGTTCGTCCGGCGAGGAGCCCTACTCCATCGCGATCACCCTCGCCCAGACACTCACCACCTGGCCCTGGCACATTCAAGCGACGGACATTTCCCACCGCGTGCTCGCCAAGGCCCGCGACGCCATCTACCGCGACGAAACCGTCAGCCGTTTGCCCAAGGCGACGATCCACCAATTTTTCCAGCGCGGGTTCGGACCGCAGGACGGCAACTACCGCGTCAAACCCACCCTGCGCGAACGCGTCTCCTTCCACCAACTCAACCTCCTCGAAGGCGAACCACCCGTCCGCGAGCCGTTCCACGTGATCTTCTGCCGGAACGTGATGATCTACTTCGACCGGCCCACGCAGGAGGAACTCGTCAACAAACTCGCGCGCCACCTCGCGCCCGGCGGGTATTTGTTTGTTGGACACGCCGAAAGCCTCACCGCCATCCGGCACCCGCTCCAAACCGTGCGGCCCGCCGTCTACCGGCGCCCGCTCGCCACGCCATGAAACGCATTCGCGTGCTGATCGTCGACGACTCCGCAGTCGTCCGCAAACTCGCGACCGACGCACTCAGCGCCGATCCCGAAATCGAAGTCGTCGGCACCGCCGGCGATCCGTATGTCGCGCGCGATCGGATCAAGCAGCTGAAGCCCGACGTGCTCACGCTCGATCTCGAGATGCCGCGCATGGACGGACTCACGTTCCTCCGCATCCTGATGGAACAGCATCCGCTGCCCGTCGTGATCATGAGTTCGCTGTCGCAACGCGGCTCGAACTACGCGCTCGAAGCGTTGCGGCTCGGCGCGTGCGACGTCCTCGGCAAACCCGCCGGCTCCTACTCCTTCGGCGATCTCGGCCCGCAACTCATCGCCCGCGTGAAAGCCGCGGCGAGCGTGCGGCTCACGCCCCGCGCTCCGGCGGCCTCATCGCCGGAAAAATCGCTCGCCTCGCTCGTTCGCGCCAACCCGCGCAGCACTCCGCCCACCGCGCGCCAGGTCATTCTGCTCGGCGCGTCGACCGGCGGCACGGAAGCCTTGCGCGCCGTGCTCACGCGCCTCCCCGCCGGCCTGCCGCCGATCGCCATCGTGCAACACATCCCGCCCGTGTTTTCGAAAGCGTTCGCCGATCGCCTGCGCGAGCAATGCGCCTTCGAGGTCCGGGAGGCCGCCGACGGCGACCGACTCGAGCCCGGTCTCGCGCTGATCGCACCCGGCAATTTTCACCTCATGCTGCAGTGCCACGGAACCCACTACCGCGCGCGCGTCACGGGCGGCCCGCAAGTCTGGCATCAACGCCCCGCCGTCGACGTCCTCTTCAAATCCGCCGCCGATTGCGGCGCGGGTCCGCACGCCGTCGCCGGGGTGTTGACCGGTATGGGCAAGGACGGCGCCGAAGGCCTGCTGCGTTTGCGCGAGCTCGGCGCGGTGACCTTCGCCCAGGACGAAGCCAGCAGCGTCGTCTACGGCATGCCGCGCGCCGCCTGGGAAAACGGCGCGGCCCAACGACAAATTCCCCTCGGTCGCATCGCCGATTTTCTGGTCCATCCGCTCCCCAGCATCACCGAATCGAGCGCGCTCGCGTCCGCCTAGCCATGTCCGACTCTCCTTCGCATCCTCCGCCATCCACCATCCTGATCGTCGACGACGAGCCGGTCGTGCTCACCGCGCTGCAACAAACGCTCGAACGCGAGCGTTTCCACGTCGTCGCCTGCTCGAGCCCGACGAAAGCCCTCTCGATTCTCCAGGAGCGCGATTTCGCCGTCATCATTTCCGACCAGAAAACTGCCCGAGATGCTCGGGCTCGATTTTCTGATCGAGAGCCGCCGCATTCGTCCGCACGCCTCGCGCATCCTGATCACCGCGGTCCTCTCGCTGCCCACGATCGTCGACGCGATCAACAAGGGCGAAATCTTCCGCTTCGTCGCCAAGCCGTGGTTGCGCGAAGAACTCATCGCCACCGTGCGCAACGCCGTGCATCGCCACGAGCTCGTCACGCACAACGCGATCCTCCAGGCCGAAACGCAGAGCCTCAATGCGCGGCTCACGCAGGCCAACGCCGCGCTCGCGCGCCAGGTCCAGGATCTCGAACAACAAAAACAACGGCTCGACGCCGCCAACCGCGATCTCGCCGCCAGCTACGAACACTCGCTCGAGCTCTGCCGCCGCATCCTCACGACCTACGATCCCATCCTCGGCGGTCAGGCCAAGGCTCTCGTCGAATTCGCGACGCACATGGCCGCGAGCGACCTGTTCGACGACGAACAGCGTCACGCGCTCCGCACCGCCTCCTGGCTGTGCGACATCGGACTCATCGGCGTGCCCCGCGAGATGTTGCGCGCCTTCCGCTCGCAACCCGAGGACCTGACCGAGCGCGAGCGCGCGATGCTGCACAACCATCCGGTCTACTCGCAAACGCTCGCCGCCCTCGTCGACGACAGCAACGGCGTCGGCGAAGTCATCCGCGCGCATCACGAACGTTTCGACGGCGGCGGTTATCCCGACGGGCTCGCCGGCGACGCGATTCCGTGGGCCGCCCGCTGCCTTGCGGTCGCCGTCGGTTACGTCGAATCCGGTCTGCCCAAATCGGCCGCGATCGATCTCGTGCTTTCGCAATCCGGCACCGCTTACGATCCGGAAGCCGTGCGGCTTTTCCTCAAAGTGACCAACCTCGCCCAGCTTCCGCGCCAGGTCCGCGAAATCACGCTGCAGGAACTCGAGCCTGGCATGGTCCTCGCCAACGGCATCTACAGCCCGCACGGCCTGCTGTTGATCGGCGAGGGTCAGGAGCTCAGCCCCGGCACGATCGCAAAGATCCGCAGCCACAACCAAGTCACGCCCATCAGCCAGCGCCTGCTCGTCCGGATCTGAGCCGCGATCGCGGCGGAAGGGGTTTTACGCCCCGACGCCGCCCGCATCGCTCCGCGCCCGCCCGCCTACGCCGCCAGCGAAATCCCTTCCCTGCCCTCCGGCGTCTTCAGCGACATCTCCCCGCTCGCGATCTCGAGGTGCACCGTGCGATTCGTCGTGCCGCCGGTCACCTGCTGACGCACGCGATAGCCGTTCGCCGCGAGGTAATCGAGCGTCGCCTTCGTGTTGCGCTCGCCGATCTTGAAATTGTCGTGCGCCGTCAGGACGCACGCGCCGCCGGTAACAAAGATCCGGATACGCCCGCGATCCGCCTTCAAGCCCGTCAACGCCCGGAAGAACATCGGCAGGCCCGTGTTGGCGAACATCGCCGGCTGCGTCACGGCTTTCTCCGGCGAGATCGACGAATCCGGCAGCATCAAGTGCAGGATCCCGCCGACCTTCACGACCGGATCGTAGGCGACGACGCCGATGCACGAGCCGAGCGCGTAAGTGCTGAGCGTCACGAGAGCGTTGTTGGACACAGCCATGTCGCCCACTCCGATGACGACGCGCTGAGCGAAAATAGAAGCGATGGTCGGTGAGCCCATGCGTCAGAGGGTGAATGCGCCGGCGGCGCTTCCGGAAAAGGGTTGGTTGGAAAAAAACGTGAGCCCGGTGCGAGGCGGCTTCGCGCCGCGGCGGGCGATACGCTGCCGGGCGTTCGCACTCGCTCCGCCGCGGTTGGCGCGGGCGGCCGCGGTCTGCGGGCGTCTGGGACAACTCGATCGCGGGAGCATCGTCACAACGACACGGCGCCTTGCGAAAGCTTGTCCTTCAAGCGCGCGACCGCGCGCTCGTGCACGATCGGCATCGTCTCCTGCAACAGCTCCGGCGTGAAACCCCACTCGAGCAGGAACGATTCGTTGAGCGAAAACAGGAATCCGTCCTCTCCCACGCCGGGACCGAACGACGTCGCGATGTATTTCGCCGCATGCAAATGGGCGATCAGCGGCAGCGCCTCCGCCGGCGCCAGCAGCGGCTTCAGATAATACTCCGCCACCGCCACCAACACGGGCGGAAAATTCCACGCGCGAAGCAGACGCGCGCCGACTTCGACGTGGTGGTAACCGAGCACCGCCGTTTCGGCGTCGGTCCACGTGCATTGCTGCGCCGCACAATGCGCGCGGATCGCCGGATAAAACGCGTCGCACGCATGCGTCAGCGCGAGCTTGCCGAGATCGCACACGAGTCCGGCCGTATAGGCGGTCTCTGGCGCGACACGCTCCGTCGTCTCGGCCAACACTTCCGCCGCGATCGCCGTGCAAAGCGCGTGACGGCAAAAATCGCCCGCTTCGCCGTGGCCCACGCCCGACTCCCAGCGACTCACCAGCGCGAGCGCCGCCAGGCGGTAGAGCTCCTGCTGGCCCAGTCGTATCACCGCTTCAGATACATTGTCGACCGGCGCCGAACCCGCGAAGAACGCCGAGTTGGCCAGGCGCAGCGTCGACGACGCCAGCCCGGGATCGACCGTGATGACGCCGGCGATATCGTCGGCGCTGGAGTCCGGGGATTGCAGCGCCGCGATCAGGCGCGGCAGCAGGGCGGGCGAACACGGCAGGCGCAGCGCTCGCTCGCAAACCTGTTCGATGGCGGGGGGCTTGAAGGCGTTCACGTTGGAAAGAGAAAGAAGCGCGCGCTCAGGCCGCTTGCAGCAGCGTCGCGGGATCGAGGATGAGCGCGATGTTGCCGTCGCCGAGGATCGCACCGCCCGCGACGCCTGGCAGGCTCTGCATGAACGCGCCGAGATTTTTGATCACCACCTCCTGCTTGCTCACCATCTCGTCGACGAGCAGCGCGGAGATTTTCCCCGAGTGCTCGACGATCACGACGATGCCGTCCCACGGATTCTCCGCCCTGTGCGGAATGCCAAAACGACGGTGCAACCGGTGAATCGGCACCAGCCGACCGCGCAGATCGAGCACCTCGCCCTGGCCGTGCACGGTGGAAATATTCTCGCGGCTCGGACGCAACGCGCGCTGCACCGACGTGCTCGGCAAAATGAAACGATCCTCGCCCACGCGCACCACCAGCCCGTCGATGATCGCCATCGTGAGCGGCAGCTTGATCTTGAAGGTCGACCCCTTCCCCACCTCCGACGTGATCTCGATCTTTCCGCGCAATTTCTCGATGTTGCGCTTCACCACGTCCATGCCGACGCCGCGACCGGAAACGGACGTGACTTTCTCCGCCGTCGAAAACCCCGGCGCGAAAATCAGCGCCAGCGTCTCCTCGCGACCGAGCTCCGTGCCCGCCGCGATGACGCCTTTCTCGACCGCCTTCTTGTAGATTTTCGCCGGATCGATGCCGCGACCGTCGTCCTGCAGCTCGATCACGATGTTGCTGCCCTGGTGATACGCCTTCAGGTGCAACGTGCCGGTCTCGGACTTCCCCGCGGCGATGCGATCGGCCGTCGGCTCGAGTCCGTGATCGAGCGCATTGCGCACCATGTGCACGAGCGGATCGCCGATTTCCTCGACGACCGTGCGGTCCAGCTCGGTGTCCTCGCCGCTCGTGACGAAGTGAACTTTCTTCCCGAAATCCCGCGCCAGATCGCGCGCGAGCCGCTCCATCTTTTGGAAGCTCTGCTTGATCGGAATCATCCGCAGCGACATCGCGGTGTGCTGCAGCTCCTTCGTGATGCGCGAGAGCTGCGCCACGTTGCGCTGCAACGGAGAACCGGTGTTGTCGCCGTGCTGGCGCGCCGTTTCGAGCAACTGGCTTTGCACGATCACGAGCTCGCCCACCACGTCCATCAACGAATCGAGCTTCTCCGTGTTGACGCGCACCGTCGCGCCGCCGCTCGCCTTCGGCGCCGCAACCGACGCACCCGTCGTGAGCTTCAACGTCGACGCCGAGGTGATCGCCGCCGGGACCGCAGGCGCCGCGGGCGCGTTCGCCGCTTTAACCGCCGTCGTCGCTTTGTTGGCGGCCGCGGGCTGCTGCGTATCGACCGCGTTGGGATTCTCCGCCAGCCGCTTGACCGCCCGCACGAGGCGACCAACGGGAATGATCTGCTCGGGCAACTGGCCTTTTTCGAGCGCCAGCGCGATCTGCTGCGTCAACGCCACCAGCGCATCGCGGCTGCGCAGAATTTCCGTGATGATCGCCGCGTTCAGCCGGAGCTGCCGGTTGCGCGCGAGATCGAGCAGCGACTCGACTTCGTGCGCCAGCGTGTGCATCGGCATCAACCCGAGGAAGCCGGCATTGCCCTTGATCGTGTGGAACGAACGAAAGATGGAATTCAGCGCCTCGGGATTGTCGGGCTCCTGATCGAGCGCGAGCAACGCCGCCTCGATCTGCTGCAGATGATCGACCGCTTCGTTGTAAAACTCGCCCAACAACTCGCGGTTCTCCTCGAGGTGCAGCGTCATGACGACGTCCTCGGTCTCAGCCGCATCGTCCGCCTTCGCCGGCGGCGCTTGCACCGGCGCCGCCACCTCGACCGCTTCGCTGTCGAACGTCGCCGGCTCCTCACCCGCCTTCACCGCCTCGATCGCGTCCGGAAGCCATTCGACAAACCGCCGCAGCGCACCCAACGACGCGTCATCGAACGGCTTGGCGTTGTCCAACAACTGCTCGAGCCCCGCGTGCGCCTCCAAAATCGGCGTGTGAAGCGCGGGCTCGCCCTCCGTGAGATCGCGCAGGTCGCTCAACAGGCTGTAGGCGGGCACCAGACCGTCGTCGCGCCCCGGCTGGGCAAGGATCGATTCTGCGGCAAGACGGTTGGCGGCGTCGTCGAGCGCTTTGAAGGAGTCCGGTGAAATGGGCATGGAACGAGTGGGAACAGCTGCGTCCCTTCTTCGGCGCGGTATCGCCATTCTTGAACCCTAACCGGGCCTTTCTTGCCGGAGGCCCATTTCCTCGGTGGCCCAGAGGCCGCAAATCCTCTTTCTCCCCGCGCCAGGCCAAGAAATGCGCAGAAAAGATTCGTAAATGAAAGGCTATCTCGCTCAAGCGCGCCGTCCTCTGCGCCGCAGAATGCCGCGATGAAAATTTGGACCATTCGCCGGCTGCTCGCAGTCGGCTTTGCCGCCCCTCTCCTCCTGATTGCTGCGCTCTCCGCCTGCTTCTTCCTGTCGCTCTCGAGCATAGGACACGACGTCACGACGATCCTCGACGACAACTTGCCGGGCGTCGCGCACTCCAACACCGCTCTTCGCCAGACCCTCGCCTACCGCATGCTGACGATGCGCCACGTCATGTCGGACGATCCCGCCGAGATGAAAGCCCTCGACGAACAATGCGACACGCTGGGCCAGGAGATCGAACGGTCTCTCGAACGCTACCAGGCGTCGATCGAACTCGAAGAAGAACGCGCCCTCTTCGCCCGCATCGCACCCGCCCTCAACGAGTATCGCACGATCGCCCGACAGATGCGCGCGCTCAGCGCCGCGTTGCGAACCGAGGAAGCCGAGCTCCTCGTCAAGACCACCGGCGCCAAGGCCTACGACGCCTTCGAAAAATCGATCGCCGATTGCGTCGCCTTCAACGAAGCGGCCGCCGCCACCGCCGGCACCGAAATCGCCGCCACCATGGCGTCCACGCGCACCCTCGCCATCGCACTCTCCTCCGGCGCCGTGATCCTTTCGCTGCTCTCGGGTTACCTGATCGTTCGTCAGGTCAACCGCTCCATCCGCCGCATCGGCCTCGCGCTCGAAGACACCTCCACGCAGGTCACCGCCGCCGCCTCCCAAGTCGCCGGCGCCAGCCAGTCGCTCGCCCAAGGCGCCAGCGAACAGGCCGCGTCCCTCGAGGAAACCAGCGCTTCGATCGAGGAGCTCGCAAGCATGACGAAGCGCAATGCCGACAACGCGCAGCAAACCAAGGAACTCTCCAACCAGACGCGTCTCGCGGCCGACACCTGCGCCGCCGACATGCAGGCGATGAGCATCGCCATGGACGAAATCAAATCGTCCTCCTCCGACATCTCCAAGATCATCAAGACCATCGACGAGATCGCGTTCCAAACCAACATCCTCGCGCTCAACGCCGCCGTCGAAGCCGCCCGCGCGGGCGAAGCCGGCATGGGCTTCGCCGTCGTCGCCGAGGAAGTGCGCAGCCTCGCCCAGCGCTCCGCCCAATCCGCCAAGGAAACCGCCGCCAAGATCGAAGTCGCGATCAGCAAGAGCGAACAGGGCGTCCGCATCTCCAGCAAGGTCGCCGAATCCATCTCGCAAATCCTCGAAAAGGCCCGCCAGGTCGACGCCCTCGTCGCCGAAATCGCAACCGCCTCGCACGAGCAGAATCAGGGTATCGGCCAGGTAAATACAACCGTCGGCCAGATGGACAAGGTCACGCAGTCGAACGCCGGCAACGCCGAGGAAACCGCCGCCGCCGCCGAGGAACTCAGCGCCCAGGCCGTGTCGATGCGGGAACTCGTCGCCGACCTTCGCTGGCTCGTCGAGGGCAACAAATCCGATCCGGCGGCCGCGAACGCCTCCGCCGCTTCCCCGACGAAATCCGCTCCGCCCGCCGCTCGCGAACATCACGACGGCACCCTCCGCCGCCCCGATCTCGGCGCGCGCGAAACCACGGTCGCGTCCACCGACGATCTCCATTTCACGGACATCGAGCCCTCGTCCAACGGTCACAGCCGGCTCCGTTGACGCGATTTCGCTAAACCCGGCGCCCAATCATCCGAAACGTATCATGCCAGCCGTGCGTCCGCGACGGCTGGCCCTTCCTACCATGTCCAACGTGCCCGCTCCCGCCGCCTCCAAGCTCGCCGGCAAATACCTGACCGTCGTCCTCGAAAACGAAGCCTACGGCATCGCCGTGCTGAAGGTTCGCGAGATCATCCGCATGCAGAAGATCACGCCCGTGCCGCAAATGCCGGCGTTCGTGAAAGGCGTCATCAACCTCCGCGGCCGCGTCATCCCCGTCGTCGATCTCCGCGTGAAGTTCGGCCTCAAGGCCGAATTCGCCGAGCGCACCTGCATCGTCGTCGTGCAGGTCACCCTCCCGACCGAGCAAATCGTTCAGATGGGCCTCATCGTCGACAGCGTCGAGGAAGTGGTCACCCTCTCCGACGACGAAATCGAGCCCACGCCCGACTTCGGCACGAAGATCGACACCACCTACCTCCTCGGCATGGCCAAGGTGAAGGGCCAGGTGAAAACGCTCCTCGACATCGACCGCGTCGTCGCCCCCGAGACCGTCCAAGTCATCGCCCAAGCGGCCAGCTAAGCCGGTAGAGCCCGACGTCCCCCGTCGGGCTTTTTTGTTTCAACGCTCCCCGCCCGTCCCCAACGCCGCTTCGTCGCCACGTTCACTCCGACAAATAAAACGGATTCGGCAGCTTGAACGTCCGCTCCGCGAACCCGCCCGCGAGATCGCTCTCCTGGTCGCCGATGTTCGCGATGATCACAAAGCCCGCGTCCGCGATCCGCTTTCGCTCCGCGGTCTTGAACGCCGCCGCGCTTTCCTTCGCCTCATTGGGCAACAACCGCAGCGCTTCGAAATCCGTGCAGCCGATCGCGCGCAAATTCCGCATCGTTCCCGCGCGGTCGCGCTCCGTCCGCGCGCTCACGAAAAACACGCGCACGCCCGCCGCACGCGCGGCGCGATAAACCTCGCGCACCGGCTCGATCGCCCGCGCCTCGCCGCGACGCACCCACCGCCGCCACGACTCGGGCAGGTAGCCGAAATCGTTCGTGCGCATCTCCGACAGATTCGACCAAAGCGTTTCGTCGAGATCGAACACCGCCGCCAATTTCTGCGGCCCGGCGATTCCTCGCGCATCGACCCGCGCGCGCTCCTCGATCCACGCTTTCGCCTCGGCCGCGACGCGCGCGATGTCCGCCGCATACTCGCCCGACTCCACATACGCGCGAATCTCCCGCTTCGCGTGACCGAGATTCCGCGGCTCGGCCGTGAACAGCGCCGGCGCCAGCGTCAGCGACGCCACCGCCAGCACCAGCCCTCGAAAACGCGTGCTCACGCCAGCGACAGATCCACGCGCTTCACGTCCTTCACCGGCCACTTCGTGACCGTCAGGCCTTTCGCGCTGCGCGAGCTCACCGGCACGCTCGTCATGTCGAACTCGAACTCACGCACACGCGCGCCGCTGCGGCCGTCGATGAAGATCTTCAGCTTCTTCGGCATCTCTTTCTCGGTCTTGCTGACCTCGAAATACACGATCTTCGAGCCCTCCGACTTCACCAGCGGATACAACTTGTCGCGCGAGAGCCCGCCGATCTGGAAACGCTTCGCAAACGCCTTCCCGGTCTCCTTGTCCTGATACACCATCGTGTAGAAGTTCGGATCGCCGTCCTTCGGGAAGATCGCGATGTGGATGATGTCGCGACCCATGAAGACCTTGTCCGCGACTTTCGCGACCTTGAGCGAACCGTCGCGCATGATCGTGAGCACGCTGTCGAGGATCGTGCACTCCTGCACGAACTCGTGCTGGCGCCAGTTGAGCCCGATGAACCCGTCCTCGCGATTCACGTAAAGTCGTTGATTCGCGGATACGACTTCCGCGGCGTTGATCTGCTCGATCTCGTCGTAACTCGTCCGCCGCTTCAGGCCCTTGCCGTATTTCTCCTGCAACATCTCGAACCACGCGACCGCATAGGCCGTGAGGTTCTTCAGGTTGTTCTTCGTTTCCTTGATGCCCGCCTCGATCTTCGCGATCGCCTCGTCCGCCTGGAAGCGGTTGTAGGCCGAGATCCGCTTGATCCGGATTTCCGTCAGGCGCGTGATGTCGTCGTCCGTCACTTCGCGGCGAAGATTCTTCACGAACGGCTTCAAGCCCTCCCGAATCTCTTCGAGCACGCTTTCCCACGTCTTGGATTTTTCGATCCGCCGGTAGATCCGCTCCTCGATGAAGATCCGCTCGAGCGAATCCCAGTGCCACTGCTGCTCCAGCTCCTCGAGTTTGATTTCGAGCTCCTGCTTCAGCAGCGCCTTCGTCTTGTCCACCGTGCGCTTCAGGATCTCGCGCACGCCGAGAAACTCCGGCCGGTCCTGCCCGGTGTTCTCGTCCGTCACGATCACGCACGCCGCCGGCGACAGATTCGCCTGGCAGCCCGTGAACACGTAGAGCTGCTGAATCACCTTCTCCGGCTCGCTGCCCTGCGGCAGGTGAACGAGGATCTCGACCGAATCCGCCGTGTTGTCGTCGACGTGGCGGATCTTGATCTTGCCCTTCGCGTTCGCCGCGAGAATCGACTCGATCAACGACTCCGTCGTCGCGCCATACGGCAGCTCCGTGATCGCCAGCAGATACTTGCTGCGAATCTCGATCTTCGCGCGAACCTTCACTTTTCCGCCGCGCTCGCCGTCGTTGTATTCCGAGAAATCCGCGATGCCGCCCGTCGGGAAATCGGGATAAATCCGGAACGATTTTCCCTGCAGGTGATTGATCGCCGCGCGGCAGAGGTCGTTGAAATTGTGCGGCAGGATCCTCGTCGCGAGGCCGACCGCGATGCCTTCCGCGCCTTCGAGCAGCACGATCGGAAACTTCGCCGGCAGCGTCACCGGCTCCTTCGCGCGCCCATCGTAGCTCAGCTGCCACGTCGTGGTCTTCGGATTGAAGAGCACGTCCTTCGCGAAATTCGTCAGCCGCGCCTCGATGTAACGCGGCGCCGCCGCGTCGTCGCCCGTCAGCAAATTGCCGAAGTTGCCCTGCGGCTCCACGAGAAACGCCCGCTGCCCGATCGCCACCAGCGCCGCGCCGATCGACGCGTCGCCGTGCGGGTGCAGCGACATCGTGCGGCCGACGATGTTGGCGACCTTGTGGAAGCGTCCGTCGTCCATGTCCCACAACGTGTGCAGGATCCGGCGTTGCACGGGCTTCAGACCGTCGTCGATGTGCGGCACCGCGCGGTCGAGGATCACGTAGCTCGCGTAATCGAGAAACCAGTTGCGATAGCTCACCGCCAGCGGCGAATCCTCGTCCTGCACCTTCGCTCCACCGCGGCGCGGCGGCGGCGGCGCGGGCTCCGGCGAAATCGTCACGATCTGATCCGCCTTCGGCTCATCCGCTTTCGGCTCCGCCCCCGCGCCCGAGCGCTGCTCCATCTCCGGCGCCTTCGCCTTCGACTCCGACTTTCCGCCTTTCTTTTGGGACGCGGCCGACTCGACGCTGGCGTCGAGCGGAAGTTCGGGCTGATCGGAGTTTTTCGAGGATTTCTTTCGGGCCATCGCGAGCGAAACAGCGCGCAGGTTTGGGGCCCGCCGCGTCGCGCGTCAAGCGGCACTCTTCCCCGTCCCAGCCGCCCCGCGCCCCGCTAACGGCTTCGCTCTTTTTTCAATATCTCCGCCGCTTTCCCCATCTCGAGATCCCGCACCGCGCGCCGCTCCGCGAGCGTCGGCATCGGCAGTTCGATGTCCGGCACCACGCCCTTCCCCTCGAGCCGTTGCCCGTCCAACCCCACATAGTCGCTCACCGGCACCTGCAGCTCGCCGCCGCCGGGCAGCCGGTAAAAACGCGAGTGAATCACCGCGCCCGCCGTCCGCCGCCCGATCACCGTCGCCCGCCCGTGATGCTGCAACACATGCGAGAAGATCTCCGCCGCGCTCCCCGTGCCGGGCCCGATCAACACCAGCACGCGTCCGCCGTAGCGCGTCGCGCCCCATCCGAAGCTGTGCGATTTCCTGGTCCGGCCGTTCCGCTTCACGATCGTGCCTTCCTCCACTTTCCCGTCGAAAAATTCCGCCAGCGCCACGCGCAGCGAAAACGTGTCGCCGCCGCGATTCTCGCGCAGATCGATCACCACCGCCGGCGCGTCACGGTGCTTCCGCATCTGCTGCCGCAGCCAGTTCGCCGTCTCCAACGCGAACCGATCGAAGCGCAGGTAAACCGCGCCGTCCTCCAGCACGAACGTCTCCACCCGCTCGAAATTCACCAGCGCCGGCCGCATCGACAGCGTCCGCCGCCCGTTCTCGCGATCCAGAAACTCGAACGTCACCGGCTCCCCCAGCCGCATCACGAAATCGTCGTTCGCGCGCAGCGGCTCGCCATTGCGCGACACGATCAACCACCCGCGCTCCACCCCCGCCCGCATCGCCGGACCGCCGGGCAACACATCCGCGACGACCCGCGCCCCTTCCACTTCCGTCCAGCGCAACCCGATCGCCGGCCGGTGCTCCACGCGGCGCTCGTGCGCGCGCCGCGGCGTCAGCGCGACGAGATGCGATTCCTTCAACTCCGCGCACATGTCGTTGATCGCCTGATACAGCTCGTCGTCGTTCTTCGCCGCCAGCGCCCGCGGACGATACCGCTCGCGCATCGCCCGCCAGTCGACGCCGCGAAAACTCGCGTCGAAATACTTGTCGTTCACGAGCTCCCACGCGCGGTCGAAAACCTTCTGGTTGTGCGCCGGCCGCGCCTCGACCGCGAGCGGCGGCGGCTCGCGGTATTCGGAAGGTGGAGACACGCACCCCGCCAGCAGCAGCGCCGCGAGCAGGGCGCAGAGGACGCTCAGCGTCTCGCGGCGGAACGCGTGCGCGTGGCGCGAAACGCCCGCCCGCTCCGCTCCCCTCCACCGGGCGGCCATGCTCACACCTCCACCAGGTCCTTCTCCACCCTCAGGTTCCCGATGATGAAGTCCTGCCGCTCCGGCGTGTTCTTGCCCATGAAGAATCCGAGCAACTCGCCGCTGTCGTGCAGGTGCGCGAGCGTCACCGGCTCCAGCCGGATGTTCTCGCCGATGAAGTCCTTGAACTCGTTCGCCGAGATCTCGCCGAGGCCCTTGAAGCGCGTGATCTCATGGCTCGCGCCGAGCTTCTTCACCGCCGCCTGCTTCTCCTCTTCGGTGTAGCAGTAGATCGTCGCCTTCTTGTTCCGCACGCGGAAGAGCGGTGTTTCCAAGATGAACACATGACCGTTGCGGATCAGGTCCGGGAAGAACTGCAGGAAAAACGAAATCAGCAGCAGCCGGATGTGCATGCCGTCCACGTCCGCGTCCGTCGCGATCACGATCCGGTTGTAACGCAGCCCGTCCATCCCGTCCTCGACGTTCAACGCCGACTGCAACAGGTGAAACTCCTCGTTCTCGTAGATCACTTTCTTCGAGAGCCCGTAGGTGTTCAGCGGCTTTCCTTTCAGCGCGAACACCGCCTGCGTCTGCACGTCGCGCGTCGCCGTCAGCGAGCCCGCCGCCGAATCGCCTTCGACGATGAACAACGTGCTCTCCTCCGCGCGCTCGTTGCGATCGCCGAGGTGCAGCCGGCAGTCGCGCAGCTTGCGGTTGTGCAGCGACGCCTTCTTCGCGCGCTCGCGCGCGAGATTGCGAATGCCCGCCAGCTCCTTCCGCTCGCGCTCGTTCTCCTCGATCTTCCGTTTGATCGCCTCCGCCGTCTCGCGGTTCTTGTGCAGATAGACGTCGAGCGCCTGCTGCATGAATTTTCCCACGAACTCCTTCAACGTCGGCCCGTCCGGCCCCACGCTCGTCGAACCGAGCTTCGTCTTCGTCTGCGACTCGAACACCGGCTCCATCACGCGCACCGCGATCGCCGCGTCGATCGACTGCCGCACGTCCGCCGCGTCGTAGTCGCGTTTGAAGAAATTCCGCACCGTATCCACCAAAGCCTCGCGAAACCGCCGACAGGTGCGTCCCCCCNNTCGTCCGTGTGCTGGCCGTTCACGAACGAAAAATACTCCTCGCCGTAGTGCGCGCCGTGCGTGAACGCCACCTCGATGTCCTCGCCCTCGAGATGGATGATCGGATACAGCGGCTCTCCGCTCAGGTTCTTCTGCAGCAGGTCGCGCAATCCGTGCTCCGATTTGAACGGCTTCCCGTTGAACACCAGCGTCAGCCCGCGATTCAAGAACGCGTAGTTCCACAGCATGTCCTCGATGAACTCCGTGCGGAACTTGAAATCCTTCCCGAACAACTCCTCGTCCGGCGTGAACTCGATCAGCGTGCCGTTGCGCTCGTCCGTCTTCGCGATCTTCGAATCCTTCTTCAGCTTCCCTTTCTCGAACTCGACCAGCTTCGTCTGCCCGTCGCGAAACGCCTGCGCGCGATAGCTCAACGCCAGCGCGTTCACCGCCTTCTGGCCGACGCCGTTCAAACCCACCGATTTCTGAAACGTCTCGCTGTCGTATTTCGCCCCCGTGTTGATGATCGACACGCAGTCGATCAGCTTCCCCAGCGGAATGCCCCGGCCGTAGTCGCGCACGCGCAGCGTCCGGTCGTTCAGCTCGACTTCGATCTTCCGGCCATAGCCCATCGTGAATTCGTCGATCGAGTTATCGATCGTCTCCTTCAACAGCACGTAGATGCCGTCCTCCGCATGCGCACCGTTGCCCAACCGGCCGATATACATGCCCGGCCGCAGCCGGATGTGTTCGAGGGACGACAGGGTTTTGATCGACGCTTCCGTGTAAGCTTTGGCCATGGAGAAAAGTTGCGCTGAAAACACGTGCCGCCGCCGGCTCTGACAAGCGCATTTCCGCCCCGCCGCCCATCGGCCGTTCGCAATCCGTTCTCCTCCGCGATGTAGGAGCCTGCTTGCAGGCGATTTGGAGCTGAACAACCTCCCTTGTCGACCCGCCCAAACTCACTCCCCCCGCGCGATCATGAAAAAATTCCTCCTCTCCCTCGTCATCGGCCTGCTCGCCCTCGTCCTCATCGCCTACATCGCGAGCTACTTCTTCCTCGGCTCCCTCGTGAAAACGGGCGTCAACACCGTCGGCCCCCGCGTCACGCAAACCCACGTCGAACTCGCCGACGCCTCGCTCTCCCCCACCGGCTCCGGCACGCTCACCGGCCTCGCCGTCGCCAATCCCACCGGCTGGACCGACGCCCACGCGCTCTACCTCGGCCAGGTCGACTTCGACGTCGTTCCCACGTCCGTCCTCGGCGACACCATCGTCATCAACTCGCTCGTCATTCAACAGCCCGAGCTCACCTACGAGACCCGCGTCGTCTCCAGCAACATCGCCGATCTCCTCAAAAACATCGAAGCGAGCTTCGCGCCCTCCGCGCCGAAACCGCAACAGCAGGACGGCCCCCCGAAAAAATTCATCGTGAAACATTTCAAGCTCACCGACGGCAAGGTCACGCTCGGCGTCGGCCCCGCCGCGCTCCCGCTTCCGTTGCCCGCGCTCGAACTCCACGACCTCGGCGTCCAGGAAGGCGGCCTCACCGCCGGCCAGCTCTCCGTCGCCGTCCTCCGCCAGGTGCTCGGCAACGTCGTCAACGCAACCACCGGCGCCGCGTTGAAATCCGGCGGCACCCTCGGCGCCGGCGCCACCGAACAACTCAAGAAAACCGGCGAAAGCCTCAAAAAACTCTTCGGCGGCGAAAAAGAGAAGAAGTAGCCGGTGCGGAGCCCGACGTTCCCGTCGGGCTCTTTTCGTTCACCTCCCGGCCCAATCAAAAATCGAAAATTCAAAATCGAAAATTTTCTCCGCCTCTGTGCTCCCCCGCCTCGCCCTCGCCGATTGACCCGCCCGCCGCCCCCGCTTCGCTCCCCCACGTGAAAATCACTTACTACCTCGAAGTCCTCTCCTCCTGGTGCACGTGGGTCGAACCGGTCTGGGCCGAGCTGAAACAGCGCTACGCCGGCCGCGCGGAATTTCACTGGAAAATCGCGCTCATGAACCCGCAGGACTTCCCGGTTTCACGCGAGCAATGCGACTGGTTCTACCGCCGCAGCGGCGCCACCGTCATGCGCTCGCCGTTCATGCTCAGCTCCGGCTGGTTCGAACCCGAACGCAAAGGCAACTACCTCGCGCCCAACCTCGTCGCCGAAGCCGGCCGTGATTTCGGCTTCGACGGCGACGAACTCCGCCTCGCCGTCGCCCACGCCGCCGTGCGTGAAGGCCAGAAGGTCGGCGACCTCGCCGTGGCCGTCGCCGCCGCCGCCCGCGCCTGCAAAGTCGACGCCGCCCAGCTCCGCGCCCGCGCCGAATCGCCCGAGGTCCGCGCACGCGTCGAAGCCAGCACGAAGGAATTCTTCGCCCACCAGGTCTCCCAACGCCCCGCCTTCATCCTCGAAGACGCCATCGGCGACAAAGCCGTCTTCTCCGGCCTCGTCCGCCTCGAGCCGCTCGTCGCCACGATCGATGCCATGCTCGCCGACACCGCCGCCTACGCCTCCCACGCCGCCCACTACGGCCCCGTCCCCAAACAATAGCGGGCGCCCGTGTCCGCGGAACCGGCGTCTCCGCCGGGCTGATACACGCCACAAATAGTTGGAACCGCCCCGCCGCCCGCGCCGTCTCCAAGCCGAACCAGCCATGAAAGCCCCTCGCTTCGCTCTCGCGCTCGCCTTGTTCGTGTCCTCGCTCGCTCTCGCTCGCGCCGCCGATTCCGACCTCCGCTTCTCCAAAACCCTTCGGCCCGCCGAATTGTCCGCCACCGGACTCGATCGGCTCTCCTCCGATCAGCTCGCGATCCTCGACGCCCTGATCCGCCGCGACATCGCCCAATCGCGCTACACCTCCAAAGAACCTCGGGCCGAACGCTTTTCCGCCCGTCTCACCGACGCCGAACGCGACCAGTCCGGCCTCGCCCAGCTCGCCGAAACCGAACTCGCCGCGCTCGACGCCCACATCGCCCCGCTCGCCACTCCGCCCGCGTCCGGCGGACGTTTCACGCCCAACACCCGCTACGCCTCCATCCCTTCCGTCAAAATCGACCGCGGCCCGCGTATCCACGGCCAGCTTACACTTATGGTCGCCGCCGGCAGCGACGACTACACCGCTTACGGCGGCGGCATCGCCGTCACCGTCGACGACCCCGCGAGCAGGATGTCGCTCACGCTCGCCTACTCCGAAATCCACAGCAAAGGCGGCGGCCCCTGGCGCTACTGCGGCGATTACTACTACGGCCGCCGCCACGGCCCCTTCGCCCCGCTCTACTGACGACAACCGGCGCTCCGTCGCCGCTACTCGTGCTCCCCGCGATAGTCCTTCTCCCCCGCCCGCACCGCGATCTCCATCCGGTTTTCCTTCGGCGGTAGCGGACACGTCGCAAACGGCGTAAACGCACACGGCGGGTTGATCGCTTCGTTGAAGTCCAACACCACCTTCCCCCCGCGCGGCGGATCCGCATAGACAAACCGCGCCGCCCCATACGTCTCCACGCCGCTCGTCAGATCCGAAATCACGAACATCATCGGATCGTCGCTCCCATCCACCAGCGGCAGCAGCTCGAACGTCTTCCCTTCGCGCTCGAACACCGCCTTCCCCGGCACCAACGCCGGCATCTCCTGCCCGAGGATGTTCTTGATCATCACCTCGCGCGGCCGCTCGAACCACTCCCAATCCGCCTCGATCCGCCACGTCGGATCGATCGGAAAATACTCGATCCCGGCAAAATGCTTCCTCCGCTCCGACGCCGTGTCGCGCACCCGCAGCGCCTTCCGCCCCCCGCGATCGATCACGAAAAAACTCACCGTCCCAAACGACACCCGCGTCGCCGGCCACGCCCCCGCCTCCCGCAGCGTCGCCGTCAACACCTGCTCCCCCTCCACGCGCACGTCCTCCGCCGGATTCACCGTGAGCGTCACCACCCCGCGCTCGTTCAACACGATCGTTCCCACGTGCGCCGGCGCATTCTTCAACACGATCGTGTTGTCCGCCGCCGAACCCACCGTGTTCGACCCCGGCTCGAGAAAATGCAGCCCCACCAGCGTCAACCAGCCTTCGTCGCGCATCAGCCGCGCCAACCGCTCCGCCCGGCTCTTCTCGATCTGCGCCACATACGCCGCGTCCGGCTCCGCCGCGCCCAGCGCGAGCACCATCGCCAACCCCAACGCGATTCCACGCATCATCCTTTCACCGTGCCCGCCCCGCCCTCGAACTCAAGCCACCCGTGCCCGCACGTGATGTTACCAGTTGGTGGTAAACTTTTCGCCAGACCGACCGATCATCCGAAGGTGCCACACGCCCTCGCCACCCGCACCTTCGAACGGGCCGCCACTGCATTGCGCCGGCAGGCCATGCCGTGCCTGCCCGAAATCGTGCAGCTCATGCGCACGCTCTCCACGCGGTCTTCCGACATCTCCGTTCCCGAACTCGCCGACATCGTCCAAAAAGATCCCGTCATCCTCGCCAAGGTCCTCGCCGCCGCCAACACCCTCGGCTACAACCCCGGCCGCGTCCCCGTCGTCACCGTCACGCAAGCCATTCACGTCATCGGCTACGAGCGCATCCGCTCGCTCGCCATGTCGCTCCTCTTGGTCGAACAAACCAGCCGCAGCCACAGCGTCGACGAACAACGCGACGTCATCTCCCAGGCCCTCACCGCCGGCTGCATCGCCCAGGCCGTGTGCGAATCCCGCGGCATTCTCAATCCCGAGGAAGCCTCCGTCTGCGCCTCGCTCCGCTCCTTCGGCCGCATCGTCATGGTCACGTGCATGCTCGACGACTACCGCGCCGCCCGACAACTCGCCGCCGGCGCGCGCGACGACGACGCCTTCACTCGCGTCTTCGGCCTCACGCCCCTCGAACTCGGCCGCCGCCTCCTCAAAGCCAGCGATCTCCCCGACGACATCACCGCCACGCTCCGCGCCGTCACGCCCGATTCCCTCGCCAACCCGAACCCTTCGCCAGGCGACCACATGCTCGCGCTCACCGACTTCGCCACGCACCTCGCCGGGATCACCCTCCAACCCGATCTCGACCGCAATGGCTTCACCCACGCGTCGCAATCCCTCGCCCGCCGCTATCATAAACTCATTCCACACCTCGCCGACGACACCCACGCGCTCGTGCAATCCGCCTCCCGCCAGCTCCACCACTTCGCCCACACCCTCCAAATCAAGAGCCTCCCTCCCCGCTTCCTCTCCCGCCTCCGCCATCGCGCCGTCGCCAACCCCGACGCACCGCCCGAAGAACCGCCTGCCGCCACTTCCACTCCGGAAACACCTCCGCCCGCCCAACACGCCGCCCCCTCCGCTCCCACGGCGCCCGAACTCCCGGCGCCCGCCCCGTTCACCTGGTCCGCCGAAATCGCCCGCCTCACCGCCCTCGCCAACTCCTCCGCCAACCCCGCGCCGCCGCTCGTCGATTCAGCCTTCGACAGCCTGCGGCGCGGACTCGACGCCACCGAGTTCCTCCTCTTCTCCCACTCCGCGCTCGACGACGCGTTCGTCCTCTCCCACCGCGCCGGCCGTTCGTCCCATCGGGTCGACAAACCCAGCATCCGCGCCAGCGAGCGCACCGTCTTCGGCATCTGCCTCGCCCGCGGCGAAAACGTCCTCATCCACCGCGCCGCCGATCCGAAAATCCGCCTCCCTACCTCCCCGCCGTGGCTTCCGCCCACCGACCTCCTCGGCTCCTTCGCGCTCTTCCCCATTCTCCGCGACAACCACCTCCACGGCCTCCTCCTCGCCGGCTGGTCCACTCCCCGCCAGATCGCCCTCTCGTCCGAAGAAACCCGCGCGATCCGCCACCTTCTCTCCCTCACCACCGGCCCGCGCACCCGCGCCGCCGCGTGATTCGAACGCACCGCGTCCGCGCACTCAAACCGGCGGCTTCCCGCGAAACGCCCCAAACAGCGCCGCGATCACCAGCAGCACTAAAAACACGAAGAACAAAATCTTCGCGATGTCCGCCGACGCCCCCGCGATTCCAGTGAAACCAAAAACACCCGCCACGATCGCGATGATGAAAAAAATCAAAGCCCACTTCAGCATACGTCCTCCGGGTTGCGTTTGAGATTTTCCCGCCTCCGCGCGTTCAACTGTCCTCCAGCTTCACGTTCTGCTTCCGCAAAAACGGCACCAGTTCATCCACGCCGAAATCCGCGAGAATCTCTCCGTGCCAGTCGAGCGTCGGCGCCTTCGACTGCCCCGATTTCTTCACCATCTCGCCCATCGCATTCGCATCCGCGCTCACGTTCTGCTCGCGATAACTCACGCCTTTCTCGCGCAAAAACTCGATCACCTCGTGGCACCACGGACACCCGGGCTTGATGTAGAGAATCGGTAGATCTTGGCCAGCCATCCCGCGATGGTCCCGCCCCGCTCCCGCTTGTTCCTGCCCGCGCCTGCCGAAGCGCCTCTTTCGGGTCAACTCCCGATGCCGCCCTGATCACCTTTCGGCGCGCCTTGGCGGATTCGTCACCCGTGTAAATTCGTGGGCATTCGTGGTTCAAATGATTGAGCCCAGCTCAGCCCCACAGAATCCGTCTCAACTCCTCCACCGAGGTCACCGGCGCCTGACACGCGTAGTCCTCGCACACATACGCCGTCGCCCTCCCGTCGACCGGCTTCATCGCCGCCACCCACGCCGCCTCCTTCGCGATCGTCTCCGTCGTCGCCGCCATCACCACCCGCCGCGGCCCGAGCCGCTCGTGCGCCACCGCCGCCAGCGCGCGAAACTCCGCCGACCGCGGATCGCCCGCGATCACCACATGCCGCGGCGCATCCAGCGCCAGCTCCAGCGCACACAACATCTGCGGCAGCGCCTGCGACGCCTTTTCCCACTGCGCGCGAAACGCCAGCACGCACCGCACCGCCCGCTCGCGATACGCCGCCCCGCTCTCGCCCAACATCGTCGCGAACCGCAGCAGATTCATCGCCGCCACCGAACTCGCCGCCGGCTCCGCCCCATCGTAATCCTCCTTCAACCGTAGCACGATCGCCGCATCGCCCGCCTGCGAGTTGAAATACCCGCCGTTCGCCTCGTCCCAAAACTTCTCGTCCATCGTCCGCTGCAACCGCAGCGCCCACGCCAGCCACCGCTCCTCGAACCCCGCCTCATACAAATCGAGCAGCCCCTGCACGAGAAACGCATAATCCTCCGCAAACCCTTCCGCCTTTCCGCGCCCGTCCCGCCAATTCCGATACAGCACGCCGCGCTCCGCCTCATACAACTCCCGCTCCAAAAACTCCGCCGTCTTCCCCGCGGCCGATAACAATCGTTCTCTTTCTTCCTTCTCGTTCTCTTTCTCCTCCGGCGCCTCCCGCAACACCATCGCTCCCCGCGCCAGCGCCGAGATCATCAATCCATTCCACGCCGTGATGATCTTGTCGTCCCGCGACGGCCGCGGCCGCTCCTTCCTCCGCGCGCGCAATTTCTCCAGCGCCGCCAGCACGCGATCATTCGCCTCCACGACATCCAGCCCCTGCGCCTTCGCCGTCTGCACGATCGACTGCCGCTGCATCAACACATTCTTCCCCTTCAACTCTCCCTGCGGATCCAGCTCCGCCGGCACATTCCCATGCTCCGCCACGCCGAAATGCGCCGCGAACAACCCCGCATCCGCCCCCAACACCTCCGCGATCTCCGCGTGCGTCCAAACATAAAACGCCCCCTCCACCGCATGCGCATCCGCCTTCTTGTTGCTTGTCACTTCATCCTTCCCACTTCCGGCCGCTTCGGGCGGCAGGCTATCCGCATCCTCCGCCGAATAAAATCCGCCCGCCGGATGCGCCAGATCGCGTAACACATATTCGAATACATCCCGCGCCATCCACGCATACCGCTCGTCGCCCGTCGCCTGCCGCGCCTCGAGCGCGTTGAGCGCGATCTGCGCCTGGTCATAGAGCATCTTCTCGAAGTGCGGCACGAACCACCGCTCATCGACCGAATACCGGTGATACCCGCCGCCCACGTGATCGTGCATCCCGCCGCGCGCCATCGCCTGCAACGTCGCCGCCGCCAGCTTCACCGCCTCCNGCCCCGNNTCGCTGTCCGAGNCCCTGCAACGCCGCCACCCGAAACAAAAAACTCAGATTGCTCGCCCGCGGAAATTTCGGCGCCCCGCCAAACCCGCCAAAATTCGGATCAAACGCCTCATAAAAATACTGGAAGCATTTCTCGAACGCCGCGCTCCCCGCCTCCAGCAACTCCCGGTTACGATCTTTGGCCTCTGGCGTTTGGATTTTGGCGTTTTCCTGAAAATGCTCCCTCAACGCCCCGATCACCCGCTCCCCCTCCGCCACCAGCTTCTCCCGCTCCTCCGCCCACCCTTTCGCGATCGCCCGCAAAATCGACACGAACCCCGCCCGCCCGCCGCGATCCTCCAGCGGAAAATACGTCCCGCCGAAAAACGGCTTCAGCTCCGGCGTCAGCCACGCGCTCAACGGCCACCCGCCGTGCCCCGTCATCGCCTGCACATACGTCATGTAAACCTTGTCCACATCCGGCCGCTCTTCGCGATCCACCTTGATCGACACAAACGACGCATTCAGCACCGCCGCCACGTCTTCGTTCTCGAACGATTCGTGCGCCATCACATGACACCAATGGCACGTCGCGTAACCGATGCTCAAAAAAATCGGCTTCTGCTCCGCCCGCGCCCGCGCAAACGCCTCCTCCCCCCACGGCATCCACTCCACCGGATTTCCCGCATGCTGCAGCAGATAAGGAGACTTCTCATTCACGAGTCGGTTCGGCATTCCGCAACCTCCCGCAATCTTGCGATTTGGCAACGGAATGTTCCGCGCCGGCCCCGCGGCAAACGACCATCGTTTGGGCCCGCAAACCCGCCGCCGTTTTAGCGAAGACTCCCCACACCCATCACGCTTTGTCGACGTCGCCACGCACCTCGCGTTAATCGCTCCCGGAGCCCTCCCCCTCCAAAGAGGAATACCCGCCATCCGCACTCCCTGCTAGGGTGGCGGCATGCACCCCCGCCAAGTTTCCCACCTCCACGCTCTCGCTTTGTGCGCATCTCTCGCGTTCGCAGCACCCAGTGTTCATGCCGATCTCAAAGCCGTGGATGAAGACATCCCGTGGAACATGGATGCCGGTGGCACCGTTGAAGATCGTGCCACCTACATCCTCGGCAGCACCGGCGCCGTGACGCACGACCTCGGCTACGGCCCCATGGTGGGGATTAACAATCCAAACAACCACCTGATCATCACCCCGGCTCGAGCCTTCTCGGAGAGAGCGGCTACATCGGCTCGGGAAACACCAGCAACTATAACATGGTTAACGTCGTCGGCACCGGTTCCTCTTGGATCATCGAAGACCGGCTCGAAGTGGGCGGCGACGGCAGCCACAACCACCTGTCCGTCGAAGACGGCGCTTACGTTTCCACCAGTTGGGCCTACGTCGGCCTCACCGAGACCGCCCATCACAACAGCCTCCATATCAGCGGCAGCGGATCCAGAATGGACGTGCAAAGTGGGATGACGCTTGGCTCGACCGGAACGAACAACACGCTCCACGTCGGCTACGNCGGGATACTCTCCGTCGAAGGAATGTTAGGCGTCGGTAGCTACGACACCGGCAACGACAACGCAGCCTTCGTTTACGATCGCGATTCCATCCTCTCGGTGCAGCAACTCCGGATCGGTGGCTACGGCACGCAACGGAACTCCCTCACGATCCAGGATGCCGCCCTGCTTCAGATCAGCGGATATTGGAGCATCGATTACGCCCTCCTGATCGATTCCGAGGGTGACAGCTTCCTCAACTTCGATGGCGGCTTCCTCGCCATCGAAGGCGACGTCACCTATCTCATCGCTGAGCTCATCGCCGACGGAGCCTTCCGTTTCGGGAGCGAGTCCGCATGGACCATCGGCGGCGAGGATGACTTCGTCTTTCACTACTTCGCCGACGAAGCCGACGCCTTCGCTTTCAGCGGCTACTCCGGCCTCGCCGGCTACACCATCGTTACGAACATCGCCGGCTCACCCATTCCCGAACCTTCCACCTACGCCGCGCTCGCCGGCGCCGCCGTCCTCGGCCTCGCTCTCCTGCGCCGCCGCCGCGCCCGCTCTTAACCGCCCCCTCCAAAGGGGCATAACACCCGCCCGCCGTCGCTGCTACACTGGCGGAATGTCCCTCCGCCACATATCCCGCCTCCACGCCTTCGCTTTCTGCGCCTCCCTCGCTTTCGCCGCGCCCGGCCTTCACGCCGGCATCATCGCCATGGATGTCGATGTCCCGTCGGTCATGGATGAAGGTGGCACCGAGGACGATCCTGCGACTTATATCATCGGGCTCGCCGGCGCCGTCTCCCGCGATGTCGGCAACACCGGAGCCTACGTTGGTCTCTACACGAACTACAACTTTCTTCTGGTCGCTTCCGGATCCACCCTGACGAGCAAGGGCGGTATCATCGGCTCCGGCTCCGAGAGCAACTACAACACGGTCGCCCTTGTCGGCTCCGGCACATCCTGGGCCGCCGGCGACCGGCTCGATGTGGGTTCCGACGGCAGCAATAATCATCTCTCCGTCGAGGAAGGCTCTCACGTCTCCACCAAGTGGGCCTATGTGGGACTCACGGAAACGGCCCACCACAATACGTTGAACGTCCTCGGCGCGGGTTCTTCGATGACGGTGCAATACGATCTGACGATCGGCTCCGGCGGATCCAATAACATCTTGCGCGTCGGCTACGGCGGCACGCTCACCACCGGCTCCGCCGACATCGGTTTCGAATCCGGCTCGAACAACAACGAAGCCATCGTCTACGACCGAGGTTCCACGTGGTCCCTCAAACAACTCGCCATCGCCACCTACTACGAGGGCTCCGGCAACTCGCTCACCATCGAAGACGGCGGACTCGTCCGCATCAGCGGATTCTCCGACCTCAGCTACGCCCTCACGATCAACACCGCCGACAGCAACTTTCTCAACTTCAACGGCGGTTTCCTCGCCATCGAAGGCGATGCCACCGGCATCATCGCTGACCTCATCGCCGACGGAGCCTTCCGCTTCTCGGACGGCACCACCTGGCAAATCGGCAACGCCGACAATTTCCTCTACAGCTACTTCGCCGACGAAGCCGACGCCTTCGCTTTCAGCGGCTACTCCGGTCTCGCCGGCTACACCATCGTCACCAACTTCGTCGGCTCGCCCGTCCCCGAACCCTCCACCTACGCCGCGCTCGCCGGCGCCGCCGTCCTCGGCCTCGCCTTCCTCCGCCGCAAACGGCGGAGCCCCACGCCCCGTCAGGCTGATTGAGCAACTCCTCGTTGCGCGACCACCCTCGCGCAACTTTCCCCCGCTCGCGTCGACAACCTTGGGCATCACCCCATGCCCAAGAAACGCATCCTCGTCACCGGCGGCTCCGGCAAAGTCGGCCACTGGCTCATCCAGCACCTCCTCGAATCCGGCTACGAAGTCGTCAACATCGACGCCCGTCGTCCCGCCGTCGCGCAATGCCGCACCATCGTCGCCGACCTCACCCAGCTCGGCCAGGTCGTCACCGCNTTNTCGCCCTTCGGCACCGCCGACCGCACGCCCTACGTCGGCGTCATCCACATGGCCGCCATCCCGCGCGCCCACGAATCGCCCAACGACGAAATCTTCCGCGTCAACGCCCTCGGCACCTACAACGTCCTCGAAGCCGCCGCTCTCCTCGGCATCAAGAAAGCCGCCATCGCCTCGAGCGAATCCTCCTACGGCCTCTGCTTCGCNTCCGATTTCTTTCCGCCCAAATATCTCCCCGTCGACGAAGCCCACCCNCAACTTCCCGAAGACACCTACGGCCTGAGCAAAGTCGTCAACGAGGTCACNGCCGACGCCTTTCATCGCCGCACCGGCATGCAGATCATCTCGCTCCGCATCGGCAACGTCCTCAGCCCCGAAGACCACGCACCCGTCCGCGCCACGTATCCAAATCCTGAACACCGCCTCCGCAACCTCTGGTCCTACATCGACGCCCGCGATCTCGCCGTCATCTGCCGGCTCTGCATCGAAAAGGACAACCTCGGCTGCCAGCCGATCATCGCCAGCGCCGACGACACCTCCTCCGATCAGCCCACCCTCGACCTGATCAAAAAATATCTCCCCACCGTCACCGACCTCCGCCGCCCCCTCGAAGGCCTCGCCAACGACCGCTGCAAACACCTCCTCGGCTGGAAGCAGCAACACTTCCTGTAGTTTGGCGCGGCAGCGCCGGTAGGGCGCGCTCTCCGAGCGCGCCGCTCCGCCATTCTCAAAACTCGGAACCCGGAACTCCGGGAACCCGGAACCAATAAACCGCCCGCCGCTTACTGCCCGAGCACCCAGGCAAAAATCAACGGCGCACAAATCGTCGCATCGCTCTCCACGATGAACTTCGGCGTGCTCGCCTGCAGCTTGCCCCAGGTGATCTTCTCGTTCGGCACCGCGCCCGAATACGAGCCATAGCTCGTCGTCGAATCGCTGATCTGACAGAAATAGCCCCACAGCGGCACACCCGTGCGCTCCAGATCCTGGTGCAGCATCGGCACCACGCAGATCGGGAAATCGCCCGCGATACCGCCGCCGATCTGGAAGAAGCCGATCGAGCCCTCCTTGTTGCGCAGCAGCTTCGCGTTCTTCGTGTAGTAGTCCGCGAGCCACGTCATGTATTCGATGCCCGTGCGCACCGTGTGCACGTTCTTCACGTCGCCGCGAATGACCGCCGCCGCATACATGTTGCCCAGCGTCGCGTCTTCCCAACCCGGCACCACGATCGGCAGGTTCTTCTCGCACGCCGCCAGCATCCACGAGTTCTTCGGATCGATTTGATAGCTCTTCTTCAGCTTACCGCTGCGAAGAATCTTATACATGAACTCGTGCGGGAAATAACGCTCACCCGCCTTGTCCGCCGCGACCCACTCCTCGAGCACCGCCGCCTCGATCCGGCGCATCGCTTCCATTTCGGGAATGCACGTGTCCGTCACGCGGTTCATGTGCCGGTCCAACAACGCTTCCTCGTCCTCGCCGGTCAGGTGACGATAGTTCGGCACGCGCTCGTAGTAATCGTGCGCCACCAAATTGAAGATATCCTCTTCGAGATTCGCGCCGGTGCAGACGATCGCGTGCACCTTGTCCTTCCGAATCATCTCCGCGAGCGAGATGCCCAACTCCGCCGTCGACATCGCACCCGCCAGCGTCACGAGCATCTTCCCGCCCGCCGCCAAATGCGCTTCATAACCCTTCGCCGCATCGAGCAACGAAGCCGCGTTGAAGTGCCGGTAGTTTTTCGCGATAAACTTCGACACCGCTCCCTTCGACTTCGCGAGGTCGGCATTGATGTCTTCCGGACGTTTCTTGGCGCGTTTGGCTTTCATGAGTAACGCGAAACTACGCTCATGTTTCGCTCACAAAAAAGCCCAAAATGCGGAAATCTCCGAAGGTAGGGCAGCTCTCCGAGCTGCCCTTCAACTCCTTCACCCACTCACCAACCTTCTTGCGCCTCCTGCGCCTTCTTGCGGGGCAATCTTCCCGCCTCTCCTTCTCTCCCTTCCGCATGCTCGGCGCCTTCCTCACCACGATCTGCTTCTCGCTGTCCGCGATCTTCGCGAACCGGAGCATCCGCGCCGTCGGACTCACCCGGGCCAATCTCGGCCGCCTCCTCTTCGCCCTCCTCGTCCTCGGCCTCTACGCGCACACCTTCGGCCAGGGCCGCATCGTCCTCCCGATCGTCGCCTGCTCCCCGCTCGTCGTCATCCCTTTGCCTTCCGCGGCCATTTTTCCCGCCGAATCCCACCATTGACGCACCGCTCGCCCGCCGGTGTGTTAACCGATTCCCATGCTGACGATCGCCGACGTCTCCAAGTCCTACGGCACACGCGAGCTCTTCTCCGACGTGTCGCTCTTCATCGCGCGCACCGACCGCCTCGGCCTCATCGGCCCCAATGGCGCCGGCAAATCCACGCT
>Ga0065721_10004097_pt1 | contig 49370 bp, 46 predicted proteins | sample Mesricmetagenome_FD_59108 | JGI IMG/M metagenome (GOLD analysis project Ga0065721, IMG submission 59108) | Mesophilic microbial community from rice straw/compost enrichment Sample: eDNA_1 v2 (version 2) | ecosystem: Engineered > Solid waste > Grass > Composting > Bioreactor | place: USA: Davis...
GGGGCCGGTTTCTCACGAAACCGGCCCCGCCCCGTTTTGCCGCCCTTGCCCCGAGGGTCAGGCGCGCTGCCGCCGCCCGCGCCGCCGGGTAACCCACACCGCCGCGAGCGGCAGGAGCCCCGAAGCGGCCAGCGGAAGGGTGCCTAGCTCCGGCACGGCCGCCGCCGCGCTGACGAACCGGACCTCGTCCAGGAAGATCCAGCGGCCGGCGTCCGCGTCCGCGACCGTGATGGTCAGGGAGGTGCCGGTGAAGGTGGTGCCCAGGGAAACGAAGCCGCGCGTCCCGTTCGCGATCTCCGTCCCCGTCAGCGCCGTGGTCACGCCGTCGATGGTCACGCTGGACGGGAGGTAGATGCCGGACCCCTCGCCGCGGTTGAACCCGAACTCCACCGCCGAAAGGGACACGGGCGCGCTGAAGGTGAACGTGAAGGTCGGGTCCACGCTGATCCAGCCGACCCACTCGTACGCGCTGCCGTTCCCGAGGTCGGCCCCCCAGTTGTCGGCGCCGAGCGCGCCGTCGGTCAACTGACTGCCGGTGTCGTCGAAGTAGTTGAGCGAGCCGCCCTGCGCCTGCCCCTGTCCCGGCGTCCCCGTGTAGGACGCCGGTGTCACGTACTGCGCCCGCGCCGTTCCCGCCGCCGCCGCCACCCACGAAAGGGCCGCTACCGTCCCCAGCACCGTCGCCGTTCGAACGCGCATACCCATCCCCCGATCTACAGTTTTCTTGCAGTCAGGAAATTGTACCAAGGCATGCAGGCAGGCAAGGGCAAGTAATATGGCGGGGATTTTCGGCGGGTCGGCCAGTCCGTTATTTTTCCGCCACTGCCCGGCGGTAGTCGTCGGCCTGCTGCGCCTCGTCGCATTCGGCGGGATGGACCACCAGGCAGCGCCGCCACTCGCCTGGGGCCTGGTCGTCCAGGAAGACGTGGGGTTTGGGGAGGAACGCGGCGAAGCAGCCTGCAATGCCCAGCTCTTCGGCGACCGCGCGGGCGTACTCCGCGCCGCCGGAACTCCAGCAGTAGAGCATCACGCCCTCCTGCCCGGCCAGCGCCCGCACGTGCCGCACCACCGCCGGGATCGGAATGCGCTTCTCGCCTACGCTGCGCACCAGCGTGTCGTCCACATCCACATAGACCACCAGCGTCGGCGGCGCGCTTCTCACGCCCCTTCACTCTCCGGGGCAGCTGGGGGCAGCAGTTCGTCGGTCGGCAGGCGCCAGCCCGGAACGGCGGGTTCGGCGTCCGCCACGTCGCCGCGCCGGAAGACCGCCGCCGGCGCTTCCGCCCCGCCCTCCGCGGTGAACTTGCGAACCTCTCCCGCGAGGAGGTCCACGTCCCATACCACCAGAGTTCCGGCCGCGAAGTAATCACGGCGCTTGGCGACGATATCGCGATTTGCCGCTTCGTCATAGTCGCCCAGGCTGCGCACTTCGGCCGCAAAGGCAGGCGCGCCCTGCAGATAACGCATTCCCGAAGGCTGCCCGGTGAAGAAGGCAGCGTCCGGGCTGAACGAGCGGCGGCGGAGCAGGTTAACCACAAAGCCGACGTTGTCCGGCAGGGCAAAGCCGCCGCCCACGGACTCCTCGTACTCGGTCAGACTGCGGTAGATACGCCCGCTCGCACGTCCCGGCCAGAACCCCGTCGGCGACATGTAATGCAGCTCTCCATCTACCAGTTCCGCCTTGACGTTGTCGGGGACGCCGTAGAGGTCCTCGACCGTCGCCGGGGCGGGAACCGCCGTGGCACTCATGATCTTTCGCCTCCTGTCATACCAGTGTACCGGAAGGCGGCCTGCGGGACCGGGGCCGCCTTAATCCGCCCCGGCGGCGAGGGTTTCGGGGACGTCGATCTCCAGGGCGCGGACCAGGAAGGCGTAGATGTCCGCGATCTCGTCGATGATCTTCGCGGTCGGCTTGCCCGCGCCGTGCCCCGCCCGGGTCTCGACGCGGATCAGCGTCGGCGGGCCGTCCGGCGCCTGCGCCGCCTGGAGCGCCGCCGCGAACTTGAACGAGTGCGCGGGGACCACCCGGTCGTCGTGGTCGCTCGTTGTGACCAGCGTCGCCGGGTAGCGCGTGCCGGGCTTCAGGTTGTGGTACGGCGAGTAGGCGTACAGCGCCTTGAACTCGTCCGGGTTCTCCGGCGAGCCGTAGTCGCTGGTCCACGCCCAGCCCACCGTGAACTTCGGGAAGCGCAGCATGTCCAGGACGCCCACCGCGGGGAGCGCGGCGCCGAACAGGTCGGGCCGCTGGGTCATGCACGCGCCCACGAGCAGGCCGCCATTGCTGCCCCCGGCGATGGCGAGTTTGGGCGGGGACGTGTACCGGTTCGCGATCAGCCACTCGGCCGCGGCGATGAAGTCGTCGAAGACGTTCTGCTTCTTCAGCTTGGTGCCCGCCTCGTGCCACTCCTTGCCGTACTCGCCGCCCCCGCGCAGGCAGGCCACGGCGTACACCCCGCCCATCTCCATCCAGGCCACGGTGGACACGGAGAAGTAGGGGGTCATTGACGCGTTGAAGCCGCCGTAGCCGTACAGGTACGTCGGGTTCGCGCCGTCGAGCTTGAGGCCCTTCCGGTGGGTCAGGAAGAGCGGGACGCGCGTGCCGTCCTTGCTGGTGTAGAAGACCTGCTTCGTTTCGAACCGCGCCGGGTCGAAGTCCACCTCCGCCTGCTTGTAGACCGTGGACGTGTGCGTCTTCAGGTCGTAGCGGAAGATCGTTGGCGGCGTGGTGAACGACGTAAACGAGTAGAAGGTCTCCGTGTCGTCGCGCCGTCCGCCAAAGCCGCCCGCCGTGCCGATGCCCGGCAGGGCCACGTCGCGCACATGCGCCCCCGAAAGGCTATAGACCCGAATACGCGTGGAAGCGTCCTTCAGGTAGGTCGCGAAGAACGCGTCTCCCAGCAGACTGACATCCTGGAGGGTGTCCTCGCTCTGCGGGATGATCTCCTTCCAGGAGGCGGGGTCGGGGCGGTCCAGGTCCACGGCGATAACCCGGAAGCGCGGCGCATCCCGGTCCGTCAGGACGTAGAACGTCCGTCCGTCGTTCTCGATCACACCGTAGGAGGCGTCGCCCTTATCGAAGATCGGCTCCACCGTTGCGTCCGGCGCCGACAGGTCCTTGTAGTACAGCCGGTTCTTGCGCTCGGTGCCCTCGCTGGCGTAGATGATCAGGTACTTCCCGTCGTCGGTCACGCCGGAGCTCAGAAACCAGTTCGGGTGGTCCGGCCGCTCGTAGACCAGGACATCGCGGGACTGGTCGTCGCCCAGGCGGTGGAAGTAGATCTTCTGGTCGAAGTTCTGCGCCTGCAACTCCGCGCCGGGTTTGGGCTCCGCGTAGCGGCTGTAGAAGAAGCCCGAGCCGTCCTTCTTCCAGGAGACCCCGCCGAACTTGAGCCACTTCAACAGGTCGGGCGTGTCCTCACCGGTCGCCACGTTCCGCACGCGCCACTCTTGCCAGTCCGATCCCGCCGTGGCCAGGCCGTAGGCCAGGTACCGGCCGTCCTCGCTGATAGATGTGCCCGAGAGGGCGACTGTGCCGTCCTTAGAGAGCGTATTCGGGTCGAGCAGAACGCGCGGCTCCGCGTCGAGTGCGTCGGCGACATACAGCACGGACTGGTTCTGCAGGCCGTCGTTCTTCGTGAAGAAGTAACGCCCCCCGCGCTTCGAGGGCATACCGAACTTGGCGTAGTCCCAGAGCTGAGTCAGTCGCTTCTGGAGGGCGCTACGGACGGGCACGCTGCGCAGGTAGCCGAAGGTGATCTGGTTCTGCGCCTCGACCCACGCCTTCGTCTCTTCGGAGTCGGCGTCTTCCAGCCAGCGGTAGGGGTCGGGCACACGGACGCCGTGATACTGGTCGACGACGTTCTCCTTACGGGTCTTGGGGTAAAGTATAGGCATAGCGTTTGGTTTCTGGTGATGGGCATAGGCGGCGCGCTCTCCGAGAGGGAGGGATAGCAGCGCCAGCCCGAAGATGACTAGGGCAATGCGAAAAGACGGGTTCATCGTTCTCTAAACCGCTCCTGTTCTCCTGCGAGAAGGACCCGGGACGGGGGCGGACGGGAGGCCCACGGAGTTAAGAGCGCGTCGGGACGCACCTGACTGGTGGGGCGTTGACATCGGTCCCGACTTGTGTTAAGGTGAATCCCATACCAGCAGAATAGTATGCGTCGGTTTCCTGTCAGTCTGGTAATTTGCCAAACTATGTGAGCAGGGCCGGCGCCCCGCGGTGTCACTGAGGTCCATCATTGTTGATGAACGTTTTCCGTGAGGAAAGAAGGACACATACTATGGTTTCTATTCACGTCCCTGTCCGCGCCTCTCGAAACGCCGCATCCTCTACGCGTGCGTTCACTCTCATCGAATTGCTGGTCGTTATCGCGATTATCGCGATACTTGCTGCCATCCTCTTCCCTGTCTTCGCACAGGCTCGGGAGAAGGCTCGCCAGACCTCCTGCATGAGCAACCTCAAGCAGTTGGGAACCGCCTTCATGATGTACGCCCAGGACAACGATGAGATGATCTGTCCGCCCTTCAACGGCACGGCGAACACCCCGGACGCCTTTACCTGGGACCGGCTCACCCAGCCCTATATCAAGAACTGGCCGGTAATCCAGTGTCCGAGCGACTCCGAATCCTCGGAGCCGATCGCTCCCTTCATCGGCAGCCCGCTGCGCCGCTCCTACACCATTCCCTCGCATCTGGGCTGGGAGTGGGCTGCCGACCGCATCTTCGCCGTGAGCCTGGCCGAGATCCCGTTCCCGGCGCACACCGTCCAGCTCTTCGAGCGTAACAACTGCAACCAGTGGCCCGACGGCTGGAACTGGTGCGCGGTCAGCGATGGCTCAAACGAATGGGCATACCGGCATTCGGAGATGACCAATGTGATGTACGTGGATGGCCACGTCAAGTCGCATAAGGGCGACCCGAAGAACGGCAAGTACGCCATCCTTCCGGGGTATCGCTGCTGGCCCTGGCGCGCTCCCGACTCCGCCATCCGCTTCACCGGCAACTGGCACGACCTGATTCCACGGCACGCCGGCATCGACGCCACCTGCCCTGGCGGGACCGAGGGCAACCCGAACCCGAGCCCCGAAGACAACTGGTGATAGAGATAGCGAACGAATGACTATGAATCCGAAGAAGAAGACCTCCGCAGCCCTTTCGTGCGCTGTCACTGCCGCTGCCACAGTGCTCCTGGCGGTCTGCGCCGCCGGCTGTGGTAAGGACTCGGCAAACAGCGGCGCTCCTCAGTCCGGGGCGGGCGGCGGCGACGCGGCGAAGACTGTTGCCCCCGCGGAGCAGCGCTACCCGGACGGCCGCGTCGTACCCTACAACGCGGCCCCGGCGGGATCGACGCCCGGCAACCCGGCCAGCATCAAGAGATAGTTGCGCCCCTCTGGGGGCACGGACGCCGCCGCCGCTGAAATCCCCTGCGGCGGCGGCTTTTTCGTGTATCTGCGAAAGGAAGCCTGCATGAGAGCAGTGTGGGTCTTGCTCCTGACTGTCCTGTGGCTCCTGCCCGGGACGGCCGCGATGGCGCGGCCCCAGGCCGGCAGCAGCGCCGGACCGGACCTGAGCCGCCTGAAGGGGCGTACCGTCCCTGGCTTTGCGCTGAAGAAGACGACGCGAACGCCCGGGGGGGTAGTCGAGACGTGGGTGCGAGGCGCCGACGGTGTGGAACTCCGGATAGAAGTGCTGACCGGAGCCGACCTCGCCAAGGCCGAGTCCCGCCTGAAGGCCGTGAACGCGAAGATCGGCACCACGGGGCAGCAGTCCGAGGAGCTGATGTTCCGCTACGCATCCAGCGGAAAGAGCATGGCCTGGACGAACTACCGCGGCACCCACCACATCACGTTCAAAACCTACCGCTACTGGACGCTCCGTGGTGGGACGCTCGTGATGGCGGACGTATCATTCCCGCGGGGCAAGCCGGACTTCGACGCCGCCCGCATGGCGTTCGTCACCGCGAAGAAGGCCGGGGACGGCGTCGTTAAGGCGCTCCAACTGCCCTGACCCGGCGGGGGTCAGGGCACCGGGCGCGCCAGCACTACCGCCGTCCCCATCCCGATATTGAACTGTACCGCCCCGGCGACCTCACCGCCGCCCTCCACCGCGGTGGCGGGGAACAGGGCGGTGACCTGCTTACCCGGGGTCACCTTGTGGAAGATGGTCTGCTGCGTTGGGAGTTTCCCCGCGGTCCGGTCCGGCGACAGGCCCAGCGCCACCAGCGGGATCGTCTTCCCGCCCGCGTTGGTCAGCGTCAGGCGGATCTGCTCGCTCCCATTACTGTTTGTAACGCGGGACTGCGACGGCACGAGGTTGTGCGCTGCGCAGGAGATCTCGGAAAGGGACTCCAGCAGCTCATCGAACGCCGGCTCACGCTCGTAGAGGGAGGCGCCCTTCGCGTTCTGGCATATCGCCTGCGCCTGCGCGGCGGCCAGCAGCGCCGCATGGGCCTTCTTCGCCATAGCGTCGCGCTTGCCCCCGCTCAGCAGGACGGGCATGCCGTTCAGCGCCTCGCGGACGCGCGCCAGGGCGCTGCGCACGCTCGCGCCGCCGTAGGTCTTGCCGCCCACCCATTCGTGCGCCTGCGCCGCCCGGCTCGCCCGGACCGCCGCCGTTACCGTCTCGGTGAAGCGCAGGGTCAGCGTCTCACCGGGCGGGATGGTAAGGGACTTGGACGCCGTGCCGGGCGCCTTCTGCCACACGCTCTGCATACGCCAGCGGCGGGGAGCCTCGCCGTCCTTCTGGAAGGCGGCGTCCACGCGCCATAGTCCGCGCGCCAGGCGGGCTTCCAGCCGCACGGGCACTGGTTCCGTCGACTCCGAGCGCACCCCGATCAGGATGACGCCGGGCTCGGCGCCCGCCGCCGCCTCAGCGCGGAGCAGCGGCTGCTCGTCGCGCACCGCGCAGGCAAAAACGGGGGTCACGGGGGGCTCGGCCCCTTCCGGCGTCCACGCTGCCCGGAGCGCATCCAGCAGGGCGGAAGAGCCGGGGGCCGTTGCCGCATCCGTTGCCTCATTGCCCTCCCCGGGCGCTTCGCGCGCCAGTGCGCTTGCCGTATCCACCGTCACTACCACGGGGGTCTGGGCGGAGCGCGCCGGGGCTTGGTCGGCCCGCGCCGCGGGCAGGCACGGGTACAGGCCCGAAAGCAGGAGCAGGGCGACAGCCGCGAGGCAGCGCGGGCGTGCCACAGGGGTACGCAGGATTATCTTCAAGGGGGATTGTCCTCCTGTAATGGTCTCTCCCGCGGCGGAATCGGTACTACGGTGCGGGAGGGATCTCTTTACTTATCGGCAGACGGGGGCGAATCGAGACGCACGCACCGTCGCTCGAACTCATCGCGGGTGAGCATCACCCGCCGGCCGCAGGTCAGGCACTCCAGACCGATGTCTGCGCCGATGCGCGTGACCCGCCACGTCTTCCCGCCGCACGGGTGCGCCTTGCGCAGGTGGGCCGTGTCCTCGGGCTGAACACCGCGGGTATCCATCACGGCCGCGCCCTCCCTGTCTCTGTCACGGCGCTCCCCGTCCGTCGCCGCCGGTCGCCTTCGCCGCGGCGATCTCGCGCAGCAGGGCGAGCAGGTCGCGCATCTCGGGCGGCGGGGGCTGCTCGAAATCCATCGGGGCGCCGGTGCGCGGGTGCTCGAACGACAGGCGGAAGGCGTGGAGCGCCTGCCCGCGCAGGCCGGCGAGCTTTTCGTTCAGCCGCACCAGGAGCGGCGGCGGGGCGGCGTCCCCGGGTGCCTGGCGTTGTGGGTTACCGTAGAGCGGGTCGCCGACCACGGGATAGCCCGCGAACGCGGTATGGACGCGTATCTGGTGCGTCCGCCCTGTCTGAAGTGCGCACTCCAGCAGGGTCATAAAGCCGAAGCGCTCCTGGACGCGGACATTGGTCTGTGCGGGTCGCGCGGCCACGGAGCTACCGGGTTCGATCACCGCCATGCGCCGACGGTCGCTGGGATGCCGGCCGATGGGGGCGTCGATCAGCGCCTCCTCGAAGTTCGGGCTTCCCCACACCAGGGCCAGGTACCTGCGGCTCGCCGTACGCCGCTGTATCTGCCGCTGCAGGCCGTTGTGCGCCACGTCATTCTTGGCGACCATCATCAGGCCGGTGGTGTCCTTGTCCAGACGGTGCACGATGCCGGGCCGCGCCTCCCCCCCGATGCCGGAAAGGTCCACGCAGTGGTACAGCAGGGCGTTGACCAGCGTGCCGTCTTCCGCGCCGGGCGCGGGGTGGACTACCAGCCCCGCCGGCTTGTTGATCACCAGCAGGTCGGCGTCCTCGTACACCACATCCAGCGGAATGTTCTGGGGCTCGATGCGGGCGAGCCGCGGAGCGGGAACCTCGATCTGCAGCAGGTCGCCGGTCTGCACACGCTGCGAGGGCTTGGCGACGACGCCGTTGACCTGAACGGAGCCGGTACCGATAAGGCGCTGCAACTGTGACCGGGAGATGTGCGCCATCTTCGCGGCCAGGAACACGTCCAGGCGCTGACCCTCATCGGCCACATCCACCACGAAGACCGACTCCGGCGCCGGGCCGGAGGACGTAGACGGGCCCGCGTCCATCTCCTCCGGGAGGAGGTCCGCGTCGCCGTCTTCGAGGTTCTCTTCGTCGCCGTGCGGCTCGAAGGGCGCTGCTTCTTCTGCTGCTTCCTGGTTACCGTACATACGCAAAGACCGCGATAAAGCGGCGCGGGCGCGGCATTGCCGCTACCACTTACGACGCCGAAGGAGCGGCCGGGGCCGCGTCACCGCCGGGTGCGGCGGACGCCGCGTGCCGGCGCGCCAGCAGCGCGTACAGGACAGCCGCCCCGGCCACGATGAGAAGGCACGCCACCTGAGCCTGGGTCAGGTGCGCGATTCCCGACAGGCTCGCGGTCACCCCCTCGCGGAAAAACTCAACCACGAACCGGTATACCCCGTACATCATCGAAAAGAGCAGGATGAGTTGTCCGCGGAACCGGCGGCGCTTCTCCACGGTGACGAGTACCGCGAACATAATCACCGACGCCAGCACCGAGTACAGCTGCGCGGGGTGGACGGGGCCGGTCGGGACGCCGTGGTCGCCGTGGGGGAAGCTCACCGCCCACGGCAGATCGCAGCGCCCCCCGTGGCAGCATCCATTCAGGAAGCAGCCGAAGCGCCCGATGCCGTAGCCGATGGGCAGCGACACAGCGGTCAGGTCTGCGGCGTCGGCCACGTTCATCTTCCGCAGGCGCGCCACCAGGAGCCCCGCCAGAACGCCCCCGATCAGACCGCCGAAGCTGGTCATGCCCCCGGTCCATATCTGCACGATCTCTGCCGGACGGGTGGCGAAGTGGTCCCACGCCAGCGCGACGTACACCAGACGCCCACCGACGATACCGCCGAGCAGCCCGAACAGCGCCCCGTCCCACAGGTCCTCCGGGGCGATGCCGTAGCGCGGCGCGTTTCGGGCGGCGCGCCACGTGGCCAGCAGGAACCCGATCATGAGCAGGACGCCCCAGGCGTAGATGGGGCGCGAGCCGATTTGGAACAGAACGGGGTGCATCAGTCGGGGTTCCTTTGCTCCGGCGAGGGCGGCGCCGCCTCGTCTCCCTCCTCCGGTGCCCGGGGCGCTTCGTCCTCTCCCGCGCCCGCCGCTGTTGCGGCTGCCGGGAGGGGGATAGCGGGCGCCGGGGTCGTCAGGGTGCGCCACGCCAGCAGGGCAATGCCAAAGGTGATGGCCACATCGGCGACGTTGAAGACCGGGAAGTTGATGATCCGGGCATCAAACAAGTCGGTGACGTAGCCGAGGCGCACGCGGTCCACCAGGTTGCCCATCGCCCCGCCGAGGGCGAGCGCGAGCGCCCAGCCCAGGAGCGCGGGCATGCGCGTTCCCAGGTGCCGCTGCGCCAGGACGATCAGTGTTACCACCACCACCGCCGCCAGTGCCAGGAGCGGGGTCTGCCCCTCCAGCAGGGAGAAGGCCATGCCCCGGTTCTGGGTGTGCGTAAAGTGGAACACGCCGGGCCAGAGCGGGATGCTCTCGCCCACCGCGAGTCTCTGGCGCACCCACGCCTTGACCACCTGGTCCAGTACGGCCACCGCGAGCGCGAGACCGTAAAACAGGTTTCGGTGCAGGGTGCGCTGTTGCTGCTGCTGCCGCGGCGCCGCCGCCGGCTGCTCGGTTATTTCCTGGCTCTCCAGCGTGTTACGCTTCCTTTGCCTACCCCTGCTCCTCCACCGTGAGCACGGCGTAGGGGATGGCCTCCAGCCGCTCCACCGGGATGGGCTTGCCGGACCGGTCGCTCAGCCCATAGGTGCCTTCGTCTAGCTTCTGCAGGGCGCGCTCGATCCGCCGCAGGATATCGCGCGCATTTCCAATCAGCACCTGATCCTGCTCACGCAGTTGCAGCTCCGAGCCCTGATCACCCTGGTGCTGGTCGTAGTTGGACAGCTCTGCCCGCTGGGTTCCCACCGCGTTCAGGCCCCGGGCGTCGTCTGCGTCCGTGCCGGTGACGTGCAGACCCTCGTTGTCCGCGCTCTCGATGCCGGCGATCGTCGCCTCAGCGGACGCCTTCTCTTCCATCAGGCGCTTGCGGAAGTAATCCAGATCCAGATCCGTGCGCGGCTGCCCCGCCGCCGGGGATGGTTTCTTGTCACTCATCGTTGATTCGTCCGCCTTTTGTTTATACGTCGGGCGCGGCGGAAATGGGTTCCGCCGCGCCCGGAGAGATGTCGGAATTATCCCGCAGCGTTGCGTGCGCGCAGCACATCCGCGCACCGCTCGCAGAGCTTCGGGAACAGCGTGTCCGCCCCGACGTCCCGCTTGATCAGCCAGCAGCGCTCGCACTTGCGTCCGATCGCCGCTCCGACCTGGACCTGCGGTCCGCTGCCGTCCGCTGCGGCCTTCCGCTCCACCTGCGAGACCACGAACACCAGCGCCAGATCCTCATCCGAGAAGCCTTCGGCCGCCGGAAAGTCGCCCGCGAGCGTCACGCGCGTTTCCATCGGCTTCTTCAGGCCGTTGGCCTTGGCCTCTTCCAGCGCCTTATTTACCTCGTCGCGCAGGGTGAGCAGGTCCCGCCACCGCGCAGCAAGCTCCTCATCCAGCAGCGCGGTGTCCGGCGCCGGGAACGGGGCTAGCTCCACGCTGGGGTAGAGCGCCGTCGCGCCCGGCAGCATCTGCCACGCCTCCTCAGCGGTGAACGACAGGATCGGCGCCAGCATCCGCACCAGAGATGAGCAGATGTCGTACAGAGCGGTCTGCGTGGAGCGCCGCTCCCGCGAGTTCGCGCCGGACGCATACAGCCGGTCCTTGATGACGTTCAGGTAGAACGCCGACAGATCGCCCGCGCAGTAGTCGTTGATCGCACGGATCGCCCGGTGGAACTCATACGTCTCGTAACCGCGCGTCACCTCGCCGATTAGCCGCTGGAGCCGGTCCAGAGCGTAGCGGTCCAGCTCGGTCAGGTCCGCGGGCGCCACCCGGTCCTTCGCCGGGTCGAAGTCGTACAGACCACCGAGCAGGAACCGGATTGGATTACGGATACCACGGTAGGCGTTCGCGGTCTGGTCCAGGATCTTCTGGCCCAGGCGCACATCCTCGAAGTAGTTCGTGGAGCCGACCCACAGCCGCAGCACGTCCGCGCCGTACATCTGGACCACGTTGGCCGGCGGGATAGCGTTGCCCGCCGACTTGTGCATCGCCTTGCCCTTGTCGTCCAGCGTCCAGCCGTTCGTGATGACCTGGCGATAGGGGGCCTCGCCGCGCGTGGCCGTGCCGATCATCAGCGACGAGTTGAACCACCCGCGGTGCTGGTCAGAGCCCTCCAGGTAGACGTCCGCCGGGTAGTGCAGCTCCGGCCGGTGCTCCAGCACGGCGCGGCAGGTCGAGCCGGAGTCGAACCAGACGTCGAGAACGTCGGTCTCCTTCGTGTACTCGTCCACGCTTCCGCCGAGCGGGCACACCCAGTCGTCGCCCAGGATCTCGCGCGGCGTCTTCTCGTACCAGGCGTCCGACCCCTCGCGCAGCGTCATCTCGTAGACCTTCGCCACGCTCTCCGGGGTGATGATCGGTTCGCCGTTATAGTAGAACACCGGGATGCCGACGCCCCACGCCCGCTGGCGCGACACGCACCAGTCCGGGCGCCCGGCGACCATTGCGGAGATACGGTTGATCGACTCCCCGGGATACCACTCCACCGTCTTGATCGCGTCCAGCGCCTTACCGCGGAAGCCGTCGTGGTCGATGTTCATAAACCACTGCACGGTCGCACGGAAGATGACCGGGTTATGGCAGCGCCAGCAGTGCGGGTAGGAGTGGACCACCTGCTGCTCCGACAGAAGGTTGCCCGCCTCACGCAGACGCTCAATGACCTTCTTCCCGCCCTCGTTGATGTGCAGGCCCGCGAACTCGCCCGCCGTCTCGTCATAGACACCGTTCGAGAGCACCGGCTGTAGCACGGGCAGGCCGTACTTCTGGCCGGTCTGGAAGTCCTCCTTACCGTGGCCCGGCGCGGTATGGACCACACCCGTACCATCGTCCGTGGTCACGTAGTCCGCGAACACCAGCACCGAGTCGCGGTCGAACGGCTCGCCGAGGCCATGCAGCGGGTGCCGAAACACCAGGTCATGCAGGGTATGTCCCTGCACCACCTTGACCACCTCATAATCGGACTCCGCGATTCCCGCCGCCTCCATGGTCGGCTTCAGCAGGGCGTCCGCCACCAGATAGTGATCGCCGCTTGCCGTCTTTGCCACCACGTAGTCGAACACAGGCGAGACCGCGACCGCCAGGTTGCTCGGGATGGTCCAGGGCGTCGTGGTCCAGATGATGGTCCAGCAGGTCTCCTTCGGCGCGTCCGCCGGGAATACGCCGTGCGGGTCGTCCTTCAGGGGGAACCGGACATAGATGCTCGGGTCCTTCTTGCCCTCGACGTACTCGATCTCGGCGTCCGCGAGCGCGGTTTCGTCGGTCGGGCACCAGTACACCGGCTTCAGGCCCCGGTAGATGAAGCCCTTCTGAGCCAGCTCCCCGAACACCTTGACGATCTCCGCCTCGAAGACCGTGGACATGGTGAGATACGGGTCGTCCCAGTCACCGCGGATACCCAGGCGCTTGAACTGGTCGCGCTGGCGCGCGACGTACTCCGCGGCGTACTCGCGGCACCGCTTGCGCAGCGTGACCTTGTCCGGGGTCTCCTTCTTCGCCCGGAACTCCTTCATCACGTTGACCTCGATCGGGAGGCCGTGGTTATCCCAGCCGGGCACGTACGGCGCAGAAAAGCCCTGCATCGCCCGGTACTTGACGATGATGTCTTTGAGGGTCTTGTTCAGCGCATGGCCCAGGTGGATGTCACCGTTGGAGTAGGGGGGGCCGTCGTGCAGCACGAACACAGGCGCACCGGGCCGGTCCACAGTCTTGCGGTAGACATCGTGCGCCTCCCAGGTACGGGCGATCTCCGGCTCGCGCGTGGGCAGGTCCGCGCGCATCGGGAAGTCGGTCTGCGGCAGGTTCAGGGTGTCGCGCCAGTCCCCCTCCGGGGCGGCGCTGCTGCTATTCTTCTCTTTGGTCTTCATAAAAAAAAATGGCTGTTTCGGCGGCTGGTCGGGCGATCCGGCGTCGGGGCAGGCGGGACGGGCCGCGCCCCGGTGGGGGCGCGGCCCAAAAGACAAGCGAGCGCCCCCCGGAATGCACGAAGGCCGCTCGCCGAATCGCACCGGCTGCGTCCGCCGCGCGCTCTGTCATCTTACCGGGACAGGGCGGGACGGGCAGGCCGAACGGGCGACCTTACGCCGGAGGGCGCTCCATAATCTTTTCGATGCCGCCGGTGCTCGCGCCTGCGCGCGGAACCGCCGCAAGGGCACCGTCAAACCGCTGTCGTGTGTACCGCCGCTGCTGCATGGTAAAGCGACTTAATTATAGCACACTTCATAGCACACTTCGGAAGAGTCCCCGCTCGCCCTGCTCCACCCGGGCGGGCGCGGCGCGACCCGCAGTCTACAGCCAGCGGAGCGAGACCAGCATCTCCTGGAAGGCCGGGAACCGCTGGGAGAAGGTGGCATTGGCGCAGTAGAAGTTGAACACGTACAGCCGGCGCTGGCGCACCACGGAGACGCTGTAGAGGCGCACCATCTTCTCCTGCACCGTGAGCGTCCCGGTGACATAGACCGCCCGCTCGCCGCGCACCCGGAAATCCCCCCGCTTGTCCGGGTGGAAGTCGGGCTGCGTCTTCTGAATCCCCCGGACCATGCTGTCCAGGTACGACGGAGGAAGGGCGCCGGGCGGGGCCGGCTTCTGCATCACCAGAGCGATCGTGGTCGTGTACTCGCCGTCGCGCGGCCCGGTCGCCGTCCACGAAACTCCCGCCGGCGCCTTCTTCTTCGGCACCTCGGCAAACCCCGCCGGTAGAACAAAGGCCACGCCCAGATCCGTGCGGCGCACCTGCTTGGCCGTCGCCGCTGCCGTCTGCTGCGCGCGTGCCTCCCGCGGCGTCGCCCAAAGCGCTGTGGCAGCGATCGGGACCACCGGCAGCAGGGGGAGCAGCAGGGCCGCCCGGGGGGCAACCCCGCGGCGGGAACGGCGGTGTGGCAGCAGTAGCGGCAGTATCAAGTGATTCCTCCTTTGGCGCCCACGCTCAGGGCAGCCAGCGTATCTTCTCCAGCATCTTCTCGAACACAGCGCTCTCGGCCTTGAATTTATCCTCGGGCGCAGCGAAGGTGAAGACGTACAGGTATCCTTTCCGGACAATAAAGACGTTGCGCCCCCGCACCGGCAGGTTCTCGTGCGAGTTGTCCACAAAGGCGACGCTCAGAGCGTCCGCGCCGCGCACCTGGAAGCGCGCGGTGGCCAGCGTGCCGCGGGTGGAGTCCTTATCTAACTCCTCCAGAATCTCGTCTTCTACGTCCGGGGGGATGGAGTCCTTCGGCTGATCTTTGGGGGTGGCATAGCACTGCAGGTTGAAGCGGGGCGCGAATTTCGCCCCCGGCTCGGCCTTGGAGTAGGTCACCACGATCGGCTTGTTGCTGGGAGTAAGCCGGTACCCCGCGGGAACGGGGAAGGCGATTTTATAGGTGGGATTCGCGTACTCTCCCGGTTTGGACGCCCACGACGCGCTGCCCGGCGTGAGCAGGAGCACGGCCAGGAGCAGCAGCAACGAGGGCGCGAGGAGGAAGATTCTCCGTCGCATCGTAAGAAACACCCTTCCGGCTGCCCGCCCGTCTCGACGACCGTTGCGGCAGCCACTTGATACCATCACTTTTTACGGAGCGAGACTCTCCGCATAAAAATCATCGGCATCCGGGGCGGAAGAAAAGATAGAAAAGAAACGCCCCGTGCGCTCCATCGAGCACACGGGGCGTCCTCTTCTTTTTCAACTTGCAGTAACTGGTTATCCGTGCGTCTCCGGGCTCTGGGCCTCGTTGGCGGCCGGAGAGGCAGCCACCTCCGCCGGCTCCGCGCCCTCGGCCGCGGGGATGTCATCCACGTCCACAGACACCTTCGCCATCTTCACGGAGACGATTGCCGCTTCGGGGCTGGTCAACAGCTCAAAGCCGTTCGGCAGCTTCAGGTCTGACGCGTAGATGACGTCACCGACCTGCATCCCGGAAACGTCCACCGTGAGGCTTGCCACCAACTGCTCTGGCAGCGCGCGGATGTCGATGCTCGTGGTGCTGAACTCCAGCAGCGCCTCGTTCAGGCGTACCGGCTCCGGCTCGCCTTCGAGCTCCAGCGCGATGGTCGCCTTCTGCGGGTCGCGGGCCGAGATCTTCTGAAGCCCGACGTGCTGGAGTGCCTTACTGATGGGGTCAACCTCCAGGTTCGTGAGGCGGACCAGATGCTTCTTCCCCTCCAGCGTCAGGTCAACCAGCGTGTTGGTGCCCGTCTCGGAGGTCAGGATGCGGGCGATATCCTTCGCCCCAATGACGACCGGCTCCGGATCGATCCCCTTTCCATAAAGCGAACCCGGGATCTGGCCGACGCGACGCATCGTTTTGCGCTCCGATTTGGTGTTGTGGTGAGCGCGGGGCTGCACTTCGATGGCGATATGTTCCATGGACTCCCCTCTGCTCCTTTCGTAATGGGTGGAATTACCATGAATAGCCCTACCCAAACCCTCCGGAACAGAAACCTCGGTCGCTGTATGCGGCCGGGTTTAGGGCCGGGTTTAGCATGAGCGCGGGTTAACCGATATTAAGGGGGGAACCGATGGGCACCTATTTGGTTCTATTAAGTGAGGTCACACAAAACCGCTCCCTCCGGGGGCAATGACAACTGCACCTTAGCGCGCAACGAAAATACGGATACGTCGTCGTATCCTCTTCACAGAAAGGAGAGGGCGATGAGTCTGATACTCGAAGCCGCTGTCGTGATGCTGTTCACGGCTGTTGCGGCCAGTCTCGTGACTCGGCTTGCTCTCGCCGAGTCTCGCTAATCACGAAGAACGAGAGAAAACGCCCCGCTGGACCATCCAGCGGGGCGTTCTTTATTTTCGCGGAGCGTCAGCGGACGGTGCGTTTCACAGGCGCGTTGCGTCCCAGAGGCACTGCTCGGGCTTGTTGGCGGGGTCCGGATTGGTAGCGGCGGGCTTCATGGCTTTTACATGGCCGTCGCAGAAGACGAAATTCGCCATCGCGTTCGGGTGGACCGAGACGGAGCCGTTTGGGCCGTTCGGATAGGGGAGGCTCGCCGCGCGGGTGCCGTTGGGGAGTTGGTTGGCGGCCATCGTGTCCAGGTCGTCCCGCCCCATGATGATGCACCCGGGCGCGAAGGAGCTGAGCTGCCCCCAGCCGCCCGACTCCTTGATGTCGCCGCTGTGCTTCTCCGTGACCAAAATGGTCTCCGATGGCCGGGCGACATCCGCCGTGCTCTTTGTGATGACGTCCATGTGCCACTCCTGCGCCATGCCCATGACGCCCAGGAAGTCCGCGGCCTCGTCCTCCGGCGTCCGATCTGGCCGGGTGTCCGGTCCGGTATGGGCGCCGTTGCAGGCGTAGGAGATAGGCACCCCGCCCCAGCCTTCGGTCCAGTCCACCTGCCACATCTCCTTGTCGGAGGGGCAGCGGAACACGTCAATGCTCTTGACGTAGGGCTCCACCAGCACCGGCCACGAGTAGTTCCAGTCCAGGTTGATTCCGATGGGGAAGGTTTCGTCGTAGTCCTGCGTGTACTGCAGGATGGCCAGGCCGATCTGTTTCTGATTCGAGAGGCAGGCGGCCTGCCGGGCCTTCTCCCGGGCCTGGGCAAAAACCGGGAACAGGATCGCCGCAAGTACCGCGATGATGGCGATAACGACGAGGAGCTCAATGAGCGTGAACCCGGCCTCGGAGCGGGCGGGGGGAGCGTTATGGTGTTTCATGACTTCATTACTGACCTATCGAGAAAGCACGAGATACGCCGGTGACGGGGGGAACAGGAAGGAGACACCGGCTTCCGCTTCCGTTTGACCAGAAACATCTGCACATTCGGTGCCACCCGGCGCCGCAGGCACTCTTGGGCGGCGCGCGGAGCGAACTACTATCAATTCTCCCGGGGAAAACAACCAAACGCCCCGCCGGAAGGGCCCGGCGGGGCGTTTGCGTGTACCGACCCTGCTCCGCCTACTTCGGCGGAGTGGCGGGGGAGGCTTGGTTGATGTTGCGCATCCGTTCCGCCATCTTTGCGCGGGCTTCGGGCGGCATCGGGCCGCCCTTGAAGTCCTGCTTCTCCTTCTCCGTCATCGGCGTGGCGCCGCCCTGCGGGCATCCTGCCAGCGCCGGCGCCAGCAGCGCCAGAGCCGCGACGGCGAGTATTCCTTTTTTCATGGGCGCACCCTCCTCACTTGCGGGTGACGTCCCACAGGCAACTCTCCGGCCGATTCACCGGGTCCGGGTTGGTGGCGGCGGGCTTCATGGCCTTGACGTGTCCGTCACAGAACACGAAGTTAGCCATCGCGTTGGCGTGAACAGATACCGAGCCGTTCGGGCCGTTCGGGTACTTGATCGCAGGGTCCCGCGTACCGTTAGGCAGCTCGTTGGCAGCCAGGGTCTCCCACTCCTCCTGCCCCATAATGATGCATCCAGGCGCGAAGGAGCTGAGTTGCCCCCAGCCGCCGGAGTCCTTGACATCGCCGCTGTGCTTCTCCGTAATCATGATCGACTCCGCAGGGCGGTTAATGTCGGCCATGTTGCGGGTGATGCCGTTAATCCACCAGTCCTGGGCCATGCCCATGACACCGAGGAAGTCCTGTGGGTTGCCGGGCGTCGCGCTCAGGTGCGTGTCTGGACCTGTGGTGGCCCCATTGCAGGCGTAGGAGATGGGGACGCCGCCCCAGCCCTCGGTCCAGTCGATCTGCCATAGCTCCTTGTCCGACGGGCACCGGAAGACGTCAATACTCCTGACATAGGGCTCCACCAACACGGGCCAGGAGTTGTTCCAGTCTTCGTTCACGCCGATCGGGAAGGTCTCGTCGTAGTCCTGCACGTACTGCATGACCGCGAGGCCCAACTGCTTCTCGTTGGACAGGCACGACGCCTGCCGCGCCTTTTCCCGCGCCTGGGCAAAGACCGGGAACAATATGGCCGCCAGTATGGTGATGATGGCGATAACGACCAGTAGCTCAATCAGGGTAAATGCTACGCTTTTACCCGTGGTGAACGCGCGCCGTGTCGCCGGGGGGAGAGATGTGATGGAACGGCTTCGTTGCATGGAGGTACCTGTTACCCTCTCTTGAATCGATGAGACGGAACAACGAGATGAGACACGGTGACCTTCTGTAGTTGACCGCTGTTGACCGCTAAGAACGATGCGACGCAGGACGGGCGGGCGGCGAGGCGGTCGACCCGCGGATGACGAGTTCGACGGGCCAGACCTCGGTCCGCGACTCCGAGGTACTGGCGTCGCGCGGCCCGTCGTCGGTGTCTTCCCCTCCTTCGCTAGCGTTGTGGATCTGGTGCAGGAGCAGCTCCACCGCGCGCCGCCCCAGCTCAGGCAGGGGCTGTCGCACGGTGGTGAGCGGCGGCGTCAGGACCTGTGAGGTCAGCACGCCGTCGAAACCGGTCACGGAAACGTCCTCGGGTACGCGCAGCCCGCGCGCCCGCAGGGCCTCCAGGCAGCCGACCGCGATCGCGTCGTTGGCGCAGCAGAAGGCGGTCGGGAGCGGGCCTGGCGCGTCCAGCAACCGCTGCGTCCGCTCGAGCCCGGAGCTTTCCACGTAGTAGCCCTCGGGGACGAGGGCGGGGTCAAAGGGAAGGCCAGCCTCCTCCAGCGCCCGCCGATAACCTGCCAACCGCTCCCGCGCCCCCGCCTCGGGCAGGGCCGGGCTCGTGCTGCCCGCCAGGTGCGCGATGCGCCGGTGGCCGAGTTCGATCAGGTGGCGCGTCGCCGCGTACATCCCGCCCTCATTGTCCACGTCCACGTTGTACAGGGACGGCGGCGCCTCTTCGGCATGGATGGCGACGAGCGGGGTGTGCTGCTGCACCGACGCAATAAAGGTGGGGTCCAGGCGGTGCGGGCCGAGGAAGATCAGGCCGTCCACGCGGCCGTCGCACAGGCGGAGCAGGTCCGCGTGGCGCGCCTCGCCCCACCAACTGGAGATGCCGAAGACGGACGCGCTCTGCCCGTGGTGCGTGGCCGCCTCCAGGATGCCATTGAAGATTTCGAGGAAGTAGAGGTTCAGCCCGGCCCCCTCGTTGACGAGGGCGACCACGCCGAGGGCGTCCATACGGCGGCGGCTGAGGCCCCGGGCAACGCCGTTGGGGCGGTAGCCGAGGCGCTGGGCGGCTTCGAGGATGCGGGCGCGCGTGGCCTCGGAGACCTGGGTACCCGAGCGTGCGCCGTTCAAGACAACCGAGGCGGTCATCTTCGCGACCCCTGCCGCGAGGGCGACGTCTTTCAGGGTGGTGGCGTTGCTTCGTCGCATCGTTGCGTACGGCAACTATACCACAACTACCGGGTTCTGAACGTGTCGCCGACAGAACTCGGTAGTTTTTTGCGGGATTTTGCGCAGGGCGGGCGCGAGCGCGCCCGCCCCGAGACGCCCCTACGCCTTCGCCAGGGCCTCCTTGAGGAGGCGGTTGACATCGGCCGGGCTGGCCTTGCCCTGGGTGGCCTTCATCACCTGACCGACCAGGAAGCCGACGCTCTTCTCGTTGCCGGCCTTGACCTTCGCTACCACGTCCGGGTTATCGGCGATAACCTTGGCAACGATACCCGCGACCTCGTCCGCGCCGGAAACGCGCAGGCCCTTCTCCGCCACGATCTCCTCGGGAGCCCGCCCGGTGCGGAACATCTCCTCCACCAGGTGCTCCTTGGCGATCTTGCCGGTGATGACCCCGTCCGCGACCAGGTCCGACATCTGCCGCAGGTTCTCAGCGGTGACCTTCGACTCAAAGACGGTGGTGTTAGCGGCGTTCGCCAGGCCGGTGAAGTCGCTCAGCAGCCAGTTCGCCACCGCCCGCGGATCCTTCGCGCCCTTTGCGGCCGCCTCGTAGTAGTCGGCAAGCCGCTGGTCCGTCACGAGCTGCGCTGCCGCCTCTCCGGTCACGCCGTACTGCTCCATAAACCGGCGCTTCTTCGGCACCGGCAACTCGGGGATGGTCGCGCGCAGGCTCTCGACGTACTCCTCGGTGAACTCGATCGGGATCAGGTCCGGCTCCGGGAAGTAGCGATACTCCTGCTCGACCTCCTTGGGACGCTGCAGGAACGACTCGCCTTTGTCGGCGTTCCAGCCGTAGGTGCCCTGCACTACCGGCTCGCCCTTCTTAATCAGTTCCCACTGGCGCGCCGCCTCATACTCGACGCCCTGCTGCACGGCACGGAACGAGTTCAGGTTCTTTAGCTCGGTCTTGACGCCGTAGGTGTCGGCACCCTTCGGACGAACGCTGGTGTTTGGCTCGGCGCGCAGGCTGCCCTGCTCCATGCGCCCGTCGGAGACGCCCAGGTAGAGCAGCACCGAGCGCAGCGTCTCCGAGTACAGCCGCGCCTCCTCGGCGCTCTCGATGTCCGGCGGGAAGGCGGTCACAATCTCCATGAGCGGGACGCCGGAGCGGTTATAGTCCATCACGGAGTAGTTCGCCCCGTCGATATGGATGGACTTACCGGTGTCCTCCTCCAGGTGAACGCGCGTAATGCGGATCTTCTTGAGCGTGCCGTCCGGCTTCTCGATCTCCAGATAGCCATTCACGCCGATAGGGGTGTCGCCGTACTGGCTGATCTGGTAGCCCTTGGGCAGGTCCGGGTAGAAGTAGTTCTTCCGGTGGAAGATGGTTCGCATCGTGATCGCGCAGTTGAGCGCGAGCGCGGTGCGGACAACGTGCTCCACGGCCTGCTTGTTGAAGACGGGCAGGGTGCCGGGCAGTCCCAGGCAGACGGGGCAGGTGCGCGTGTTCGGTTCGCCGCCGAACTCGTTTTTGCACCCGCAGAACATCTTGGATCGGGTCAGCAGTTCGGCATGGCACTCCATGCCGACCCGGACTTCATATTCGGTGTCGGTGCCGCTCATGGCGCTATTATACGCCACCGGACGCCCCCGCCCCTGTGCGGGGCGGAGGCGAGCGCGGCGCTTGCTGCGCTTATTACACCTACTGGCCGCCCATCGCGGGCGAGGCTCCCATCGTCATTCCCCCGCCCATGGCGCCACCCCCCATACTCATGGCCATCGCGGGATTGTCGGCGGCATTCTCCGACGACGGCTTTGTGGTGGAGCAGGACGGGTCAATGCCGCGCAGCATCATGCCCTGTCCCCGGCTCTCGTGGGTGCGGATGGTGGGCGGGTCGGTGGGGTCGCGCATCTGCACGAGCAGCGTGGTGCGCGCCTCGTTGGACGTGTTGACCCCGGAGCCGTGGACGGTCAGGTAGGAGAAGAACAGGGCATCGCCGGCCTTCGCGGGCACGGGCAGGGCGCTCTCTACCGGGTACTCCGCCGGGTCGAGGTGCCACCCACCCTCGGGCTTGTGCGGCATGATGCCGTTCTTGTGGGTGCCGGGCACCACGCGCACGCACCCCTTCTCCAGGGGCGCGTCGTCGAAGTGCAGGATCACGGCGATCATGCTGTGGTTGTCGTGCGGGAAGAACGGAGCGTCCTGGTGCAGCGGGAAGGGGGAGCCCTTCTCCGGCGGCTTCACGAACGCCTTGGTGTGGTGGAGCTGCACGTTCGGGCCGATCAGGTCGGCGGCGACGCCCGTCAGGCGATCGTCCACAATCAGGCGGGCGAACGCCGCGGACTGGAACTGGACATCGTGGCAGTGCAGAAGCTGCGTGGCGACACCTCCCGCGATGTCCTTGGCGCTCCCCCAGGTTGCATCGATATTGCGCAGCGCCGAAAGGCGCGCCATCAGTTCGTGGATCTCGCGGCGATAGTAGGCAGCTTCGTCCTGCGTCAGCAGCCCGGGTATGTGGAGGTAGCCGTTCTCGGCCCAGAAGGCTTTCTGTTCATCGGTGAGCATGGTTTCCTGTCTCCTTGCAGAGGCGTCGCGCGTTGCCGCATCCGGACAGCGCTGACGCCAGTGTACGCGACACGCGCCGGATTGTCTTTGCCTCCACAGGTCCAGGTTTTGCCGATTTGGGACATGCTGCCGGTGGGCGAAGAGACAGCGGCGAAGAAAAGGCGCAGAAAGGAAAGGATAGTTCCTGCAGAGGGTACGGGCACTCCTGACAGAGCTGCGAGGGGATGTGCGTTAAAATATATGTACGTCACCTCGAAAGCCCGTGAAAGGCGGATTCCATGTGTACCCCCAGCCTCCCTCGTACCGGGCGCCTTTTGCCGAACCGTGGGGCGTCGGCATCCTCCCCGGAAGTTCTTGCCCTGGAAGAGGCGTGCTTTACCGCCTGGCACCGGTGGGCGCGACTGGCGCGCACACCCGGCTGCTGGGAAGAGCCGCAGAAGCGGCGGGAGATGCTCCAGGCCCGTCTGGAATATCAGGACGCGGCGGCCGAACTCCACCGGGCGGTGCGACAGAGGCACCGACTCCGGGACGCGCCGCTTGGCGCCGGAGACAGTTGCCGCAACTGATCGCACCGCCCTGACGAGGTCGGGAGAGCCTACAGGTCGTTGAGCCAGCCCTGCCGCAGGGCGTAGCGGACGATATCCGCGCGCCCATCCAGGTCCAACTTCTCCATGGAGCGCGCCTTGTAGGTCTCCACCGTCTTCACGCTGAGGCCCAGTCGCACGGCGATCTCCTTGTTGGCGTGCCCCTGCGCGATCAGGCGCAGCACCTGCGCCTCCCGGTCCGACAGCAGAGGCTCTGCGACACCCAATTCCCCGGTTCCCGCCGGGCGGTTATGGACGAACGTCTCCACCACGGCGGCCGAAAGGGCAGGGTCGAGGTACGTCTCGCCCGCAGCGACCGCACGGATTGCGCGGATAAGCTCTGCGGCGGCTGAGCGCTTCAGCACGTAGCCCGAGGCGCCGAACTCCAGCATGGTGCGCAGGTAGGACTTGTCCTCGTGCATCGAGAAGGCGAGCACCTTCACGCTCGGCCAGTCCGCCTTTAAGCGCGCGGTCGCCTCGGCGCCGTTCACACCCGGCATAGAGACATCCATTACGACGACGTGTGGCAGACCGCTGGGAGGCAGGTCACTTAGCCGCTGCCACAGGTCCTTTCCGTTACCGACCTCGCCGATGCTCTCCATGTCCGGCTGGGCGTTCACCAGCGTCTTAAGGCCCTGTCGCACCACCGCATGGTCGTCCACCAGGAAAATGCGAAGACAGGATCGCGGAGTGGCCGTCTGCCGGGCCACCGGTGTCCGAAGGTCTCGTTCGGTCTTCATCTCGTCCTTTCGCCTTCCCCGATCTTCGCCTATACACTCTCTCATCAGGGATTCGGGGCCTGCCTACCCCGCGCTCGGAGTCCATCCTGGCTCCCTGATTACTATTGTTCCCGATAGGATACTCCTGGTAATCGGACGGCTTCGTAGGGAAAAAGCGAACTTCGTAGGGAGAATGCGAACGAAAAAGCCGGCCGGTAAGGCCGTCGTGCTCTGACGGCGTTACCNGCCGGCGCTTCGGACGCGGCTACAGGTGTCCCATCTTACCCGTGTGGTAGTCGCTCAGGGCTGCGCTGATCTCCTCCCGCGTGTTCATGACGAACGGCCCGTACGCCGCTATCGGCTCGTGGATCGGCTGCCCCGTGAGCACGAGCAGGGAAGTCTCACCGACAGTCGCCTCGACAGTGAACGCATCGCCCGCGCGGTCGAACTGCGCGAACTCCGCCTCGGCCAGCGTCTCCTGACCGCCGTTCAACGTCACCGCGCCCCGGGTGAGGACCACGAGCGTCGTATCGCCCTCGGGAACGGGCAGCTCCACACGGGCGCCCGCCGCCGGCAGCCGGATGTCCCAGACGTTGACGGGGGAGAAGGTCCGCGCGGGACCGCGCCTGCCCGCCAACTCTCCGGCAATCACGCGGGCGGTGGCGCCGCCGCTGCCCAGATCGACCGTGGGGATGTCCGCCGCCAGGAGCGTCTGGTAGCCCGGAGGCGCCGCCTTGTCCCGAGCCGGCAGGTTCACCCAGAGCTGCAAGAACTCCAGCGTCCCGCCTNTGCGCGCGAACTCCGGAGAGTACATCTCCTCGTGAACGAGTCCGGAGCCGGCGGTCATCCACTGCACATCGCCCGGGCCGATCACCCCGCGACCGCCGGACGAGTCCCGGTGCGCGATCTCTCCCCGGTACACGATGGTCACCGTCTCGAACCCCTTGTGCGGGTGCTCGCCTACGCCCCGGGGCACGGTTGTTGGCGCGACCTCCACCGGGCCGCCGTAATCCAGGAGCAGGAACGGGCTGATGTCCGCCCCCTGCCCCCGGTGCGAAAAGATGCTGCGCACCGGAAACCCATCGCCGACCCAGTGCGGCTCCCCGCCCTTGTGTACGCTGACCACCGGCTTTATGTGTCCCATAGCTCCTCCTTACAACTCACTTCGATTAGTTGTCTGTGCAACTATAACGCCGGTAGCGATAGAAAGTTCCCGGGCACGCTACACCAGCGCGCCCTCCGGCTCGGTGGCGGCCTCACGCCAGGCTGGGCTGCCGCCCGCGCGGCGGAACGCGCCCGGCGCGCACCCCGCCACCCGGCGGAAGGCGCGCGTGAAGTGGTGGACATCTGCATAGCCGACCTGCGCGGCCACCTGCTTGATGGGGTCGTCCGTGCGGCGCAGCAGCAGCGCGGCGCGGTCGATGCGCGCCTTCTCCACATACTGCGCGGGGGCGATGCCCGTGAACGCCCGCAGTACGCGCGTCAGGTGGCGTGGCGAAAGGTGGACCTGCGCCGCGACCTCCGCCACCGACAGGGGGCGGGCCAGGTTGTCATGGATGTAGCGCACCGCGAGCCGTGCCCGCCACTCCCCGGCGTCTTCGCCTCCTGCCACCTCCGCGCCGGGAGCCGGGGCGCCGCCCGCCGCTTGCGCGATGGCGACCAGAAGCGCCGCTCGGAGTGCATCCACCTGCGCCCCCAGGCCCGGCAGCGGCGGACCGCCTGCCACCGCCCGCAGCGCTGCCCAGAGCGCCCCTACACGCCCCTCCGAGTCCGGCACGGCGAACGTCCCCTCGCTGCGCGCAAACCGGCGCAGCAGCGCTCCCACCTCGCCCTCGTCGTCGCCCCCCGCCTCCAGGGCAAACGCTACCCAGTACAGCTCCATTAAGGGGCCGTCGCCCGTGTTCACGATCTGGTGGACCACGCCCGGCCGCGCCACAAACAGCGTCCCGGGCGTCAGCGGGTGCGGTGTCCCCGCCACCCGGTACTCGCCCTGTCCGTACGCGCCCACCAGGCAGACCTCGAAGTAGGTGTGCCGGTGCGGCACGTTGTCCGGCAGATGCGGCGAATACGCGAAGTGCAGCACCTGCGCCGTGGCGCCGCCCCCCAGCGCCACCCGCCCTCCCGCACGGTTCAATCGCGTCAGCCAGTCCATGCCGCTATTCTAGTACAATAGCGGCATGGAAGACCGACTGACGGAACTTATCGCGGCGTCGCGCGCGGTGTTGGACGAGAAGTACCGGGCGCGCGAGGTGGCGCTGGCGCATGGGCGCGCCCTCACCCGGACCTGCGCGAACGCCATCCGCTCCCTGCACCGCGGCGAGTTCGACGCCGCACGGACGGCCCTCGATGGCGCCCGGGCGGAGGCCGCGCGCGTCACCGAGGCGCTGGCGGCGCACCCGGACCTGTACCACGCCGGGTACGTGCAGGACGCCCACAAGGAGCTGGCCGAGGCGGAGGCGCTGTTCGCCCTGATCCGTCAGGAGCCGCTGCCCGGCCCGGAAGACCTGGGCCTGGAGGCCGCCGCCTACCTGAACGGGCTCGCCGAGGCGGCGTCAGAGGGGAGACGGTTCGCTCTGGACTGCCTGCGGCGCGGCGACATTGACCGGGCCCAGGCGATGCTTGCGACGATGGACGACATCCTATCCGCCCTGACCACGGTGGACTACCCGGACGCCCTGACGAGCGGCCTGCGCCGCACCTGCGACGCCCTGCGCGCGGTGGTGGAGCGCACCCGCGGCGACGTCACCCTGGCCGTGGTCCAGTCCCGCCTGATGCGCTCCCTGGAGAAAGAAACATGAAGACCAGCAGGCCCCTCCTGCCCCTGCTCCTCTTGCTGCTGACGGCGTTCGCACTGGCGCCCGTCCCCCGAGCGGCGCACGCGCAGCACACGCCCAGGCCCGGCTCAAAGGAGCGCAAGGCCCTCATGGACGCCGCACGCGTCCCCGTGCAGAAGCAACTCAAGAAGCCGGTCATCTTCAAGGTGGACGCGCTCAAGGTGCAGGGGGCCTGGGCCTTCCTGCGCGGCGTCCCGCTGCAGCCGAACGGCAAGCCGATGGACTACAAGGGGACCATCTACGAGGAGGCCATCCGGGAGGGCTCCTTCAGCGGCATGGTGTGCGCCCTGATGAAGCGCGAAAAGGGGAAGTGGAAGGTCGTGGACTACGCCATCGGGCCGTCCGACGTGGCGTGGGACGACTGGGACAAGCGCTACGGCGCGCCCTCCTCCATCTTCAAGGTAGACTGACACCGCCGCTGCGGCATCAGAAGACGCCGCGCTCCTTGAGCGAGACCCAGCGCCCGTCGCCCAGGACCACGTGGTCCAGCAGGTCGATGCCCAGCAGCTCCCCGGCCTCCGCGAGGCGGCGCGTTACCGCGCCGTCCTCCGGGGAGGGGGTCGGGTCGCCGCTGGGGTGGTTGTGCGCGGCGATCAGGCTTGCCGCCCCGTGGCGGATCGCCTCGGAGAACACCTCGCGTGGGTGCACCAGCGAGGAGGTCAGGTCGCCCACCGAGACCGTGCGCTGGCGCATCACCCCGTTCTTGGCGTCCAGCAGCAGCACCACGAAGTGCTCCCGCCGCTCGTCGCGCAGGGACGGCCCGAGCAGGTTGTAGACGTCACGCGGGGACGTGATCTTGGGCCGCTCCTCCGGGCTTGCGGCCACCAGCCGACGCCCAAACTCAATGGCGGCCTTGATTTGTGCCGCTTTCGCCGGCCCGATTCCGTGTACCAGGGCCAGCTCCTCCACCGTCGCGCCGGCGACGCCGCGCAGCCCGTGGAAGTGCGACAGCAGGTGCTCCGCCAGCCCGACCGCGCTGTACTTCTCCGTCCCGGTGCGCAGTAGGATCGCGAGCAGCTCCGCGGTGGAGAGGACGTCCGCCCCGTAGGCGATCAGCCGCTCGCGCGGGCGCTCATCGGCCGGAATCTCGCGGATGCGGACGTGGTAGCGTGCCGTCACCTCGCCCTGGGTGGACGAAGCGGTAGGCGCGGGCGTGCCGTCGGCGGAGGGGGCGACTACAGGCGGCTCCGGCAGTTCTTCGTGCATTGGTGCCGCTACCGTTCGCCGCCGCCCGTACGTTTACCTGCTTTGCCCCCGAATTGCGCGCCGCTACCGCTTGCAGGTCCGCGATACCGTTCCGCCGAACTCAAGAAGTAGGATGGCGGCACCCCCGCTCGTCCGGAAAGGAACCGGGAAGATGCAGAGCAGCGCACGGCCCGTACTCGTCCTGGTCGCGCTTGTCGTTTTGAACGTGGTTGTACTCCTCCTGGCGAAGATGACGATCGACCGGGGGCGGCGAGACAACCATGTGCCGACAACCGCGGTCTCCGCGCCGCCGCGCGTTCCCGCTCCGTCGCCGGCCCCGCACGCGTCCCCCGTCGCTGCCGCCGACGACTCAGAGCGGCGCCGCCTGGAAATGCTGAAGGTGCTGGCGGAGACCGAAAAGATTCAGGAAGAGACGAAGAAGATCCAGGCGGAAACGGAAAAGATTCGGGCGGAGACGCGGCTGCTGCAAGCCACTCCCTGAGGACCGCGACCGTCTACCTCTACCCCTTCCGCTTGTGTTGACGACAGGGTGGCACGCCGCCGCACGGGGCGAAAGTCCCGTTTTCACGTCGCGAACGGACGTACAGCCTGGTCCCTCGCCTGTTGAGGGACCAGGTCAGGAGGAAGCGGCTACGGGCTCTTTACGGGCAAGGGTGAACAGCGACCGAACTACCTCCAGGTCGCTCTGCAGCTGCGCGGCGCGTGCCCGTACCGGTTCATCCTGCGGGAAGCGCGCGAGCCAACCTTGCAGGTCGGAAAGGGAGCGTTGAAAAGCGGCGAGTAGCTCCGGGTCTTCCTCAGCGGGGAAGGGCAGATGACTGGCGCGCAGCATCTTCTCCCGCTGATTCATCGCATCCTCATCCAGACCGAGGCGCCGGGCGTCTTCTTCCCGCTCTTCCAGGGAGCGAACGACTTCGGCCCAGCCGTGCCACGGGTCGCGCGCCACATCTTCGGGATAGCGTGCCAGATGCCCCCGCAAAGCCCGCTCTGCCTCCTCAACCTCGGCACGGTTGAAGGCCCGCTCCATCTGGAAGCGGACCCGTTCCCAGGATGTCTCACGCTCATCCATATTGTTCCACTCCTCCCCAGGTCTACGGTGGGCCCAGATCGCGACTCAAAACGGAGCGAAGGCGTTCTGTGGTCTCATCGTCGGGCATGGCTCAGGGGCGCACGTACAGGCGGGGGACCCGGCGGGTGAGGGCGCAGGTGGGTTCATGGGGGGTGGTGTCGACGCACGCGGCGAGGTCGAGGGCGGTCTGCATGTTCTCACCGTCTTCGCCGATGAGGACGGCCGCGTCCCCGAGCGAAACGCCGCCCGGGACGTCGGTAACGTCAATCTGGCACTGGTCCATGCTGACGCGCCCGAGGATGGGGCAGCGGGTGCCGCGCAGCAGCACGAAGCCGCAGTTGGACAGGCGCCGGGAAAGCCCGTCCGCATAGCCCGCCGCCAGGGTGGCGACGCGGGTCGGGCGGGCGAGGCGTCGCGTCCGGCCGTAGCCCACGGTGGCGCCCTCCGGCAGGTCGCGCAGCAGCGTCACACGCGCCCGCCAGGTGAGCACAGGGCGAATCTCCGGCAGGTCCGCAAGCGCTCCGCGAAAGGGCTCGATGCCGTAGAGCAGGAGGCCGGCGCGGACGAGGTGACCGCGCACGCCCGGCAGGGGCTCGCGCCGCAGGTCGCGCTGCAGCGCGCCCGGCGAGTTCTCCAGAGAAAGCCAGACGCCGGAGTTGCCGCGCCCGTCGTCGGCCCGGGCGGCGTGCTCCTCGAACAGAGCCGTAGCACAGGCGTAGAACGCCTCGGCCTGAGCACGGGTGGCGGACTCCGCCTCCTCGCCGAACTCATCCGCGCTGGAAAGGTGGGTGGCGAGGCCGGTGACGCGCAGGCTGTCCAACTCCGCGAGGCGCCGCCAGAGGTCGCGGGCGGCCTCCGCGTTGGCGCCGGAGCGCCCCATGCCCGTGTCCACTTTCAGGAAGCAGCGCGCCGGGAGCGGCGCCGCACGGCTCGCGTCCCGCAGCGCCTCGAACTGCTCCCACGAGGAGAGCATGGGAATGAGGTCGGCGCGGACGATGGCTTCCGCCTCCTCGGGCAGGAACGGCGAGAGCAGGTAGATATCGCCGGAGATGCCGGCCTGACGCAGGGGAAGCGCCTCCGCCAGGGAGGCCACACCGAAGTGCGAAACGCCGGCCGCGGTGCTGGCGAGCGCCACCCGCGCCGCACCATGCCCGTAGGCATCCGCCTTGACCACGGCCAGCAGGTCATTGCCGTTGCCTGTGGGCGCGAGCCATCGGCGCAGCGCGGCGGCATTGGTGCGAATGCGGTCCAGATCCACCTCCGCCCACGTCCGGGCGGTGCGCGGGTCTCGCGTCTGGAGCGTGATGGGGCGGGGGGGCGCGGCGTCGGAAGTCTGCTCGTTCATGCGACGGATTGTACCGAGTCCGCGCCCCCCGCGCACGAGCCGGTCAGGCGAACGACTCCCGCAGGAGGGCGAGGCTCTTCGGGATGCCGGTGAGCGGGTTCTCCCGGCCCTCGAACTCCAGGGACAGGTAGCCGGGGTAGTTGTGGCGGCGCAGGATGTCCGCGATGCGCGGGTAGTCCAGGTCCAGCGAGTACCACAGGCCGCCGCCGTAGTAGGTCTTCGCCTGCACGAACACCGTCTTCGGCGCCAGCTTCTCCAGGCGGTCGTACGGGTCCTCCAGGAAGTTGCCGGTGTCCATGGTCACCTGCAGCCAGGGCGAGTCCACGGCATCCACGATGCGCAGCACGCCCTCGGGCGTCAGGCCGAGGCCCCAGTGGTTCTCCAGGCCCAGCGTCACCCCGCACCGCTCCGCCGCGGGCAGGCACTCGCGCAGGCTGTCGATGACCCAGGGGAAGCCGTCCTCGTCGGTGTAGCCAGGCAGCGGCGGCTCAATGCCCCGGTTTTCCATCAGGGCGTCGAAGTCCTTGCTGGTGCCCCAGCGCCCGGTGTTGACCCGGATGGTGGGGATGCCCAGGGCGTACGCCATCTCGATGCAGCGCACCGTGTGGTCGACGTTCTTCTTCCGCTCCTCTGGGTCGGGCGAAACAAACCCCTGGTGGATGGAAAGGCCGCACAGGTCGAGGCCCAGGGTGAAGGCGAGGCGCTTGAGCTTCTGCAGGTAGGCGTTGTCCTCGCCGTCCATCTGCCGGTGCAGCAGCTCCACGCCGTCGAAGCCCATCCGGGCGGCGTGCTCAATGCAGGTCTCGATGGGGCGCAGGCTTTCGTTCTTGAACTGCCAGAACGAGTAGGTCGATACGGCGATTCGGTTCATAGGTATCCAGATTCGACGCCCGGCCCGGAATTTCCGGGCCGGGCGCGCTTGTCGTGTGTGAGAGTTACGAGAGTGAGTCGAGTTACAGGGCCGCGCCGCCGCCGGTGGGCTTGCCGTCCTTGCCGACAAGCGGGGGCAGTTTGGGCCGCGGGCGCGTGCGCTCTACCGGGGGCGGGGCGTTCGCGCCCGGGGCGGGCGGGGGCGCGGCGGTCAGCGTCTCGTCCCTCCGGCCGCAGCCGGAGGCGAGCAGGGCGGCGAGGGTGAGAACTGCCAGAAGTCCCGTCCCCGCCAGGGCCGCCCCGCGCATGCGTCGTTTTCTGGGTGTCGTCATTTCGGCTCCCACCCTACATATCGCTGTTGCCGGTCTTCTTCAGGGACCACAGATACTTGCTCAGGTCGGTGATCTGGACATCCGTGGTGGAGATGCCCACGCGCCAGTTGGTGCCCGCGGCAAGCACGCCCGGGGACATCCACTTCACGTGGCCGTCGCAGAAGGCGACGTTCCCGCCGCCGGTGTGGCGCGGGGAGAACAGGCCGGTGGACGTTTGCTTCGTGCCGGTGTCCGCCCCGATGCCGTCCGGGCCGCTCTCGAAGGCGCTGTTGTAGCCCCAGCCGTCCAGGCTGCAGGTGCGGCTGTTCGGGCCGACCGCAGCAGGGGACGTCACCAGGTTGCTCGGGTAGAACGCGCCCGCGCTGCCACCGGAGACGATCACGCAGGGCTTGGTCTCCGTCAGGAGCACTGTGTTCGCGGGCGCCTCGATCTCTCCAAGCGCCGCCGGGCGGCCCCAGACCGCGCCCGCATTCGGCAGCAGTGTGTCCGGGGAGCAGTCTGGGTTGGGCTGCAGGTAGTCGAGGTTCATGCCGTAGGTACTGAACATCTGGGCCCACTTGACCCCGCCGTTGGTGGGGTTGGGGGTCCACTGGTTGTAGAAGTCGGCCTCCAGGCTCGGGCAAACATAGACCGAGTTACCCCCCGCGATGTTGGTCTTGATGTAGGGCATCACGACCTCGTTCCAGTCCAGGCGGGCGTCGCCGTTGCCGCCGCAGAACCAGGTGATGGAGGTGGCGGGCGGAACGTTGCAGTTATGGACGGGTGGCATGGTCTCGTCGTAGTCCTGGGTGTACTGCATGATGCCAAGCGCAATCTGCTTGGTGTTCGATAGGCACGCGGCGCCCCGGGCCTTCTCCCGAGCTTGCGCAAACACAGGGAATAGGATAGCTGCCAGAATCGCAATAATAGCGATGACCACGAGAAGCTCGATCAGGGTAAAGGCGGCTCGGCTGCCGCGGATGGCGACGTCGACTCTCCGGTAAAGCATTCTCTTCCTCCTGTGGTAGTGAGACACGGAACGATGAACGATGTCGGGCGGGCGCGGCGGCACTATGGCCGCCGCGCCGGGGGCTGCTGGACGGCCCCGGTCGATGCCCGTACGGTCAGTGGCGCGTCCAGCAGGACGTGCCGGTAGGGAGCCTCCGCCCCCTGTTCAATCCTCTCCAGCAGCAGCTCCGCTGCGTGGGCGCCGATCTGCTCGAACGGCTGGTACGCCGAAGTGAGGAACGGGGCGGCATGGCCCCAGCGCTCCATCCCGTCGAAGCCCGCTACGGCGATGTCCTCCGGGACGCGCACCCCGCGCTCCCGCAAGACAGCAATGAGATGGAATGCGACGATGTCGTTCACCGCGAACACGGCCGTGGGCGGCTCCGGCTGGGCAAGCCACTCGTCCACAAACCGCGCGCAACCGCTGGCATGGTCCTCCGCCGACGAACCGGTGTCCGCACGAATCCATTCCGGGCGCGGCTCAATCCCCGCCCGTCGCAGGGCGCGCTCGTATCCCTGACGTCGCTCATAGACCGTGGAGGCGTTGTCCAGGTTGGTGACATGCGCCACGCGCCGGTGCCCGGCGGCAATCAGGTGGCGCGTGACCTGCTCCGCCGCGCGGACGTTGTCCACCCCCACATAGTCGGCGTCGAAGCCGGACGGCGGCCGCCGGTCGATAAACACCATCGGGATGCGGGCCGAGCGCACCGTCTCCAGCGCCTCGCGGTTCGCCGGCGCTTCGCCTCCCAGGTACCACAGGATCAGACCCTCAATGTCCTGGTCCTGGTGCAGGCGCTGGAGGAAGCGGGCCTCCGAGGCGCTGATCTCCCGGTCCGTGTCGCCCACTGCCGTTTCCAGCACCAGGCGGAAGTCGTCCAGGCTCAGTGTCTGCCGGATGCCCTGCACGATGGACGCCGACCCCGGCCAACTCGCCGCCGGCCAGATCAGCAGGGCGACGTTCCGGCGCGCTGCCGCAATAGGGGCGGAGGTGGGGGCGTCTCCGCCAGAGGCGGCGGAGACGCCGCGCACCACGGGCCGGCACCGGGCGGCGCGGGTGATGAGGTTGCGCTCCTCTACCGCCTGCACGGCTGCCCGTATAATGACCCGGCTGACGCCGAACTCCTCCGCCAGAACGCGCTCACTGGGCAGCCATTGCCCGCTCTGGTACTCGCCGGACAGGATTTTGCGCTCCAGCACCTGGGCGACATGCTGGGCCGAAGGGGAGACGAGGTTCTGCCTGAGATCGCCGCGTTTCATCCCGGTAACTTTCCTGTGGGACCAAAGATACCACAATGCATGCCGATCTGTAAAGGTACGAAAAAACCTTTCATTTTGGCATGTTTGGTTGTAATTCGGGCGCTGCCGCGAGCGACTACCCCTATTGGGGCGTCGCTCGCGATACGGGCTCGTGACCAGAAAATACCACGCCAGCGGCCAGCCATGCTCCGGCAGGGCGCGCCGGGATGCCCCTTGACGCCCTTCGGGGACACGGATACAATAGCGTCATGCCGCTCCGCCGCCCGCGAGCCCTGCTGCGTCTGCGCGTTCTGGTGTGCGTCCTCGCCGCGACCAGTGTCGCCGCGCTCGCGCCCGCCCGCGCCGCACTCGCTGCGTGGTACTGCGAAGGGCAGGTCTGCGGCACGGCGCCCGGACATTGCTGCTGCTACTCCGAGGAGGGGCGGGACCGCCACTGCGAGAACAACCCGGGTGGGGCACCCGTCCCAACCGAAACGCCGCCGGACGAGGCCGCCGTCTGCGCTGCGGGCTGCGAATGTGAACTGGTCGTTTCGGCCGGGGGAGACGCGCCGCCGGCCACGCTCGCTGCGGCGCCGGGTGTCCTCCTGACGCCCGTCTTCCTGGCGGCTCCCACTCCCGCAACTCCCGTTCCCGTACCGGTTCTGCTCCGCGTTGCCTCGGCGGGCGTCGCCCCGCCCCGCGGCCCGCCCACGGCGGATGTCGCTCTTCAAAGCCCCTCTCTGCGCGCTCCGCCGTTGCCCCACTGATCCCCGCCCGCTGCGTCTCCGCGGGCCGCACGGTCAGGCCGCGCCCTCCCGATTCTCTCTACATTTGCGCGCTCCCCTGTGCCTCCGGCCCTCCCTCTTTTCGTACTTCAGGAGGCGGTTTTGTCACTGGTTCCGGACTCCCTTACCCTCTTCGCGGCGACAATCGCAATCGCCGCTGCGACGGCCGCTCCGGCGCAGGCCCCGCTCTCGGTCGAGACGGCGCTGGAGCAGGCTCTGGCCCACAACCCGCGCGTTGCCGCCGTCATTCACGACCTGCGCGCCGCGCGGCAGGGGGTGCGCGCCGCGGGCGCGCTCGCCAACCCGCAGGTCGCGTTCACGCCGGCGCTCACCGGCGGTGTGGGCGGCGGCTCCGACAACGAACTGTTCATCGCCCAGCCGCTGGAGGTAAACGGCGCCCGGTCGGCGCGGCGCGGCGCGGCCGAAGCGCGCCTCCGCGAGACCGAAGCCGAGGCCGCTGTGCTTCTGCGCGACGTGGTGTATGAGGTCCGCGCCGCGTACTACGAACTGGTCCGTGCCCGCGAACAGGCTGCGCTCGCCCGGGATATCCTCGCCATCGCCGGAGAACTGGACCGACTGGCGCGCGTGCAGGTCGAACTGGGCGCCCGCCCCGCCATCGAGCAGGTCCAGACCGGTATCGAGGTCGCTAAGGCACGGCAGCAGGTCGCTCTCGCTGAGGCGAGCGTGGCCGCGAAGGAGGCGGCGCTGAACGCCCTCCTGAACCGGCCGCCCTCCGCCCCCCTTGGCCCGGTCGCCCTGCCCGCTGCGGACGCAGACACTCCCGCCCTCGCCGAAGGTGCGCAGGAGGCGGAGCAGCAGGCGCTCGCTCAGCGCAGCGAACTCGCGGCGGGAAGAGCACGGGTGGAAGCCTCCCGCCAGGAGGCGCGCGCCGCCCGCGCGGAGGGTGTTCCCGATGTGGCCCCGCAGTTTCGTGCCACGTCCGTCACGCGCGGCGTCCAGCAGAGCGGCTTCGGCGTGGGCATCACGCTGCCCTTTTTCGACTACGGCGGGCGCCGCGGCAGGGCGCGTCAGGCCGAGGAGTCGGCCCGCGCTGAGGAGGCGCGTGTCGCGGCGCTGACAGCGCAGGTGCGGCAGGAGGTGGCGCGTGTCGCCGCCCGTGTCCGCGCCGCCGAGGCGGTGCTGGCGACCTACCCCGAGGGACTCCTCGCGCAGGCGAAGCGTCTGCTGGACGCCAGCCGGCTCGGCTACGAGGAGGGCAAAACTACCATCGTCGCCCTGCTTGAATCCCAGCGCACCTATCGGCAGATCCAATCGGACTATATCGACGCCCGGGTCGAACTGGCGCTCGCCCGCGCCGAGCGAGAGCGCGCCACCGGCGCTTATCCTGCCGGTGTCGCCCTGGCCGCCGCGGAAAGGAGGGCCGCACCGTGAAGAAGAGCGCCGTCCTGCTGCTTGCCGTTGTCGCTTTCCTTGCCGGCGTACTCGGGGCCGCGGTTGTGCTGTCCGCGGTGCGCGGTGGCGAAAGCTCCCCCGCTGCCCTGGACGGGCACGAGGAACACGGGGAACACAAGGAGCACCCCGAGAGCGAGCACGGCGACCACCGCCACGAAGGGGAAGAGGGCGTGGTCCGGCTGTCACCCGAGGGGATAGCCAATCTGGGACTGCGTACGGAGCCCGTTGCCCGGCGGCTTGTGCGCGAAAGCCTGTCCGTCCCTGCCACGGTCGAGGCAGCGGCGGACGCGGTGGCCAAAGTCACCCCGCCCGCGGCGGGCAAGGTCGTCCGTACCTATGTCCGGCTCGGCGACGCCGTAAAGGCGGGCCAGCCGGTCGCGGTGCTGGACAGCTTCGAGATCGCCCAGGCGCACGCCGCCGAACACCGGGCGCAGGCCGACCTGCTGGAAGCGCGGGCCGGGGTGCAGACCGCCCGCGCCGAGGTCGGCCAGGCCCGCGCCCGCCTGACCAGCGCCCAGAAGGCGCTCGCCACGCAGCAGGAGTTGGCGAAGGCGGGGGCCTTTTCGCAAGCGCCTCTCCAGGCCGCGCAGACGGAATTGGCGGAGGCGCAGTCGGAGCTTCTGACCGCGCAGACCGAGCTTCAGAGCCACACCGCGCAACTTCAGCGCTCCGAGCGGCTGTTCAAGGAGGGCATCATCTCCCGCGCTGAACTCGAACAGGCGCAACTGGAGCGGCGTCAGGACGAGGCGCGCGCCGAGCGGGCGCAGGTACGTGTCGAGGCGGCGAAGCGGACGCTGGAGCGGGAGCGGAGAGTGGCTCAGGCCGGTCTGCTAAACCGACAGGCCCTTCAGGCGGCGGAGGCGGAGGTGCATGCCGCCGAGGCCGAGGTCGCTCGCGCTCGCCGCGAGGAGCAGGCGGCGGCGGCGCGGCTTGCCGGGGCGGGGCAGGCTCTGGAAGCCGCGCGGGCGAACTTGATCGCCCTGGAGGGAACCGGGCATATCGAGGGCGAGAGCGGCAAGATCACGCTCTACGCTCCCATCGACGGCGTGATCGCCGGCCAGTCCGCCACGCACGGAGAAACGGTGGAGCGCGGCAGCACGCTGTTCCAGATCGAAAACCTGACGACGGTGATGGTGCAGGCCAGCGTGCCCGAAAAAGACGCCTCTCGCGTCCGCGCCGGCCTGCGGGTCGAGGTCACCGTGGCGGCGTTTCCGGACCGGCGCTTCTCGGGAGTGGTTCAGAGCCTCGCCAGCCGTGTAGACCCGAAGACGCGGGCGCTTCCCGTCCGCTGTCTGGTGGCCAATCCGGACGGGCGCCTGCGGCCGGAGATGTTCGCCACCGTCTCCCTGCCCACAGGAACGCCCCGCCGCGCGCTGACGGTCCCTGAAGCCGCTGTGGTGACGGACCGGGGCAGCGGAGCGGAGTCGCAGGTCGTATTCGTCGCACAGGGGGAGGAGGCGGGCACCTTCGAGAAGCGGCGCGTCACCACAGCGTCTGTCCCGGCATCCGGCAGCAGCGGTCTTGTCGAGGTCACCGCAGGACTGAAGGAGGGCGAGCAGGTGGTCACCGAAGGCGCGTACGCCCTGCTTTCCGAGGCGAATAAGGCGGAACTCGCCGAAGGAGGGCACGCACACTGATGTGGACCCAGCGCATCCTGGATTTCTCGCTTCGGCAGCGGCTCCTGGTGCTGGTGGGGGCGGCTCTGGTCGTCTTCTTTGGCCTCGGGGCGTTCCAGCGGCTTCCTATTGACGCCCTGCCCGACGTCACCAACAACCAGGTCCAGATTAACACGCCAGCCCCGGGCCTCGCGCCCGCCGAGGTGGAGAAGTTAGTGACGTTCCCCATCGAGGTCGCGCTCGCCGGCCTCCCGGACGTCACCGAAGTCCGCTCCCTGTCGCAATACGGCCTTTCGCAGGTGACTGTCGTCTTTCAGGACCGGACTAACGTCTACTTCGCGCGGCAACTGGTCTCGGAGCGGCTCGGCGCGGCGCGCGAGAGCCTCCCGGCGCAGGCGGGGGCGCCCGAACTCGCCCCGGTCTCCACCGGCCTCGGCGAGATCTACCAGTACACCCTGGATTCGGAGACCCGGGACGCCACGGAACTGCGGACGCTGCAGGACTTCGTGGTGAAGCCCGCGCTCCGCACCGTTCCCGGCGTCGCCGAGGTCAACAGCCAGGGCGGTTATGAGAAGCAGTACCAGATCGAGGTGGACACCCGGCGCCTTCTGTCCCGTGGCGTGACCCTGCGGGAACTCATTGAGGCGGTGGGCGAGGGCAACACGAACGTCGGCGGCGGCTACATCGTCAAGGGCGCCGAACAGCTCCTCGTGCGCGGCGTCGGCGCCGCCGCGAACCGCACCGACATCGAGAACATCGTGATCGCCGCCGAGGAGGGGACACCCATTCTGGTGCGCGATGTGGCAACGGTGACCGAGGGCGGCGGGCGCCTGCGCCGTGGCGCAGCCACGCACAACGGCCGCGAGACCGTGCTTGGTATCGCCATGATGCTCAAAGGAGCGAACAGCCGGACCGTGGCGCGGGCGGTGGACGAGCGAGTGGGGGAGGTCCGCAAGTCACTCCCACCCGACGTCCGCCTCGCTACCGTCTACGACCGCACAGAACTGGTGGACCAGACCATCGGAACGGTCTGGCGCAACCTGATCGAGGGCGGCGCTCTGGTAATCGGCGTCCTCCTGCTCCTGCTCGGCAACCTGCGCGGGGCGCTGATCGCCGCGTCGGTCATCCCGCTCTCGATGCTGTTCGCCGTGATCGGGATGGAGCGCTTCGGCATCTCCGCCAACCTGCTCTCCCTCGGGGCGATCGACTTCGGCCTGATCGTGGACGGCGCGGTGATCCAGGTCGAGAACTGCGTCCGACGCCTCGGCGAGGCCCACGAACGGCTCGGGCGGACGCTGACCGGGGAGGAGCGGCGCGAGACGGTGGCGGCGGCGTGCCGGGAGGTGCGCCAGGCGACTCAGTTCGGCGAAACCATCATCCTCGTTACCTATCTGCCTATCCTCACGCTGGGTGGCATCGAGGGCAAGATGTTCCGCCCCATGGCGCTGACCGTGGTGCTGGCGCTTACGGGCGCGCTGGTCCTGTCGCTGACCGCCGTCCCCGCGCTGTGCAGCCTGCTCCTGTCCGGCAACACGCGCGAAAAGCGTAACCCGCTCATGGCCCTGGCGGAGCGGCTGTACCGTCCCGCCCTCCAGGGGGCGCTGAAACACCGGTGGGCGGTGCTCGCGGGCAGCGCCGCGCTGTTCACCCTGTGCGCCCTGCTGTTCGCGCGCCTCGGCTCCGAGTTCCTGCCGGAACTGGACGAAGGCGCTCTCGCCATCCAGCCCATCCGCCCGGCCGGCGCCTCGGTAGACTACTCGGTGAAGATGGTTGCCGCCGCAGAGCGGGTGGTGAAGTCCTTCCCCGAGGTCGAGGACGCCTTCTCGCGCATCGGCAGTGCTGAGGTGGCCACCGACCCGATGCCGCCCAGCGTCGGCGACATGATCGTGACGCTGAAGGACCGGCGCGCGTGGCGGTCCGACATGACCCGGGCGAAGCTCGTGGCCGAGATGCAGGCGCGTCTGGAGCAGGAGGTGCCGGGGCAGGCGTACGCCTTCAGCCAGCCGATCAAGCTCCGCACCGACGAACTGGTGTCGGGCGTCCGTGCCGACGTCGCCGTGAAGGTCTTCGGGGAGGACCTGGACGCCCTGGCCCGGCTCGGGAACGACGTGCAGGCGGTCCTGCGCCGGGTGCCGGGCGCGGAGGACGTTTCGGTGGAGCAGGCGACCGGCTTGCCGACCCTGCAGATCACGGTGGACCGCGCCGCGGCTGCGCGCCATGGGGTGAGCGTGGCCGATGTCCTGGAGGTGGTCGAATCGCTGATCGGCGGCCGGTCGGTGGGCCAGGTGATCGAAGGTGACCGACGCGCCGATATCGTGGTGAAACTGCCGGAGGCGACGCGCCGCAGCGTGGACGCCCTCGGTGACCTGCGGGTCGCCACGCCGGACGCCCGCTCCGGTATTCCGCTCTCCAGCCTCGCCCGAATCGACGTGGCGCCCTCGCCCGCGCAGGTGAGTCGCGAGGGGGGGAGCCGCCGCGTCGTGGTCCAGGCGAACGTGCGCGGGCGGGATCTCGGCGGATTCGTCGCCGAGGCGCGCGCAGCGGTCGCGCGGGAGGTGGAACTGCCACCCGGCTACCGCGTGGAGTGGGGCGGGCAGTTCGAGAACCTGCAGAGCGCCCGCGCGCGGCTCCTCGTGGTCGTGCCGCTTGCCCTCGCGCTAATCTTCTTCCTGCTCTTTCTGACCTTTCACTCGGTCCGGCAGGCGGCAATGATCTTCACAGGCGTCCCGCTCGCGGTCACAGGCGGCGTGCTGGCGCTCTGGATGCGCGGCCTGCCCTTCTCCCTGTCCGCGGCGGTGGGCTTCATCGCGCTCTGCGGGGTCGCGGTGCTGAACGGCGTCGTGCTGGTATCGGCGGTGAACGCCCGGCGGGAGGGAGGGCTCACGGTGAACGACGCGGTGCGGGAGGGGGCGCGGGAGCGTCTGCGGCCGGTTCTGATGACGGCGCTGGTGGCGTCGCTGGGCTTCGTGCCGATGGCGCTCTCCACTGGCGTCGGGGCCGAGGTGCAGCGCCCGCTTGCCACCGTGGTCATCGGGGGCATCCTCTCCAGCACCCTCCTGACGCTCCTGGTGCTGCCGGTCCTCTACGCTGCCTTCGAGAAGGAGGCGGCGTAATGATCGTCTTCGTTTCCGAGGAGTGCGGCAGGGTTCTGCCTCCCGCAGCGACGAATATAGCGACGAATATAAGGTAGTTCGTGCAAAGACCAAGTTAACCGACTACAATTCAATGGAATAAAGCCGGCCGGAACGGAAATGTACCGCGGAAAGGAACGAGAAGATGGCTCTTCAACTGGGCGACACGGCCCCCGACTTCACGCAGGACTCCACGGAGGGACCGATCCACTTCCACGAGTGGGCGGGCGATAGCTGGGTGGTGCTGTTCTCCCACCCCAAGGACTTCACCCCTGTCTGCACCACGGAGCTGGGGGCGGTGGCGCGCCTCAAGCCCGAGTTTGACAAGCGCAACGTCAAGCCCATCGGCCTCTCGGTGGATGGCGTGCGCGATCACGAGGGGTGGAGCAAGGACATTGAGGAGACGCAGGGCGCGGCCCTGAACTTCCCGCTGATCGCCGACGCCGACCGGAAGGTGGCGGACCTGTACGGGATGATCCACCCGAATGCGGACAACACGATGACCGTGCGCTCGGTCTTCATTATCGGGCCGGACAAGAAGATCAAGCTGATGCTGACCTACCCGGCCAGCACCGGGCGCAACTTCCAGGAGATTCTGCGCGTGATCGACTCGCTGCAGCTCACCGCGAACTACAAGGTCGCCACCCCGGCGGACTGGAAGGATGGCGAAGACTGCATCATCGTCCCTGCCGTTTCGAACGAGGAAGCGGAGAAGCTCTTCCCCAAGGGCTACAAGGAGGTCAAGCCGTACCTCCGGACCACCCCGCAGCCCAACCGCTGACATAGAATACCCCTCCCCGCCGGACGCCGGCGGGGAGGGGCAGGGGCGTTAGGGCCGGACGATCAGGCTCTTGCCCGTCATGGTCGGGGCGGGGGCGACCCCCATCGCATCCAGCACCGTCGGGGCGACATCCGCGAGGCGCCCGCCGGAGCGCAGGGTTGCGTGCTCCAGGCCGCTGCCCTCCCCCGCCAGCAGAATGAACGGCACCGGGTTGGTGGTGTGCGCCGTGTGCGGGCCGCCCGTTTCCGGGTCGAGCATCAACTCAGCGTTGCCGTGGTCCGCCGTTACCAGCGCAACGCCGCCCCGCGCCAGCAGCTCCGGGATAATCTCCCCGAGGTACGTGTCCACGGTCTCGCACGCCTTGATAACGGCGGGGATGGAGCCCGTGTGCCCGACCATATCCGGGTTGGCGAAGTTGACCAGGATGAAGTCGTACTTCTCCGAGCGGATCGCCTCCAGGACCACATCCCGCACGCCCGCCGCGCTCATCTCCGGCTTCAGGTCGTAGGTGGGCACCTCCTTGGGCGACGGGACGATCTTCCACTCTTCTCCCGGGAACGGCTGCTCGCGCCCGCCGTTGAAGAAGAACGTGACGTGCGGGTACTTCTCTGTCTCGGCCGTGTGGAGCTGCGCCTTCCCGGCGTCGCTGATGACCTTCGCCAGCGGCACCGCCACATCATCGTTCTCGAAGGCGATGTTCACCGGCAGGCCCTTCTCGTACTCCGTCATGGTGACGTAGTACAGGTCCTCCAGCAGCGGACGCTCGAACCCGTCAAAGTCCGGCACCATAAAGACCCGCGTGAGCTGCCGCCCGCGGTCCGAGCGGAAGTTGAAGAAGACGATGGAGTCACCGCCCCGGACCGTAGCGACCGGCGCGCCGTCCTCGCCCACGATCACGGAGGGCAGGATGAACTCATCGGTCACCCCTGCGGCGTAGGAGCGCTGAATCGCCTCAGCGGCGGACGTCGCCGGCTCCCCCTCGCCCTTCGTCAGCAGGTCATAGGCAAGCTTCGTCCGCTCCCAGCGCTTATCGCGGTCCATGGCATAGTAGCGCCCGATGACGCTGGCGACCTTCCCGACGCCCTCCGCGGCCATGAAGGCTTCCAGGTCCGCCAGGAAATCGAGGCCGCTCTGGGGCGTGGTGTCGCGCCCGTCCGTGAAGACATGGACGTACACCCGCTCGACGCCCTTGCGCTTCGCTAGCTCCAGGATTGCCTTCTCATGGTTCATGTGGCTGTGGACACCGCCCGTGCCCAGCAGGCCCATGACGTGCAGCGCGGCCCCACGGTCGGCGCGCAGCCGCACGTGGTCCGCCGCGGCGTTCAGCACCGGGTTCTCGAAGAACGAGCCGTCGGCGACGCTGTCATCGATCAGGGTGATGTCCTGCCGCACGATGAACCCCGCCCCGAGGTTCAGATGTCCGACCTCGGAGTTGCCCATCTGTCCCACCGGCAGTCCCACGTCCTTCTCGGCCGCGCGGATGAGGGTCCAGGGGCGGGTGGCCCGCCAGTTATCGACGTTGGGTGTGTTCGCCAGCTTGACGCCGTTCGCCTCGGTCTCTTCGCGCTCTCCCCAGCCGTCCATGATCGCCAGCAGCACCGGCCGCGGCGGGCGCGTTGTCTCTGCCATACATTCTCCTCCGTGTAACGTGTCCAGAGAAATGATACCGTCTCCGGCCCGGTGTGCGCCGTGGACTGAAGTCCCGGCTTCTGTGATTCAAGCCCGCCTCCGCGGGCTCCGTCGGGCGAGATGCAGCTACGGATAAGCCGTAACAGACATCGACAACCGGAGCCCGCGGAGGCGGGCTTGAATCACAGAAGCCGGGACTTCAGTCCACGGCGGCGGTGATGGGGCGACGGCTCCGGCACTGACTTTAGACAGGGACGCCTCCCCGTCGCCGGTCATGTCGGCAGACAGATACTCCGTCTGGCGTAATATGCGACCCGAGCCAGCGGTCGCGTGCCACGCCCCAGCCTACACTCAAACCACAGATGCAAGCACGGCGTCAGGCCCGCCTCGCGGGCCGGAAAGAAAGGGAGGCCACAAAATAATGGCGATTAACGAGGAGAAACTGCACGCGTTCGTCGGCAAGATGGTGGAGGAGGCGGGGGCCGTGTTCACCGCCCCCCTGATCCTCCTGGGGGATCGGCTGGGACTCTTCAAGGCGATGGCGGGCGCGGGCGCGCTCCTGCCGGACGAACTGGCGGCGAAGACGCAGACCGACGAGCGGTACGTCCGCGAGTGGCTCTGCGCCATGGCCGCGAGCGGCTACGCGGAGTACGATCCCGCGACCGGGGCGTTCACCCTGCCGGACGAGCAGGCGATGGTCCTGGCCTGGGAGGACAGCCCGGTGTTCCTCGCGGGCATGTTCGACATGCTGGAGGGGGTGGTCCGCGGGCTGCACAACAACGAAATCGCCTTCCGGACCGGCGGGGGCATCGGCTGGGGTGACCACCACGCCTGCGTCTGCCATGGCGTCGCGAGGTTCTTCCGCACGGCGTACGCCGCGAACCTGACCGGGAACTGGATCCCCGCCCTGGACGGGGTGGAGGCGGCGCTGCGGGCGGGCGGGGCGAAGGTCGCGGACGTTGGCTGCGGCCACGGGTGGTCCACCGTTCTCATGGCGCAGGCGTTCCCGGAGGCGGAGTTCACCGGGTTCGACTTCCACGAGCCGTCCGTGCAGCAGGCGCGGGAGCGTGCGGCGGAGGCGGGTCTGGACGCCGGGCGCGTGCGGTTCGAGACCGCGAGCGCCAAGAGCTACCCGGGGACCGGCTACGACCTGGTGACCATGTTCGACGCCCTGCACGACATGGGCGACCCGGTCGGCGCGGCGCGGCACGTGCGGGAAACGCTCGCGCCGGACGGCGTCCTGATGATCGTGGAGCCGTTCGCCAACGACCGGGTCGAGGACAACCTGACCCCCATGGGCCGCCTCGGCTACGCCTCGTCCACCCTGATCTGCACGCCGACGTCCAAGGCGCAGGAGGTCGGGCTGGCGCTGGGGGCGCAGGCCGGGCAGGCGCGCCTGCGGGCGGTACTGGAGGAGGCCGGATTCACCCGCATCCGCTGCGCCGTCCAGACCCCGTTCAACCTGATCCTGGAGGCGCGTCCCTGACCCGGGTCAGGACAAGATAGGGAGATCACCGACGGAGATCACACGGCATTATCGAGAATCAGAAAGAGCACACAGAAGCGGGCGCGTCTCGAAGGACGCGCCCGCACCGAACTCTACGGCACCCTTAGTGGGGGCACCTGTACGCCGACTGTGGCTGCGCCGTGGCGCAAGAACGATGGCTATTACCCACCTTCCTCTCACGAGAACAAGGAGAGCAGCACATGAGCAACACAACCACCCTGGCACCCGAAGCCCCCGCCGTCTCCGAGGCGTATGACGCCCAGCGCGATGCCTTCGCCGAGCGCGTCCTCGGCGCGGTCAACGGCGCCTTCGAGGTGTTCGGCATCTACCTCGGCGAGCGGCTGGGCTTCTACCGCGCTCTCGCCGGGGCGGCGGCCCTTACCGCGCCGGAGCTGGCGCGGCGCACCGGCACCCACGAGCGCTACGCCCGGGAGTGGCTGGAGCACCAGGCGGTGCTGGGCATCCTCCAGGTTCCCAACCCGCAGGACGGCCCGCGGGAGCGGCGCTTCGTCCTGCCCGCCCCGCACGCTGAGGTCCTGACCGACCGGGACAGCCTGAACTACCTGGCGCCGATGGCCCGCCTGCTCGTGGGCGCCCTGACCCCGATGGAGTCCCTGCTGGACGCGTACCGCACCGGCGGCGGCGTGCCGTTCGCCGCGTACGGCGCCGACCTGCGCGAAGGGCAGGCAGACGTGAACCGGACGGCATTCCTGCAGCAACTCGGGCAGGAGTGGCTGCCGGCGCTCCCGGACGTGGACGCGCGCCTCCGGCGCAACCCGCCGGCCCGCGTTGCGGACATAGGCTGCGGTGGCGGATGGTCCGCTATCGGCATGGCGCAGGCGTACCCCCAGGTGCGCGTGGACGGCTTCGACCTCGACCAGGCGTCGGTCGATCTCGCCCGCGCCAACGCTCGCGAGGCGGGCCTTGGGGACCGCGTCCAGTTCCACTGCCGGGACGCCGCCGACCTCGCGGACGGGGTGACCTACGACCTCGTGACAGCGTTCGAGTGCGTCCACGACATGTCCGACCCGGTGCGCGTTCTGACGGCCATGCGCCGCCTCGCCGGCGACGGCGGGACAGTCCTGGTCATGGACGAGCGCGTAGGCGAGCAGTTCGACCCGTCTCCCGCCGGTGACAGCGTCGAGGCCATGATGTACGGCTGGAGCGTCTTCCACTGCCTGCCCGTCGGCATGGCCGACGCCCCCGCCGCGGGCACCGGCACCGTCATGCGTCCCGACACCCTGCGCGCCTATGCCCGCGCCGCCGGCTTCGAATCCGTCGAGATCCTGCCCATCGACCACTACTTCTTCCGGTTCTACCGGCTGGGGTAGGGGGCGGCCCTCACCCCCCGCCCTTCGGGCACCCCCCTCTCCCGCAGCGCCGGGAAAGGGGGGACTGGGGCATCGACAGGATCGGGCTCACGGGGAGCGGCTGCAGAAACGGGAGCAGTCCTCCCTCTCCCGCAGCGCCGGGTACAATAGAGATACCTATTCCGGCCTTTGCCGCCGCTATGATGGCATGGTCAGCGTTGTTGCCGTAGGTTGGTTGCCGTGGACTGAAGTCCCGGCTTCGTTGATTCAAGCCCGCCTCCGCGGGCTGCATCGGTCGGGGGGCGGCTACCGCTCGCCGGTACCTGTCTGCATTTACCGGAGCCCGCGGAGGCGGGCTTCTCAACGGTAGCCGGGACTTCAGTCCACGGCGGAAACAGTCCACGACACCAACCCCACGGCACAACGCAGCCTATCTTGGCCAATCTTCTGGAGTACGAGCAATGGCGCACTACGTACGACTCGGGCAGGTGCCCCCCAAGCGGCACACGCAGTTCCGCAAGCCCGACGGCGAACTGTACGCCGAACAGGTCTTCGGCACAAAGGGCTTCTCCGGCATCGCTTCGATCCTCTACCACGCCAACCTGCCGACCCAGGTTGTGGGGTACGAGTTCCTCAAAGACCTGAAGCCCGAAGTCCTCGGCGACGAGCCGCTGCGCCACCGGCACCTCAAAACCGCCGGCTTTGCCCCGCACGGCGACCCGGTCAGCGGGCGCGTCCCCCTTCTGGTCAACGAGGACGTGTCGATGGGCCTGTGCCGCCCCGTCGCGTCGATGGACTACTTCTACAAAAACGCCGACGGCGACGACCTGCTGTTCGTCCACCACGGGCACGGCCGCCTCGAAACCATGTTCGGCACGCTGCCCTATCGCGAGGGCGACTACCTCATCATCCCACGCGGCACCATCTACCGGGTCGTGGCGGAGTCGGCGGAGACTACCATGCTGGTGATCGAGTCGTCCGCCAGCACCATCGAGCCGCCGCGCCGCTACCGCAATGAGTACGGGCAGCTTCTGGAGCACGCGCCGTACTGCGAACGGGACATCCGCGCGCCGGAGACGCTGGAGTTCCACGACGAGCGGGGGCGCTACGAGGTCCGCATCAAGGCGCGCGGCCGCCTGACGGCGTACGAGTACGACTTTCACCCCCTGGATGTCGTGGGCTGGGACGGCTACCTCTACCCGTGGGCCATCTCCATACACGACTTCGAGCCCGTCACCGGCTCGATCCACCAGCCGCCGCCCACGCACCAGATGTTCGAGGCGCACAACTTCGTGGTCTGCTCGTTCGTCCCGCGGATGCTCGACTACCACCCGCAGGCGGTCCCCGTGCCCTACAACCACAGCAACCTCGACTCCGACGAGGTGCTGTACTACGTGAACGGCAACTTCGCCAGCCGCCGGGGCGTCGAGATGGGCTCCATCACCCTGCACCCTTCCGGCCTGCCCCACGGCCCGCAGCCGGGCGCGGTGGAGGCGAGTTTGGGCAAGACCCGCACCGAAGAACTGGCTGTGATGCTGGATACCTTCCGCCCGCTCCGCATGACCAGAGCCGCCGCCGCCCTGGAAGACGACAGCTACCCCTTCTCCTGGAAGCCGCGGTAGGAGGAGCGTGTCGGTGTTGTCCACCGGAGTTGCCCAGCGGTTGAAACCGCGGTCTATGGGGAATGAAACCCGCCTGCGCGGGTTGCCGCACCCGTTACCGCTACCGGAGTCCGCACCGACGAAGCGGAGCTTCGCTCGCGAAGGCGGACTTTGTTCCGGATAGCCCGCGGTTTCAACCGCCGGGCAACTCCGGGGCCGCAACTTCGGGACCGGGCAACGCCGGAGCAGTCACGTTACCAGGTATAACGCTTCCATGCCTTCTGACGAACCTCTCTCCGCCGCCTTCCGGACCGTTCTTCCATCCGAGATGGAGCCGCGCGAAGCCTACGCCCTCCTGCTGCACTGCGTCGCGCCGCGGCCCATCGCCTTCGTCTCCACCGTCTCCGCGGAGGGGGTCCCGAACCTCGCCCCGTTCTCTTTCTTCATGGCCGGCGGGGCGAACCCGCCGTCCGTGGTCATCTCCCCGACTACCGCGCGCGACGGCTCCCCGAAGGATACCCTGCGCAATATCGAGGCGACCGGGGAGTATGTCATCAACGTCGTCACCTACGACCTCCGCGAGCGGATGAACCACGCCAGCGCCGAGTTCCCCTACGGCGTCAGCGAGTGGGAGCAGGCCGGGTTCGAGCCCGCCCCGGCGCGCCTGGTCAAACCCGCCCGCGTCGCCGACTCGCCGCTCGCCCTGGAGTGTCGGCTCTTCCAGATCGTGCCCCACGGGCAGGGGGGGCTCTCCGCCAACTACGTCATCGGCGAGGTCGTCTGCTTTCACGTCGCCGAATCGCTGCTCACCGAGGGCGGCGCCGTGGACCCTACCCGCGTGGACTACGTCGCGCGCATGGGGGACGCATGGTACGCCCGCGCCCACGCCGAATCCATGTTCGAGATGCCCCGCCCCCCGCGCGTCGCCAAGAATCTCCCGTCCGGCGGGTAGGGCGCCCCGAACCTCATTCGCGCCGGGAGGTACAATACCGGCGTGGAAAGCACTTCTTCTGAATCTGACGCGACGCCCGTCGGGACGGTCTATCTGGTAGGCGCAGGACCGGGCGACCCCGGCCTCATCACCGTTGCCGGGCGCGACGCGCTGGCGCGCGCCGACGTGATCCTCTACGACCGTCTCGCGCACCCCGCCCTCCTGAACCACGCGCGACCCGACGCCGAGCGCCTTTTCGTGGGCAAGGCGTCCGCGCGGCACTTCGTCCGGCAGGAGGACACCAACGCCCTGATGGCCGACCGGGCGCGGGAGGGGAAGACCGTGGTGCGCCTGAAGGGCGGCGACCCCTTCGTATTCGGGCGCGGTGGCGAGGAGGCCGAATACCTCCGGGAGCGCGGCGTGCCGTTCGTTCTCGTCCCCGGCGTCACCTCCGCCATCGCGGCGCCGGCGTACGCCGGCATTCCTGTGACGCACCGCGACGCCGCCTCGTCGTTCGCGGTCATCACCGGGCACGAGCGGGCGGACGACCGCGAGAGCGGGACGCGCGCGGCGGGCGGGGCGGAGCAGCGGCGCCGCTGGGACCGCATCGCGCACGCGGCGGATACGCTGATCTTCCTGATGGGCGTGGAGGCCCTGCCCGAGATCACCACCCGTCTGATCGAGAACGGACGCGCCCCCGAAACGCCTGTAGCACTGGTGCAGTGGGGCACGTGGACGAGACAGCGGACGGTGACCGGGACGCTCGCCGACATCGTGGAGGTGGTGGCGCGCGAGGGCATTACCGCCCCCGCGGTGACGGTGATCGGCGAGGTGGTGCGCTGGCGCGAGGCGCTGCGCTGGTTCGACCGGGGGCCGCTGTTCGGCGCGCGGGTGGTGGTGACCCGCGCCCGCGAGCAGGCGTCCGCCCTTTCGGAGCGGCTGCGGGCGCTCGGCGCGGAGGCCATCGAGTTCCCCACCATCCGCATCCAGCCCCCGGCCGACGGCTATGCGGCGCTGGACGCGGTGCTGGAAGGGATGAGTTTTGGCTCCCCGTTGGGAGGCCCCCCTCCCCCGGCTTCGCCGACCCCTCCCCCCA